>WNFM01202096.1_pt2 | contig 28750 bp, 21 predicted proteins | sample 5400271 | NCBI WGS metagenome assembly WNFM01 (sample SAMN13153352, study PRJNA577476) | soil metagenome | isolation source: 60 cm saprolite on Douglas fir-dominated hillslope | place: USA:California | collected 2013-09-17 | reverse complement strand
CATTCCAGAAGCCAATAAGAGGGATTTTCGTTCAAATGGGCCTTCGCTTGCAGAGCAAGTGGCTCAAGAAGCCTATGGAAACCCAACAATGGGAAATGGCTTCTCTGGCCTTTTCGTACAGCCTCTAATACTACAGTCCCAGTTAAAAGGTTCAAGCCGAAGACAGAAACGCAGCCTCAGACGGAAGCAAGACCTGCAAGATCCGCGCCCACAGGCCCTCTTTACACCAGCGTTGGTAACGGCTGGCCACCGTCGACCACGGCCCGAAGTGCTCCGGCAATTCACGCCAGGACGAGCCGGTGCGCACGACCCACAGCATGCCTTCCACCACCAGGCGATGATCGACTGCTGGACGGCCTGTCTGTGGCTTCTGCGGCGGCAAGAGCGGGCGTAGCTGCTCCCAGTGCTCGTCCGTGAGCGCAGGAACCCCCAGCAAGCGCAGGGGAGGCGGTGGGTCTGCCGACACCGCGGGTGCCTGGCGAGCGCGTCGCAGCCGATGGAAGCGCTGCGCTCGCGCCAGCATCAGGCGCGAGCGCGCGACCAGTGCAGGCGGCGGGCTTGTTGGTGCTGCGACTCGCTCAGCGCTTGGAATAAGCGACGCACCTCCGGCACGCTCAGTTCAATCCACTCACCCGCAACTCCACTTTTTTTTCCTGAGCGCGGGCCTGCCCCTGCATCACCACCAGGGCGGCGTAGGCGAGCAAGGCCAGCGTCACGTAGCGGTACCAGGCCCGCCAGGTGCGCACTTCATACTGATCCAGACCCACTTCGCCCTTGGCTTGTTCATAGCCCTCTTCGATCTTCCAGCGACTGCCGGTCACCCGCACGACCTCGGCCAAGGTGGTCGTGGCCGGACCATACCCGCGGTAGTAGGCTCGCTCGCTCCGATCGGAGAGGCTGCGCCGGATCAGTACCCAGCGTGCCCGCTCGCTGGTCGCCTCCGTCTCGTCTGGCAACTGCAGCCAGGCCCACTCGTAGAGCCGTGGCCCCTTGCTTCCCTCTCCTGCTGAGAGTACCACCCAGGCCTCGTCTGGCAAAAGTGCTGCCACCAGTCCCACCGGCTGTGGCCGTCCCTGCACCCAGACCTGGTGCGTCTCGGATACGGCCAGCACGTAGTTCTTCTGCTGGGCCTCCAACCACAGGCGCAACTCGTCGTACCCGTAGACCGTATCACCCACCACCCACTCAGCCGGTACCTCCGCTGCAAACGCTCGTGCGAGCATCTGTTGGGCCAGTTCGCCTTTGGTCGCAAACGCCACCTCGTCGGGAATGCCTGCCTCGCGGCAACGCACCCGATCCGCCGTCCACTCTTCCGGCAGATAGAGCGCGCGATCGATGAAGGCAGCCCCTGATCTGCTGGCGTACAAGAGAAAGACCCCGACCTGGCTGTTCTCCCGTCGCCCGGCGGTTCCGCTGTACTGCCGCGCCACCCCCGCTGACTTCTTCCCTTTTTGACGCAGCCCGTCTCATCCACCACCGGGATCTCACCAGGTGCTCCCAGCTGCTCGATCACATACGTGCGCAGTTCGTCGCGCACCGCTTCCTCATCCCAGTCGGCTTCTTAAAGCCTCCGCTGCACTCCGTGCGCATTCGCTTCTCCCAGTTCCTCGCTCGGCCAGTTGCCAGCCGTTCTTGCGCGAGACCTCAGCCAGCAGTCCTTGCAGGTAGCGTCCCACCCGTGTTCTCACCTCGGCGCGGCGAAAGTGTGACTCGATCCGCACACACGGTTCAGTCAAGGCCTGCGCGCTCTGATTGATGCCGCTCAGCCCCCTCTCTTCTTGACTGCTTGCTTGTTCTGCTCCTTCTTCGGTGGTCATCTGCTTCACCTCCCTGAAGCATCCTACCACATTTTTACCCTAACTGGGACTGTAGTACTAAAGTCAATCAGATGAGGTTACTTTGTTGAAATAGTACGGCTCGTACGCACCCATTCATTCGTGTGCTTTTTACTTCTCCTCAGAACTAAGAGAACCCAGAGCTTCCACAGCATAAAACCTGGGGCATAGAGGAATGCTTTATATACCACTCGTGGTGGATGCAACAGATAGAATGCAGTGCCGATATAGAAGATCAGGCCACCGATAAGAATGAGACTTAGAAGCAGAGCAGGCAATGACCATAGCACTACAGAGGCTATCAGCGTTAGTAAACACCAGCTCACTAAAAAGGAAAGCGAAGGAGTGAGTAACTCTACCACGGCTTCAAAACACACAAACTTATGAAGTCGCAATCCCGCCTTCAACAGTCCCAGGGTAATTTGCCAAACCGTCAACCCATCTCCAATCGACTCCCATCGGATATCCTGGGTACGCATGGCTGCAAACGTAGTCGGCATAAACGAGCGCACCACGGCTTCTGGCACAAAGTGCACCCGCTCCCCGTGTTGCACTAATGTAAGATAGTATTGATAGTCTTCTGAAAGTCCATAGGCTTGCCAGGGACAGCGCTCTAAGAGGGCACGTGTGAAACACATTCCGTTGCCTGTAAGCGTTGAAGAGCCGCCCAATCTACTTCTGCCGAGAGGCCACACATAATTTTTCAAAGTGAGAGCGATCCAGCGCAAGGCTGTACCAGGAGACTCGGTAGTATTTAGCACGGTGTAATGCGCTTGCAACGCCTGTGCACCTCGCGCTAACTCTTTAGCCATCCACTGCAAAAAGGTTGGCTCTACCACGGAATCGGCATCGAGGACAACATAGGCATCGTGGACCAACCGATCCTCTTTGAGCTGCTGCAAGATCCAACCCAGGGCGTAGCCTTTGCCACGTTTAACCTCATCGAAACGCTCATAGACCCGTACCCCATCAATCGCGCGAGCCAGCTCAGCAGTCTTATCTGTGCAGTTATCGGCCACAACATAGACCGTATATTGATCTTTCGGATATGCGAGCGCGGAAAGGCTCTCTAACAAATTCCCCACCAGTAGAAGCTCCTCGTTATGAGCGGGTACAAGAAGGGCAAAATTGTGGTGCGGAGATTCCGAAGAAAGGTTCGTCTTTTCGGCCTTGCGTTTTTTCGTGATCAGAATAGCAGTAACTGAAAGAATGCATACATAAAGAATAGGCATAGCGATCAATATTTCTGCTACCAAGAGGAGCCACCTGAGTACCTGCAATACTGGCATACGATCCTACTCCTTCTAGCTGATTTTCTCTAAAACGTTCAATAACTGAGCGCCACACCGTTCCCAACTGTACTCGGCCTCCACTAATTTTCTACCGGCGTTTCCGAATGTCTTGCGTAGTTCTGGATCGTTCATAAACGTCACCACGGCCTGCGCAAACGCTTCCGGCTGATCAGTCACTTCAAGGTGTTCTCCTGACACTACCGATAATCCCTCACACCCTATGCTCGTGGAGACAACCGCTCTCCGCATCGCCAAAGCCTCGAGAATCTTCAGGCGCGTACCGCTGCCGATCAGTAGCGGTACAATTGACACCACTGCTGAGGAGAGATAGGGGCGCACATCAGGCACTGTACCCGTGACTGTAACACCAGGAAGCTCTGCCAATCTCTGTACTTCTGGCAGTGGATTCTTGCCTACGATCTGCCAAGTCGCATGAGGAACCTGCGCTCGAATGAGCGGCCAGCATTGCCTGGCAAAAAAGAGTACAGCGTGGACATTGGGGTAATACTCCATCGATCCCGTAAAAATAATCCGGCCTGGTACTTCCTGCGTGGCGCAATGCCCGTTAAATATCTGGATGTCGACCCCGTTTGGCACGACTTCGATCAAATTCCCTGGCAGTGCGCTTTGCAAGGCAAAGCGCTCACGTTCACTGGTTACCAGCACAGCATCGGCGTTTCGACAACGCTCGATCTCAACTGGCTTGAGCAGGGAACTCTCCAGCCGGTTATACCACTTCCGTAACAATGCGGTTTCATGCTGGTAAGTGCGCAGCCTTAACTCGTACTCTATATTGTGTTCATCGATGATGACCTTCACATCCTTGGGGAGGTGATAACCAGCCATCAGCACACTCTCGAAAAGGACAGCATCATAATGACCAGAAGTGAGTGCTGCCTCGAGAGCATCCTGCATCTCAACAAGGGTATATGCTTTGAGCACATACGACTTCCCGCGCACTACACCAACTAACTGCTGCCAGCGTTTAGGAGAAGATTTCGGAAGAGTAATCACTTGCACGGAACGAGTTAGATCCTCTAATAGAGAAGCATCACAGGGCACACCCTTGTCTTCGTCCACCCCCAAAGCCAACAATGAAACTGAGTGTTTGCACGCAAGGGCCTTCAGCAGGTAATAGTTACGTGTACTAGCTCCTGCTGTCGGAGATGGTATATTCGGGGACACCATGAGGAGATTCATGGGTAGATTGCTCCTTTTTCTCATCTTTCTTTTCTATCTCAGGTAGTTTCATCAGGATGCCGGCCAGCAGTCCAACATAGAGAACATTGCGGTAAAAGAAGAGTTGATAATCACCATAAGCCACGATGATTTCCATACAGGTGACTGCGACGATGTAGATAGCTACCAGTTGCAGATATGGGTCGCGAAGTCGGCGTGCAATTAGACATCCGCGTACAATAATGGCTCCGAATAGATACCAGAGCGCAAGGTAGCCAATTGGCCCCAGGCGCATCCAGATCCAATAAATCGTATTGTGGGGAACAAAGAGATAGATCGGGTCTTTTGATGAAATATCGACCAGGGGCATAGGCTCGAGGAACGGTTTACCAAAGCCGTAGCCAAGCAAAGGATCTTGCTTCTCTGTATATTTCAAGTCAAAATCCTCGTTTATACGATACTGGTTAGATGCAGCGTTTCCTGCATCCGCAGCACCGGGCTGAAAGATTGACATAACTGCACGAGCAGGCTCACCAAGCGCTCCACTGGCTTGTGAAAATATAGCCACGTAGCCTGCACCCAGCAAGACACAAATAAGTCCAGTTGTGATCATCCGTTTGCGAGCATCCGGCTTAACTTTGATGATGAGCGCCCAGGCCACTGCGAGACCCACGATCAAAGCAAGGTAGTCAACACGCCGCTGGTTGGCGATCAACGCAACAAGCACAAACGGCAGTGCAAGCAGCGCTGCATAAAATTGTGGACGATAGCGATAATGCACGCAAAATAGTATCAGGAGTAAGATCAGCGCTATAAAGAAGAACGACTCCTCGTGCGCCATAATTTCGTGAAAATTTGTTAGGTCACCATGTAGAACGACTAGGTAGATATAGACGCCTTGCAAGCCTTTTACGCCAGCAGCCAGAATCACGACCCAGAAAAAGGTGCGGATATGACTCTTGTGCATAACCAGATTGTAGGCTAAAAGGTATGACACGAACAGATACCAGAATGGTCTGATCTCCAGCACAATTGTTTTGAAATCTCCACCGGTCGCTAGCCCATGTACCACACCACCAGCCACACAGAGCAGGTAGAATAAAAAGGGTAAGAGAAGTGGACCTCCCCGCAGTATGCGTTGATGGGCAATCAGACGATTGCAGATCAAAACCAGGAAGATGAACAAGATCAGGAAGCCAATGGGACGCTCAATCAATCCCTCAAGCCCTGGAGGCCAGTAGTAGATATACAGCCGGTCGGTCAAATCAGGAGTGGAGAGAGGTAGGCTCTCAATAAGAACGACGCACCCCAGTGTCACATAGAAGCCAAACACGGGCCACTTCACTGTCAACATGGCAACAGCCAGGGCCACCAGGATACCCAGTACAAGACCTAGACCGTTAGCCACTCCAAGCAGCGCCAGCAGCGGGGTGAGGCTAAATACGGTAACGAAGATCACAACGAAAAGAAGCGTATCACTGCGCTTGTTATCCGCTCGCAAAGCAGGAACAGTTGCGATAGTTTTATGAGTGATCGATGGGTCTATATCCATACTTATCTCATGTGAAATAAAATAAGAGCACCATGCCAACAATCATAGCGATCAATAGTATGCGTGTCTTGCTATTAAACGAGGGAGCAAATATACCAACGATTAGGAAGAGCAATAAAAGCCCGAAGATTTCCATTAGCCTCTCCTAACTACAGCATTCGTCGTATCCAGCGTGGTATACTGCTCTCTATTTGATTGAGAACCACACCCTGCACCGGCAAATCTTTGAGCAGTGCAGATGTCTCTGCTATGAGAGCCTCGGGAGTTGCTCCCGCACAAACAACAATGAGAAGGGATTCCACCAGGCTGGCAGCAAATGCTCCATAAGCAGTGGTTACGACCGTCGGAAGATCTACCACCAACAGCTCATTTGAACAGGCAAACATGTCCAGTAGGCCTGTCTGCCGTATCTGTTGCACCAATTTCACAGCGTCCTGCCTACCATTACCTGCAGGTATGATTGTCAGATTCCGACCGATTTTATGGTAAATAATTTCTTTGCTGCATTCTCCACGCAACCATTCTGCCAGACCGGGAGTCGGTGCAAAACCGAAGTATTTATGCAGGTTCGGATTTTCCCAGTTGCACTCGAGCAAAATGACCGGATTGGTACTATCATCCGCAAGGACTTGCGCTGTCATTATCGACAGAAAAGACTTGCCCTCGCCACCTACTGAGCTTGTAAAGCCCAAACTACGCACCGGAGCGTGTTCACGGAAAAAGGCGGAAAGACAGACCTGCCGGCAGCGCTCATAAAGAGCGTGGCTATTCGCTCTATCTCTTTTGGGGATTGGTCGAATACCTCTACGGGTGTCCGGCTTTTGGGGCGCTTGTCTTGGACGCACACCAACACCCGGTTGCAAATAAGGTATTTGCTTCGCAGGAACTATCTTTTGTGTCGTCGTTGTATCTAGAGTTTCTTCCATGCTAATTTTTCCCTCAGTATAATAATTGATTGAGTATCCTATCTTTTCCTCTACCTAGATCTTTCGAGTAGCACTAGCACAGTTTTTGAAGCCAAGCGTGGAACCTGCATGATGACTGGATAAGCCATCACTCTCTGAAGATCGGGCGCAGCGTAGATGGCGTGGTCGCGCCGTACCAGTATGACTATGTAAAGAGCACACGCAATAATAGCACTGCACAGTCCTATCCCTCCCGCAATGAAATAGTCTCTCGAACGTGACTCAGGCAGACTAGCCACTGCCGGGGCATCCAGCACTTTAAAAAGACTAGCAGGACTTGTCCCCTGTGCAGAGATTTCCTGTCCTATAGTCGCAATCTGGTTCTGAATATTCTGTACCGTAAGCTGTGCCTGCTGTGTTTGTGCCTGCAACAGTGTATACCGTGGATCAGTAATCAAATCATTCCCCGTCAGGTTTGGATGCGCCTGGATGTACTGTGACTGTGCTGCAACTGCAGTTTGCACATCTTTTTCTGCCTTTGCAAGCTGTGTCTGATAGCCGCTTAGCAGAGTTTGGCTCCCGACAGCAGAAATGTACTGAATCTCCAGGCCATAGTTGTGAATAACAGCCGCAACCACTTGTTGTGCCACCTGTGGATTATGATTCGCGTAGGTGATGACGAACAAATTGTCGCCCTGAGTCTGTACTTGCACATGCACAGAGAGTTCTTGAAACAGCGCAATGTCGCGAAGTTGGGCATTTGCCCGCACACCAGGATTAAGGGTTGATGCAAGATCTGTCCCCCGCGCAACCGCAAGTACAAAGGTACGGGTCTGAAGAAGTTCAGAAAGAGCAGTAGCCTGAGTTTGTGCTGGTGTTGTAAGGACATCGCTGTTTGTGTTTATACCGGTCGCGCTGATAATCTCATAGCGACGCAAAGCCCAGAGTGTCGCTGTCGTTTGATACGTATGAGGAACGACAAAATATACAATCGCTATACTTATCAGCGGCAGCAGCACAAACAGTGCGAGAAGACGCATAGGCCGGCGAAAGATCGCCTCAAGGGTACGGACCACAATTGATAAACTCCTCTTGCTAAGGAACAACTCATTCCAAAGATTACAGCCTTCGCTTTAGCAATATGGTTTTCGTTGATGTTAAAATTGCGTTACAAAGCATACCCCGATGTATACATTTCTGCACTTAAGATGTGTTATCTGAATCCATTGCTCTCGCCATTAGGGGGTATTTTTTCTACATACCCTCTGCACAAACATCACTCGTTTTCTACCCTAATGAACATCACATTAGCACGAACAGATGGTATTTTCAACTGTGAGAAACTCGTAATATACAGCGACTAAAGTAGCTGTTCCAACCGAGCCTTGTCTGCTATACTGACGATTGAAGTAAGGAATCAGTATGCAGTCGGGGATCCTGCTAACTTCCTAACGCGATCAATACAAGGAAGTCAGAGGAAAGGCGCTTAAGTATGGACAGGCTCCGCAGAGTGATAAGTAATACAGTTATTTCACTCCTTGGACAGGTAGTCACATGGACTTCAACGTTGCTACTCACGGTTGCTTATGGTCGATTTCTCGGCGATGTTAAGTTCGGCGAACTCTACTTCGCCCTCGCCTTTGTTGTGCTATTCGGGGTTCCTCTAGAGTTCGGCTTTAATCAGCAGCTCACCCGTGACGTAGCACAAAAACCGGACAAGGCTTTGCGTTATCTTTCCAATACCCTCCTCATCAAGGGATTGCTCTGGCTTATCCTCTATGGCCTTATCCTCCTTGTCTGTTGGCTCCTTGGCTATAACGCAGAAGTGCGTTCACTGGTTGCGATCAACGGTTTCACACTCCTGTTCGCCTCGATTACAAACGCGTTTAAAGCACTGCACTATGCCTTCGAACGAGTTGTTTTCCCGGTCATTGGCACCATTCTTGAAAAAGGCCTCGCTGCCCTCATTGGCATCATCTTGCTCAGAAATGGCGCAGGTGTACAGGTTATGGCCTTTGTGCTTTTAGGTGGGGCAATCGCTAACGGGTTATGGCAGGCGCTCTGGTTCTTCCACCTGACAGGCGTCAGTTTTGCCATTGAGCGGGCACTTATTCGTGAACTGATCCGTACGAGTATCCCGTTCATGCTCTATGGCGCGCTGGCGGTGATCTACTATCGGATCGATGCCGTTCTCCTCTCTCTGATGACGAACGTTGCCGTAGTGGGCTGGTATGGTGCGGCGTATCGGCTATTTGACACATTGAATTTTTTACCAACTCTCGTGGTAGGCGCCATCCTATATCCTGTCTTCTCGAAGCTCTCGGTCAGTTCAGAGACAAACCTGAAACTGGCCATTGAGAAGTCTATGAACTTCCTGCTCTTCTGCAGTCTTCCTATTAGCATAGGTTTGTTTGTTGCCGCGCCTAATATCATTGCTTTTCTCTATCATCGGGTGGAATTCAGTCACAGTATACCAGTACTCCAGGCACTTGCTCCTGGTCTCGTCTTCCTCTACATCAATACAGTTTTCAGTACCACCATTATAAGCACAAAAAGAGAAAAAAAGATTGCCATTATGGCCGCCGTTGCCCTGGTCTTCAATCTCGGGCTCAACCTTGTGCTAATACCTTCCTATCAGCATATAGGTGCTGCGGCAGTCACCTCGCTTACCGAGTTACTCTTGCTCTGTCTCTCTGTTATATTTATGCCTAAGCATCTGCTCCCTTTGGGCAGCCTGCGCGTGGCAGTTAAAGCCGCCATAGCAAGCTTTGTAATGGCGCTGGCTGTCCTTGGCCTGACTTGGTTGCATATTTACAATATTTTCGTGATTTTATCAGTCGCGACTCTGATCTATTTGAGTATTGCGACACTAATTGGTACTATACCGCGAGAAGACATGCGTGCGTTGTTGACCGCGATGCGGAGCAAAGTGGATTTGCCGCCCGCTAGACCCCTTGATAGCCAGGAAGAGCGGGTTCAGGGGTGGCAGACAGAAGATAATTCGCGCTCCATCACCCTGCCTTCCTCAATGCAGAGGATCTCACCTACACAGTCTCCGCAGGGTGAATCGGCGGAATTGAGCATGCAGGAAGCCCCCTACTCGTCTAACGGAACAGGAACATCATTACCAGCCGTTACCCATGCCGAACTGGAATTACAGGCGGAAGATATGGCGGAATTTATTGATGAGCAAGCTCTCACTGAACCCCAACTCAATGTCCCCTGGTGGCTTTACCCAAACCGCTATCATCAATAGCACGAAGTACCTCGTGCAACGCCAATTGGAACACTACAAGCACGCATTTCGCTTCAACTCAGCAAAGGCTACAAAAGATTATGAGGATGTTGGTATGACCTTTTGCAAGGTAAAAGCTAAAAAGGTGTAGTCTAGGTCAAACTGTTCCCATCGTATAGGCTTCTCCTGGCAGTCCAGGTTAATACTATCGATCAACTTCAGGCCACACTCCTTTGCAATATCTAGCGCTGAGATGATCTCATCCTTACAAAAAACGTGAACAGGGGTTTGATATGCCATCTGATCATGTGCATCGATCGGCTCGCAAAAGTAATCGGTTGAAGTGATTAAAACTCCCTGTGGCTTCAAAATACGCGATGCTTCCTGGAAGTAGGAACGTAAGTTCACACCGTGCTCTATCACACTGAGACAGGAAATTACATCGAACGTGTTCTCCTCGAACCTGGTATGTGTAATATCCCCGTGTTCATACTGTATAGGTCCTCGCTTGATAGTCCGATCAAATATCACGTTGATGCCTGTCAAATGCTTATAGCCGTACAGATATAGCCAAGGTAAAATGGTTGAGTACAGCTCGGCGCCAGCATCGAGAATACGTGCTTCAGAATCGGTTCTGCTTAAGATACAGTCGAGAGCTGCGAGGCTATCCCAGTTCTTGGGTAGATCAGAACGTCGGGGTAGACCTAAAATTTCTACCTGCCTGACTGCATCTTCCCATTCTTGTCGTGCTCCTAACACAGCGTTTCTCCAAGGAGCTTTCGGATATGCCGGAGTTTTGTTTACCTTAAATTTATACTTTAGGTACAATCGATAGCTCTTCTCGGGTGCCAAAAGCAGATTACGAGTGGCATCGCGAACGTTTCGAAGGGTATTTCGCAGCTTGAATGGTATTACTGGCAACTGTCTTGAATTTTGTAACTCTACCATCTTAACATTCCTATCTATTCAAAAAATAGTTGATTGTATCCTTCCTTGCTGGCTAGGGTCGATACTCCTTGATCATGTCTTCGATGGCGTAATACTGTGGCCTGGGTTGATTGTTCTCAATATTAAACATGTCTAGGCCGCCGTAGCCAGCGTAGCTCGCGGCATCAAACTGACAGGCAAAGGAAACACCTGCCTGGATCATAGCATGCAGCCCATCAGTAGAGAATTTGGTAATAAATACTGGGTCCTCTCCGTAAGCTGGTGGTGGGTTAGCGGAATCAAAGTTCCATTCGGTGATTCCTATAGGCAATTCCCTCCCTAAGCTATTTTGCATCAAGTTACGTACTGTTTGCACCGCTTGATCGTAACTGTTCGCCTTTCCTTGACAAAAATATAATGTATCTTGATAGCATGGGTACCAGTGAAAACTCACAGCATCAGGCAGAACGCCGGAAGCCTTTACTCCTGCAAGAAACCCCTCCATAAAGTTATCATTTCCAAGATCGTTGTGTGTGACTGGACCGATAAATTTGGCATTGGGATTGATATTCCGCAACAAAGGTATTAAGTTATTCCACTGCTGTAGGTAAGCGCCGATAGAGACACCATAGTAATCCGGTTCGTTACCGAACTCATACATTTGGCATTGGCTGCCCAGATAGCGCACGAGATGCTCATCAAAGGCCACATTAAAGATATTAGTGATCACGCCCAAACAGTATGCGCCGATGTTCTCAATTGTGCGGATACGTTGTTCAATAGCAGCATCACTTGCAGTATCCGGAAAGAAGCTGCGAATCAGGGTGAAACCGGCACTCCGTAGTGCATTTTGAATGGCAGGCTCGGTCTGTGTATTCTGGGATGACCACTCATAAGTGTCATTGGTACCAAACAAGAAGGACGAGACTCCGTCTTTCCAGATTTGTTGTCCAGGCAATGTCGCATGCACTGTCGAGGATAGGTTCTGCTGAGTGCTTAGCAAGCAAGCTGCAGAGATGAGGCATATGATAACCAGAATGCTGCTAATCAACCATCCGCGATTTGCACTTCGTAGTGATGCACGCATGCCCGTACCTTTCTATGCATGGAACATCTCATCTCAATACATCACTCGATGTCACTTTAGCATATCATGGTGATGACAAAATGTACATGGGTGTTGCAAATAGGTAGAAAATGCCAAAGTATCTACAGAAATAGACACTATGCTTCTCCTCATTTTCCCTCTTCTTCACTATCATCATCACCAGGTTTCTACCTTAGCATACTAAAATGGACTCTTGGGTATGCAAAGTACACCAGGAAAGGTATGTAGTATTCCAGACTTTAGGGGAGGCAGGTTGAGACAGGATGACAGGTGCAGTCCACACTGATTCAGATTTGAGTATCTTTATTGAGGAGCAAGCAAAGGGCACTTCCTTTTATCTTCAAGCGTGGCTCGATCTGATTACCCGACTCTATGGATATTCGGTGTATCCGCTCACAGCAACAAATGCAGATGGAAAAATTACAGGTTTCCTTCCTTTATGCTCCATGCAGAGTCCACTGACAGGGCGGCATTTGGTCGCTCTACCATTTACCGACCTTTGCCCGCTGCTTGCTGAGGATGAGGCCAGCACTAATGCTCTCGTCGACCAGGCAATTCGTCTTGCCCAACAGCAGAAGGCAAGGTACCTGGAGCTACGTTCTGGTGCCAATAATGTACTCGCTCAACGCTCTGAATTGATGGAGGGGAATTTATATGTGCGCTGGCTGATGCCCCTCTCCACCGACTCTGAGAGCATCTGGTCAAATTTACGCAAACCCGTACAACGCCAGGTCAAGAAGTCGCAGAAGCTCGGCGTGCAGGTTCGCATTGCACAGCAACGCAATGATGTGGCACATTATTATCGCTTACACCTCCAGACGCGCTGCAAGAAACATGGGATGCCCGCCCAACCACGGCGTTACTTTTTCGAGCTGTGGGACGCTTTTGCTGAGAGCGGGGCAATGCAGCTCTTGCTGGCTGAATACGAGGGGAGTGTTATTGCTGGGATGATACTCCTTGCATCTGGCACAACCATACGGTATGCCTATGGCGCCTCTGATGAACAGTATCTTAACCTGGCTCCCAACGATCTGCTTATGTGGGCCTCTATCAAACTGGGTTGCTCGCTAGGGTATCAAACACTCGATATGGGACGTACTGCATGTGATAACGAGGGCTTGATGGAGTTCAAGCGTCGATGGGGTGCCATCCAAGATCCCCTCCCTTACTACTACTACCCCCACATGGCTGGCCTGGCATCTACTGCTGAGACCAGTTGGAAATATCGTCTCCTTACCACGTGTTGGAAGAGGCTCCCTCTTCCCCTGGCGGGATCATTAGGAGGATATTTCTACAAGCATTTAGGCTAATCGAGGTCTGTATCGGGGCCTCTTCCTCCGAGTATGAGAAAATTTTCGTCTAATTCAGTTAGAATAGGCTTCATACAAGCAAGCTGACTATCCGCCGGTTTGAGAGATGCGATTGGACAAGGTTTTGGCTACTAGGAAAGGCATTTGATGGACATGAATACGTTCTTCAATACTATTTACGTTATTGTAGGGATCCTGGTCGGCCTCGTATGTATTACCGCAACGATCTGGGGAGCCGTAGTTTATACCAGAGCCAGGCAATTTGGCAGGCAGCAAATAGTTCTAACGACGACTGTCGTCCTCATCATTGTTCTTCTTATTAGTAGCATTACGGCTTTTTTTGTGTATCCGAGGGCTAAGGAGATCACCCGGGGTATAAGGGAATACTCTCCAACTAGCGCCCTCGCACCTACTGCCACTGTTTTACCAACTCTTACTCCCAAATCTACAGTCACGCCTACCTCAGGCAATATTTATCATGTCTCGAAAAATGGCAACAATGACGATGGGCTTTCCTGGCAAACAGCCTGGAACGAATTAAATCAAATAAACTGGTCGCGTATCCAACCGGGAGATACGATCCTTTTGGATGGTAGTTCCACTCGAATGGTCTATACCACTACTTTAACTATCGGCAAGAGCGGCACCGCGACTGCACCTATTCGTATCGAAAGGGCAGCAGAAACAGGAAGAAATGGTAGAGTAGAAATCTTTGGGGGCAGATCAATTCCCCTGCCGTACTGTGGCCAAAAAAAATATGCGTATCAGACAAGTGGCATTACTACTCATGGTATTGTTTTTGGTGGGCATGCGTGGATCATAGTTGATGGCATGAGCTGGGATGGAATACGTATTTATGGTCATAGCTCCCATGGAATAGATATGACGAGCAATCCCAGCAAGGACATTGTACGCAATATAGAGATTTACGACAATGGATATGCATCCCAAAACGGTTCATCCTGGCAACCAGAAACCGATGGACACGGTGTCTATCTGAATGGTTCAAATCTCACCTTTGAATATCTGGATGTCCATGATAACAGTGATGATGAGTTTGATACAGGGGTAGGAAGCATAAATAATCTTATCATTCGCCATTCCTGGCTGCATGTCAGTCGGGAGGATCCAAATAACTCAGGGCTTCCTTTTAATCAGTGTGTCCATCAGGATGGATACCAAATATACAGTGGCGGCACTCAAGGGGGAATACTGATTGAAAGCTCTGTTATCGGCCCAGGATTGAAAGAAGGAACAATCTTAGGTCAGCAGTATCAATCGCAAGGGGTAGGTGCGACTGTAAACAATGTCATTATTAGAAATTCCTTATTCACAAACAAAGTAATCAACATCATGGGGTTTCCTCGAATCAGAGAAAGCAATTGGATTATTGATCATGTTACTGTTATTACTCCAGGAAGTGGCCAAGCAGAATTTCAGTCCTTATTTCTCGAAGGCTCAAACCTTACTGTCACGAATTCTATATTCTATGGGGGACAAATTTACTTGCCCGATGGGTTGGCCGCTTCCACAAATAACTGTCAATGGAAGACTGTCGGTAGTACTTCTTCGATTGTTGGGCAAACTATTGATCCAAGGTTCGTTACCGATGTATCGGCATTCTCGGCTAGTACGCCGCTGGCTCAAATTGCAAATGCCAGCTTTGCGCTTCAGTCAGATTCTCCTTGCAAGGGTAAAGGCTCTTCTGTAACTTCTGTTGCTCAACTTATCGATAGCTCTACCTCTTCAGGGTGATGCAGTCGCTTGCGCCTTTTCTAAACACGTTCTCAAATGTTCAGCTAAATCCTGTAGATAGTCGGTTCTACAGGTAGTGTGTGTGCCCGGAACGACATGGATCTCTTGCTCTGCGGCATGTGGCATTTTACTCCAGCCCGCTCGGAGAGCGGGCTCTTCACTTGCCCAGAACAACGTGACCTTGCCTGGATACGGGCGAGGGACGTAAACCGAAGCTATCCAATCGTACGCTCCAAGCCAGTCTTGGCGGAGCACTCCAACCATTGGGACTATCGAATCGGGTTTGGGTGGTGTAGCGTCTACGCCGTCTCGTCTGTATTTGTGCTCAATACGTTCATCCCTTCCCAAGGGGGCGAGATCTTGGCGTTGCCTATCTCTTGAATATCTCAACCATCTGTACACATGTCGCAGACTGAGAAACCAATCAAACTGCTTGGCCTGATCCATTTGCATCAAGTCGCCAATGCGACTGATTACAATGCGAACCGATCTGAGATGGCCAGGGGGATCAGGATCCATCAGAACCAGTAGCTCAACCTTCTGTCCCGCTGCGTGAAGCTGCCGGGCCATCTCGTAGGCCACCGTACCCCCGTTGCACCAGCCCGCCAGGAGGTACGGACCCTCGGACTGAAATGTACGTAGCGACTTAATGTGAGCTGCTGCCATAGCCTCGTATGTTGGTGGGGCCAGCAAATAGTGTGGTGAGAGGAATCTTCTTGCCACTGACCTCCTCAAACCGATTGACCATGCAAACGGCAAGGAATGAATCTCCTCCCAAATCGAAAAAGCTGTCTCGAATCCCGATAGGCCTTACGTCCAGCAGCTCTTCCCAGATTGCCAACAACTGATGATGTATCAACAGCGTCGGTGCTATAAAGGTTTCTTCCATCGTGTTCACTGCCGGCCCGGGAGCTGGCAGCGCGCGCCGGTCTACTTTGCCATTGGGTGTGTGCGGTAGCTCCTCCAGCATCACAAAGGCCGGAGGTACCATATAGGTCGGCAATTTTTTCATCAAGTAGTTCTGCAGCTCACCGACCGTGGCCGTCTGCTCGCTATGCAGAATTATGTAGGCAACTAGGCGCTTGTCGCCAGGCACATCCTCACGCGCTACGACCACGCCTTGCCGCACCGCAGGATGTTGGTTTAAAACTGCCTCTATCTCTCCCAGCTCAATGCGGTAGCCCCGAATCTTCACCTGCTGGTCAAGGCGACCAATCAGCTCGATAGTCCCATCCGGTCGATAGCGGGCGAGGTCCCCTGTCTTGTAGATCCGAGCACGTGGCTCATCGCTGAAAGGATGAGGGATAAACCGCTCAGCGGTCAACTCAGGGCGTTTCAAGTAACCGCGAGCTAGACCTTCGCCTCCTATGTACAGTTCACCGGGCACCCCGACCGGCACCAGTTGCAATTGTGCGTCGAGGAGGTAGACCTGAGTGTTGGCAATTGGGCGGCCAATGGATATCAGTTCATCACTCGGCTCGATCTTGGTACCGGTAGAATAGATCGTCGTTTCCGTGGGGCCATAGAGATTCCACAGGGAGTCACATTTTGGCAGTAGCTGCCGGGCCAACTCCACAGGAAGCGCTTCACCACCGCAAAGGATTTTCAGGTGATGGTTGCCTTGCCAGCCTGTTGCCAGCAGGGTGCGCCAGGTGATCGGGGTCGCCTGCATTACTGTAGCACCAGAACGTGCCAATAGCTCTGCCAGCGCCGTCCCATTTGTGACGATGCCACGACTGGCCACAACCAACCGGGCTCCAGCGATCAAGGGGAGGAAGAGTTCGAGGGCCGCGATGTCAAAAGATAGGGTACTGACAGCTAGCAGAGTATCCTCCGCTGCCAATCCTGGCTGCTGGCGCATGGATATCAGCAAGTTGACCACAGCGCGATGGAGCACCTGCACTCCCTTGGGACGACCCGTGGACCCAGATGTGTAAATGACGTAGGCTACGTTTTCGGCAGCGGCTGCAGGGGGCGGATCCGCCTCACTCTGCTTTGCTAGTAATGGCGCGTCTGTATCCAGGCAGACAATCGTGGGTATGGGGGGGGTGTGAATGTGTGTGACCAGATGCTGCTGTGTCACCAGCACCGGGGATTGGGCGTCTTCGATCATGAAGGCAATACGCTCGGCTGGGTAGGTAGGATCCAGCGGCACGTAGGCTCCCCCCGCCTTGAGAATGCCAAGCAGCCCTACCACCATCTCCAGGGAGCGCTCCACACTGAGCCCCACCAGTACCTCTGGTCCGACGCCTAGCTGCCGCAGGTAATGTGCCAGTTGATTTGCCCGCGCATTAAGCTGACGATAGGTCAATTGTGTGCCCTGGTAGATCACTGCTACCTTATCAGGTGTACGCTTCACCTGGTCCTCAAAGAGCTGATGGATACAGCTCTGCTTGGGATAGGTTGCTTGGGTGGCATTCCATCCTACTAGCAGCTGCTGCCGCTCTTCCCCCGTCAAGATGGGCAACTCTGAAAGGTGTTGTGTGGGATCGGCTATGATGGCTGCAAGCAGTGTCTGCCAGTGTCCAGCCATACGGTCAATAGTTGCCGCATCGAACAAATCGGTGTTGTATTCGAATCGACCAATGAGACCATCGGGTCGATCTTCCAGTTCGATACTCAGATCTAACTTGGAGGTCCCTGTCGAGACATCCATGTGGGAAAGGGTCCATCCCGCTGGTGAAGTGGGCTGCATGGGTTCAAGGGTCAACAGCACCTGGAAGAAAGGGTTCTGGCTCAGATTACGCTCTGGGTGCAGTTCCTTGACCAGATACTCGAAAGGCACATCATCATGGGCCACAGCTGTGGCCATGACCTTGCGTACCCTGCTCAGCAACTCGAGAAAGGTGGGATTGCCAGATAGGTTGCTACGCAATACCAGCGTATTAAGGAAACAGCCCATCAACTGTCCGGCCATTGAGCGGTTGCGGCCCGAAGTGCTTGTACCGATCAAAATATCGTACTGCCCCGTATATCGGTATAGCAAAGAGTTGAATGCCGCGACCAGGGTCATGGACAATGTAACCTCCTCCTGGCGGCTTAGAGCTTTGAGACCATCAGTCAGGCGCTTGGAGAGCGCGAAGCGTCGCGTCGATCCACGATAGCTGTGGACTGGCTGTCGCGGCCAATCAGTGGGTAATTGCAAGGTTACAGGGGCACCCGCCAATTGCGTTTTCCAGTAGTTCAGTCGGTTTGTGAGTATGTCTCCTTGTAGCCACTCCTGCTGCCAATATGCATAGTCGGCGCACTGAAGAGGCATTTCAGGCAGCAGTGAGGGTCGACCATTCAGGAAAGCCTTATAGATGGTATATAGTTCTGGAAGCAAAACCCGGTAGATAGAAATACTATCGAAGATGATGTGATGCAGGGTCAAAAACAAGTAGTGCTTCTCAGCGCTCAAACGGATGAGCAAGCTACGCAGCAGGGGACCTTGGGCAAGATCAAAGAGGATGCAGGCATCTTCCGTTGCTCGCCGCAGGGCCTCAGCCTCTCGCTCAGCCTCGGGTAGATATTGCAGGTCGACTACCCGCAGTGTGCATGTTGGGGGTGGATGGATCATCTGCATAGGCAGCCCATCTACCAGCGGAAAGCTGGTGCGCCAGGCTTCGTGACGACGAATGAACTCGTTCAAGCTCTGCTCGAGTGCAGCTACGTCAAGCGGACCGGGTAGCTGAATGGTCACGCACTCATTATAGATAGGGATGTCCGAAATGAGTTGGCTCAGGAGCCAGAGCTGTCGCTGCCCAAATGACAGGGGGCAAAGCTTCCCGAAGCATGACGGATGCCCCCGTCATGCTTCGGGACATCCCACGCAAGTATTTTGCGAGTAGAGTCCGCTTGGATGCTGAGTGCTTCATTGTATTTGGCATACTATCACTTTCCTTCGTGAAAGTCGAGTACACTCACCGTCAATGGTCTCTCCCAGAGGAATCGTAGGCCTCCTTATCTCTTTTTCCTGAACTTGCCCCAAAAGCTATACTCCTGCTGCTGCATTTTGCCTTTCCTGCTTCTCCAACATCTGTTGTACTGCTGCCAACACCTGAACCACTGCTAGACCAACTTCGCCATTAGCGCGGGGCTGTGTTCCCGTACGAATAGCATTGGCAAAATCCTCACACTCCAGATGTAATGGCTCAATCCAGTCAATATATGGAATAGTAATCTCACCGTTTCGATACGAGACGACCGGGTCGGCGTGCACATCGACCCCTTTATTGTAAATCTTGAGCATCTCAGCAGGGTTGGTATCATCGTAGACCACCATCCTTGCATCACCAATTACCGTAACGCGGCGAATTTTGCAGGGGTGCAGCCAGCTTACATGAATATGTGCATTCATGTTATCGGCAAATTCCAGGTCGAGATGGGCGACATCTTCGATATGTGACTGCAAATGGGCATGGGCCTGCACCTTGATCCTCTCCGGTTTTTTGTCGAACAAATAGAGCAATATCGATATATCGTGTGGCGCGAGGTCCCAGATGACATTGATGTCGTTGCGAAAGAGTCCTAGATTCACCCGCTCTGCTTCGACGCAGTAAATTTTTCCCAGATCGCCGCTCTGCACGAGCTTGCGCAGTTCGTTCACGGCCGGGTTATACTCAAAGGTATGCCCTACCATCAAGATACGCTGGCGCTCCTGCGCCAGGGCAATCAGTTCACCGGCTTCCGCGACGCTGGCGGTGAGTGGCTTCTCGACGAGTACATGCTTGTCATGCAATAAAGCCTCTCGTGCCAGTTGGAAGTGCGTTCGTACAGGTGTGGCGATGACCACGGCGTCGATATCTGAGCGGAACATATCCTCCACCTGCGTCGTCGCCTGCATCCATGACTGATTCACCGGCAATGTTGCCAGGCGGAGAGCGTTCACGTCTGCTACCATTGCCACTGTTGCGTGCGGTAATGCATCCAGATTACGCGCAATTTTAGGACCCCAGTATCCCCAGCCGATGACCCCGAAACGTAAGTCCTTCATAGTCATAATTCCCCCTCAACATTATGGTGCTTTCAAGAATCAGGTACATTCCTTGCTATGCGCTCGGAACTCTCAACGCAATACTTCTCTTGATTGCGTTCACGACCATCTGTGCCTGTTCTGTGGTAAGTTCTGAATACATAGGCAAGGAGACGATACGCTCGGTGACAGCCTCAGTCATGGGCAGCATGCCGCGTACGTACCCGTATTGTGCACAGGCGGGTTGCAGATGGATAGGTATCGGGTAGTGAATGCCAGTAGCTACTCCTTCTTGCTCCAATGCCTTACGGAAAAGATCGCGCTCCCGTACTTGTACGACATAGACGTAATAGACATGTGTTGCCCAGGGGAGAACCACTGGAACAGCCTCGACTACCCCGCGCAGTTGCTCTGTATAGAAATTGGCGTGTGCCTGCCGAGCCGCATTCCACTGCTCCAGGTAGCGCAGCTTCACCCTTAACACAGCGGCCTGTAGCTCATCTATTCGAGCGTTCACCCCGAGGACCTCATGGTGATAGCGAATGAGCGAACCGTGATCGCGCAGCTTCCGGAGCGTCTCCGCAAGCCTGGCATCGTTCGTTACACACATACCCGCTTCGCCATAGGCACCCAGGTTTTTACTGAAATAGAAACTGAAGCAGCCGATATCCCCCATGCTGCCAGCTCGCTCTCCCCGGTAGGTCGCACCGTGAGCCTGAGAGGCATCCTCAATGACGCGCAGGCCGTGCACACGTGCGAAATCGAGCACTGGCTGCATATCTACAGGGTGGCCGTACAAATGGACCGGGATGATAGCGCGCGTGCGGGAAGTCAAAACCCGTTCAAGTTGTCGCCAATCCATCGTATAGGTGTCTGGGTCGATGTCTACGAAGACGGGCGTTGCACCTACGAGCGCAATCGCCTCAACTGTCGCGATGAATGTGTTGGCAACAGTGATGACGTCATCACCGTTGCCGATCTCACATGCACGTAACGCGAGTGCGAGCGCATCGGTTCCTGTTGAGACACCTACCCCATAGCGGCATCCACAATACTGAGCAAATTCGTTTTCAAATGCTTGACTGTGCGGACCCAGAAAAAGCTGCATACCCTCAAGCACACCTTCAATTGCGGCCATAATTTCTTGCTTAATTGACTGGTATTGTGCTTGTAAGTCTACTAAAGGTATCTGCATATACAATGCGGCTCCTTCAATAATTATCTACTTTCGAAAAAAGGTGCTATCCCCCGATAGTATCCTCCCTACACATGGTAAAAGCTGGAAGTACTGAGAAGATAGCGCCAGCGGTTGCGAATTAGGTGAAACTCTTTGTTCTGCGTTCAGAATATCCAACCGGGCGAACACAAGAAGAATGCTGGCTTAGGCTTTCGTAACTTTTTACGCTGTTTTTATCCCATATTTACATACCTTCCCTCACCAGATATACACCGGAAACGATTACTATTTCTCATAGGACACTAAAGTTAGACGACTGTCGGGGGAATTACCACATGAAGACTGAATAGAGGGGGGGTACTTTCATGGCGATTCTTTCACCACCAACGCAGGAAACCATTACCTTTGCTCCGGTTTACCTCAGAGCCAAACGTATACTTGACATCTTTTTCACCCTGCTGTTCCTGCTTCCCTTGTGTCTCGTTTTGGGAGTCGTTGCGGTATTGATACGTTTAGACTCTGAAGGTCCCATCTTTTTTCGTCAGAAACGTGTTGGGCAGAATGGTGCCGAGTTTGAGATACTCAAGTTTCGTTCAATGTATGTAGATTCTGATGACTCACCTCATCGCGACGCCGTAAAGTTGTACATGAACGGGGGAGCGCTCGATGAGGTGGCCGATACAAAAAATCCATATAAGCTGGTCGACGACCCGCGCGTCACCAGGGTCGGACGCTTTATCCGTAAAACGAGTATTGATGAATTACCCCAATTTATCAATGTCCTGCGCGACGAGATGACGCTGGTTGGCCCTCGTCCGCCTGTTCCCTACGAGGTAGAAGTATATAGCACGCGCGATCACTTAAGATTGTCTGGCAAGCCAGGCCTGACAGGTACATGGCAGGTCTATGGGCGCAGCCGGGTAACCTTTAACGAAATGGTGGAGATGGACATCGCCTATCTGCAACTACAATCTACCTGGCAGGACCTCAAGCTGATTGCTCTGACGCTCCCGGTCATGCTCCTGGGGCGTGGCGGCGCATAAAGCGGCTATCTCCACCTGGGTAAAACTCGGATGATTACATTACGTACGTCGCGTTTTCTGATAGGCGAGTAACATCTTGATCGAATTTACCTGGAACTGGCGCTTTATGTGTAAATAATATGCTTGCTCTCTGGCATCCCGTGTCCTTGCAGAAAAGGCCTGCCTGTATTGCTCGTATCGCTCGATGCGTTGAATGAGTAAGCGCATCCTGGCGGGATCGATCAAAACAGGGAAAATAGCCTGCCCGGTAATGCTCCTGAGCGACTCGATCACGGAAGTATTTTGTCGGTCCGTAATCGCAACTGTCAGTACCCCCTGCGCAGAACCAACCACTATGCACTGGAACCGCTTCATGATGGTCAATGGCAGCACTTGGCGGTAGCGCATTGGCACACGCCTCAAGACATACAACTGGGGTATAAGGTTGCCACGCACGCTATCTGCGATATCCTTTATGGTTCCCATACTGCATATGGTTCCCCTTGGCTTCTTCACCTGCGCGTCGTTGCGCGGGTCGCTAGTATCTTTAGAGCAAAGAGGTCAGCCTCATCAGTGCTGATGTCCGGGAGGCCTGCACCTTCGTCAATTGTACAAGACCGCAGTGCAGATGAGATAGTAATGCGTACGAAATTATGGTGTCAGAAAGGCTGTACTTGTGCTAAAGTCTTAACTTTTTTTAACTAAAGGAGAGGGCATTTCGCCTGTAAATAGCGAATTTTCATCCGCTTCCCTGTCCGACACGGACATCGCGCTTCCTAACTTGACAGAGCAGGGTACGCTGATCAAAAACTATGAAATGACCTCGAGAAACGTATATCTTTGCGTCAACTGAAATTTCTTGCTGTCTGTGACGTGCTCCAATGCCACTAGACGCGAGTTTTCGCCTTACTAAATGAATAAATCATCGTCCAACAAAAACCAGCCCCTAAAATCGCGTATTTTTACGTAACTGGAGGGCATTCTAAAAAGATGTTGTGTATATTTCTCAATGGCAATGCATATTGCTTCGCTATTTCTCCACCCAATGCGCAACCGCCTCGTAACCGCTTTCTCCTACACTATGCTTGAAGAGTAGGTAACAGATCAACTATGTACCTTGAGTGCGATGTGTTCCCGGCACATCAACTCGCGACGAGGTTATGTGGTGAGGTTCAACATGTCCCCTCACTGGGATTTTCCTTCTCTTGCGCCCTTCCCAAGCTATTTTGGTGCTGCGTAGTTCAAACAAATAGGTAGGAGAAACACGAAGGAGAATACTTGGAGATGTCAGTCATCGATGGTGTCCGGCCATATGTGCAGGGCAAATTCATCTTTGCCGGCAATGAGAAGGTGTATGTCCGCGGTGTCACCTATGGGACCTTCTGCCTGGATGAGGATGGCAATGAGCATCATGATCCGCAAGTTGTCGAGCGAGATTTCGCCCAGATGGCCGCAAATGGTCTCAACGCGGTCCGCACGTACACTGTACCGCCCCTCTGGCTCTTGGACGCTGCGCAGCGACACAACCTCCGCGTTATGGTAGGTCTCCCATGGGAACAACATGTTGCCTTCCTCGACGATAAGAAACGTGCCCAATCGATAGAGGAGCGCGTGGGCAAAGGAGTGCGTGCCTGCGCCGGTCACCCAGCCGTCCTCTGCTATGCAATCGGTAACGAAATCCCGGCCTCCATTGTGCGCTGGTACGGCCATAGCCGTGTGGAGCGTTACCTGGAGCGACTCTACCGGGCTGCAAAAGCTGCGGATCCCGAGAGCATCGTCACTTACGTGAACTATCCTTCCACTGAGTATCTGCAGCTCCCCTTCGTCGACCTTGTGTGTTTCAACGTCTATCTTGAGTCACAGAAGCGCTTTGAGGCCTACCTTGCCCGCCTCCACAACCTCGTGGGTGACCGGCCGCTGATATTGGCTGAGTTCGGGCTGGACAGCCGTCGGCACGGTGAGAAGGCCCAGGCGCTTGCGCTTGACTGGCAGCTTCGCACGGCATTTGCCGCCGGTTGCGCAGGCGCTTTTGTGTTTGCATGGACGGATGAGTGGTATCGGGGCGGCTATGCCATCGAAGACTGGGATTTCGGCCTCACGGACCGTGATCGGCGGCCAAAGCTGGCGCTGGCCGCCGTGCGCAAAGCCTTTGCCGAAGTGCCCTTTCCGCCAGACCTGCCCCATCCCCGTATTTCCGTGGTCATTTGCAGTTACAACGGGCAGCGCACCATCCGTGACTGTTTGGAGGGCCTGCTGAAACTGGACTATCCGAACTTCGAAGTGATCGTCGTCGATGATGGGTCGACCGACGCCACAGCAGCCATTGCACGTGACTATGGCTGCCAGGTGATCAGCAGCGAAAATCGTGGCCTGAGCAATGCTCGCAACGTTGGCATGGAAGCGGCCACGGGCGAGCTCGTTGCCTATATCGACGACGATGCATACCCTGACCCTCACTGGCTGACTTACCTCGCGGCCACTTTCCTGAGCACAGAGCACGCCGGGGTAAGCGGTCCGAATATCGCACCCCCTGGCGACGGGCCACTCGCCGATTGTGTCGCCAACGCCCCAGGTGGCCCCATCCACGTTCTCCTTTCTGATCAAGAAGCGGAGCACATTCCAGGCTGTAACATGGCATTTCGTAAAACCCACCTCAAAGCGATAGGTGGATTCGATCCGCAGTTCCGTATTGCTGGCGACGATGTCGATGTCTGCTGGCGGCTGCAGCAGCACGGCTGGACCTTGGGTTTCAACCCTGCCGCTATGGTCTGGCACCATCGCCGCAACTCGGTGCGCGCCTACTGGAGGCAGCAAAAGAACTATGCGAAGGCCGAGGCGTTGCTGGAAAAGAAGTGGCCTGAGAAGTACAACGCCATCGGCCATCTTACCTGGGCCGGGCGACTCTATGGTGTGGGACTGACCCGGATGCTTGGTCAGTACCGGAGACGAATCTATCATGGCATATGGGGCAGTGCACTCTTCCAGTCTGTCTATCAGCCTGCTGCAGGCACACTGGAGACGCTAGTCTTGATGCCTGAGTGGTATTTGGTTCTCATGGTCTTCGCTGTGCTCTCTCTTCTCGGCGTCTTCTGGACACCCCTGCTGATCGCCCTACCCCTGCTGATCCTGGCAGTCGGCACCCTCCTCATCCAGGCTGGCCTAAGCGCGGCCCGGGCTTCCTTCACGAGCGTACCCCAATCTCGGGTCGCCCAGCTGAAGTTGCGTAGCCTGACGGCATTTCTGCACTTGCTCCAGCCACTGGCGCGCCTGTCTGGCCGTCTGCGCTACGGCCTCGCCCCCTGGCGGTTGCGTGGTGCATCCGGTCTCTCGCTGCCCCGACCGCGGACGTCTATACTCTGGAGCGAGTGCTGGCGAGATTCCGCTGAGCGGCTGCGATCCATCGAAGAGGCCCTTCGGTCAGCCGGGGCCCGCGTCCGCCGGGGAGGCGACTACGACCGCTGGGACCTGGAGGTGCGAGGTGGAATACTCGGGGTCACCCGTACGCTCATGGCTATCGAAGAGCATGGCGCAGGCAAACAGCTCGTCCGGTTCCGCTCATGGCCAGTATGTTCGGGTAAGGGGCTCGTGCTGATCCTCCTGTTCGCCATCCTTTCCATTGGGGCTGCGCTCGACTACGCGTGGTTAGCGTGCGCCAGTCTCGGTATAGTTGCCATGCTGCTCGCCCTACGCATGCTATTGGAATGTGTTAAGGCTATAGCTGCCATCTTGCGTGTCCTGGAGCGCCTAAAGAAAGGAGAAGTGTGATGGCCACCCCAAGCTTCACCGCTTGGACCCTCTACCGCCGACTGTTGGGTCAGGCACGGCCCTACTGGCCCCACCTCGGGGGCCTCTTCCTGCTCAGCCTGCTCGCGAGCCCCCTTGCACTGCTGACCCCGCTTCCACTGAAGATGGCCGTTGACAGCGTCGTCGGCTCCCGCCAGCTGACCCCCGATCCCCTCGCAGCGCTGCTGCCAGCGGCTGTCACACGTTCCCACACGGCCATACTCGTCGTCGCGGCTGTCCTGTTCGTGATGATCGCGTTCCTGACCCAACTCCAGCAGCTTGGCAGCTCGGTACTCAGCGCGTACACGGGGGAAAAGCTCGTCCTCGGCTTCCGCGTCCGGCTTTTCCGCCACGTGCAGCGGCTCTCGTTCTTGTACCACGACTCGAAGGGTACGACCGACTCCATGTACCGCATCCAATACGACGCCACTGCCATTCAGAACATTGCAGTCGACGGCATCTTCCCGTTTATCACCGCAGCCATCACGATCGCCAGCATGATCTACGTGACTGCCCGCATCGATTGGCAACTGGCCCTGGTGGCCCTGGCGGTTTCACCCGTCCTCTTCTTGGTCGCACAGGCCTATCGCCATCGCTTGCGTCGGCGGTGGGGCGACGCGAAGAGACTCGAAAGCTCCGCCCTGTCAGTGGTGCAGGAGGTGCTCGCCGCCATGCGCGTCGTGAAGGCGTTCGGCCAGGAGAACTACGAACAGGAGCGGTTCATCTGTCAGTCCAGCAAAGGCCTCCGGGCACGCGTCCACCTCGCCTTCGTCGCCGGCGGCTTCGGCCTCCTTGTCGGGCTGATCACCGCGGTGGGAACGGCTGCCGTCCTCTTCACCGGCATGCGCCACGTTGAGGCAGGTGTCCTGACCCTTGGGGAACTGCTCGTGGTGATGGGTTATCTGGCGCAGCTCTACATCCCTTTGCAGACCATCAGCAAGAAGGCCGCGGACCTCCAGGCCTCGCTGGCCAGCGCCGAGCGCACCTTCGCGCTCCTCGACGAGGTACCGGATGTTACCGAACGGCCCAACGCCCAGCCACTCGCACGCGCCTTGGGTGCTGTGACCTTCCGCAAGGTCTCCTCGTTCGAAATCGGCCCTGGAACCCATCTCGGCATCGCGGGCACGACGGGTGCAGGGAAGACGACCCTTGTCAGCCTGCTGACCCGTTTCTACGACCCCACCGCTGGCCAGATCCTCCTCGACGGCGTCAATCTGGGTGACTACAAACTGGCTGATCTGCGCAACCAGTTCGCTATCGTCCTCCAAGAGCCCGTACTCTTCTCGAGCAGCATCGCCGAGAACATCGCTTATGCCCGCCCTGGCGCCAGCTACCACGATATCATAGCCGCTGCGAAGGCGGCCAACGCCCACGAGTTCATCACAGGCCTCCCGCAGGGCTACGAGACGCAAGTTGGTGAGCGCGGTATGCGCCTCTCAGGTGGAGAGCGCCAGCGCATCTCACTCGCCCGTGCTTTCCTGAAGGATGCCCCCATCCTCGTCCTCGACGAGCCCACCAGTTCCGTCGATACCAAGACCGAGGCCGCAATCATGGAAGCGATGGAGCGCCTCATGCATGGCCGCACTACCTTCATGATTGCCCATCGCCATAGCACACTGGCCAACTGCGATACATTGCTGCGGATCGAGCAGGGTCGCCTCATCGAGACAACGCCGGCTACGTTGATAGCCGACAAGGAGGTGGGGGCATTGGCACACGGGGCACGGGACGGGCCTGTCATGGGAGCAGAACCGATGGCAAAGGACGAGACTATCGAGATCGTAACAATGGAGAACACGGCCTGCCTCAGGACCCTCGCTCACCAACCCTTGCTATTTCCGATATCGGCAGGGTTAAATAAAGAGGCAGTCGCCTTGCCTCTGCAGCAAGTTTTGGGTATAACAACTACCGGAGAGCATTCCGCAGCCACCTCTACCTACGAGAAGAGAGGGAGTAGCATGGATAAGCAGAGACAAGAGCCTCCCCACTCAGCCGATGAGAGTAGAGAAAAGCGCAAGAGCATCCAACCCCCATCGCCGCCACAGCAGGCCTTCCCAGAGGGTGGCGATCTGCATGCCACGCTTGCCATCAGTGAGCTGGAGGCACGGGGTGGGACCAGTCGTTCCATCAGGCTCCCAGGCGGTCGGCAAACGAGCGTGGTCGTGCCAGCAGGAGCGTACGAAGGGCAAGTCATCTCGCTCGTGGGACTGGGCGAACAAGCCTTTCCTGGGAGGCCCAGGGGGACGCTCACCCTCACGATTACGATTCTCCCCGCCAAAGAGACTGCGGCTGGGCCCTTGCTGAGGAGAGAGAAGAGCACACCCCAGCACTTCCCACGTTTCTTTCAAAGCAGAGCCCTCCTCCTCATTGGGCTTGTGCTCCTCCTCGCACTGGTCGGTGTGGTCAGTATGAAACTACTTTCTCTCGGGCAACGCTCTTCAGGAACCACCGCCGCTCTCACCCCCGCTACGCACGCGCCTCTGGCCACACGCACGGCCCATGTCACTCCCACGGCGGCCACAGCTACTCCTGCCCCCACGCAGACCTCGCCGCGAAACGGCCTCTATATAGCTGGCACGTATAACGGGTCGATGTTTGATCAGACAACACAACAGCTCACCTACATCTCGGTATTTCTCGTGCAGAGCGAGGGAAATGCTGCCTTGAGTGGAATGGTAACGTTCAAATCACCTTCCCAGGGAGTACATCCGCTGCA
>WNFM01349858.1_pt6 | contig 28762 bp, 31 predicted proteins | sample 5400271 | NCBI WGS metagenome assembly WNFM01 (sample SAMN13153352, study PRJNA577476) | soil metagenome | isolation source: 60 cm saprolite on Douglas fir-dominated hillslope | place: USA:California | collected 2013-09-17 | reverse complement strand
GTGAAGCCGAGGCGGCTCATGCCCGTGTCCACCTTGAGATGGACGGACAGCGGGCGGCGGCCTTCGCGGGCCGGAGCGAGGACGGCTTCGAGCGTGCGCGGGGTGGAGACGACGGGGGTCAGGTCGTGCTTCCTGATCATCCGCTCCTGGCCGGGGCCGAAGGCGGCGAGCACCACGATGGGCACGGAGAAGCCCTCTTCACGGAGGGCCACCGCCTCCTCGACGTAGGCGACCGCGAGCAGCGGCGCTCCCGCGGCCAGCAGCCGGCGCGCCACCGGCACCGCGCCATGGCCGTACGCATCCGCCTTCACCACCGGCATGACGGGGACGGAGACGAGGCGCTGCAGCGCGCCGTAGTTGGCCCCGAGACGGTCGAGGTCGATGCGCGCGCGGGCCGGCCGCAGGTGGCGCAGGGTTTCTTCGAGCGCGATGCTCTGACCGTCCATACGATCATCCTAAGTCAGGGGGGGCACTCACGCGCCACCACGATGGGCGTTCGCACTGCGGCCACCGCCGGGATGGTTGGCTGCGACCCCCCCTGAAACCCCCTCGCTGGTCGCCGCGCTGCGCGCGCCGCCCAGCTCTACGTGTCCCTCGTGTTACCGTCAATGGCGATGTCGAGGTTCGGCGTCGCGACGGTCGCGCTGGGGATCGTGCTTCTGGGCGCCCTCACCGGCCTGCAAGCCGCTTCCCCCTTACAACCTCCCCCGGCCCCCTTCGACCTCCAGGGTCATCGAGGCGCGCGCGGCCTCGCGCCCGAGAACACCCTGGCCGCGTTCACGCGCGCCCTCGGCCTCGGCGTCACCACGCTCGAGATGGACACGGGCGTCACCCGCGACGGGGCGGTCGTGGTCGCACACGACGAGCGGCTCAATCCCGATTTCACCCGCGACGCCGCCGGAAGGTGGATCGATGCGCCGGGACCCGCGCTCTTCGCGCTCACCCTGGCCGAGGTCCGCCGGTACGACGTAGGACGGCTGCGGCCGGGCACGCCCTACGCGGCGCGCTTCCCCGAGCAGGAGCCCGCGGACGGCCAACGCGTGCCGACGCTCGACGAGGTGTTCGCCCTGGCCGGCAAGGCACGCAACGCCAGCGTCCGCTTCAACGTCGAGACCAAGCTCGACGCGCGTCATCCCGAACTGACCGCCGCCCCCGAGCCGTTCGCGGACGCCGTGATCGCGGTGGTGCGCGGAGCGGGAATGCAGAAGCGGACCACGCTCCAGTCCTTCGACTGGCGCACGCTCCGGTACGCGCAGCGCGTGGCCCCCGAGATCCCGACCGTCTGCCTCACGACTCAGCAGCCCGGCGACGACAACATCCAGGCGGGCAAGCCCGGCCCTTCCCCGCTCCTGGCCGGCCTCGACGTCGATGACTTCGGGGGGTCGGTGCCGAAGCTCGTCCGCGCGGCCGGATGCGCGGTGTGGTCGCCCAACGCCCGCGACCTCACGGCGCAGACGCTGGCCGAGGCCCACCGTGAGGGCCTGAAGGTCGTCGTCTGGACCGTGAACGAGGAATCCGAGATGAACGCGCTGGCGGAGTCCGGCGTCGACGGGATCATCAGCGATTATCCGGACAGATTGCGGCGGGTCCTCGCGCGCCGCGGCGTAACGCTACCCGCGCCGACGCGCGTCGGCCGTTAGCCGGCAAGAGCTGGCGTCGATCGATTTCTGTTATTTCGCCGCCGCCGGCGCCACTCTCTTGCTCGGGTCGTCCGCGGGGTTGACGTAGGTCAGCGCGAACGGCCCCACCGCGTGCACCTGCACGACCGCGGCGGTCTTCGCCATCGCGTAGTGGTGCATCTGCGCGGGCAGAACCGCGAAGCCGCCGGCGGGCAGGGACTTCATTCCCGTGGCGGAGAACTTGTCGCCCATGGCGACGGCGAAGGTGCCGGAGATGACGGTCACGTTCTCGTCCGTCGGATGAAAGTGCGGGTTGATCTTGTAGCCGGCGGGCATCTTGAGGCGCACGACGAACGGCGCGGCCTTGCTGGGATCGCCGGCGACGACCGCCATCGACGCGCCCTTCTCGAAGACGGGCGGGGCCGGGCCCCACTTGAGCTCGAGCGGCGCGACCACGACCTCGGCCGCTTTGGCCTCCTGGGCGTGCGCGGAGGCGGCGGCGAGCATGAAGCCCATCCCCACGACGACGGCGCGTCTCACCATCGATCCAGACATCCTCATGAAATCTCCTTGGCGCATGGCGCCGATCAAGACGTTCCCCCTCGCCAGTCGAAGTTCTCGAACCGGGTGAATTCCTTGAGGAAGGCGAGCTTCACGGTGCCCGTGGGCCCGTTGCGCTGCTTGCCGATGATGATCTCGGCCAGGCCGTGGTTCTCCTCACTCGCCTTGTACTCTTCCTCGCGGTAGATGAACATCACGATGTCCGCGTCCTGCTCGATGCCGCCGCTCTCGCGGAGGTCCGAGAGCTGGGGCCGCTTCTCGGTGCGCGCCTCCGGCGCGCGCGAGAGCTGGCTGAGCGCGATGACCGGAACCGACAGCTCCTTGGCCAGCCCCTTCAGCGACCGGCTGATCGAAGACACCTCCTGCTGGCGGTTCTCGATCCGGCCCGCCCCCGTCATGAGCTGCAGGTAGTCGACGATGACGAGGCCCAGCCCGTGTTCCGCCTTCAGGCGCCGGGCCTTGGCACGCATCTCCAGGGGCGTGAGGGTCGCCGAGTCGTCGATGAAGATCTTCGACGCCGACAGGTCCGCATAGGCCTTGGCCAGCCGGGCCCAGTCCTTCTCCTGGAGGTTGCCCGTGCGGAGCCGGTGCGCGTCCACGCGGGCGTCCGCGCACAGCATGCGCAGGACGAGCTGCTCCTTGGCCATCTCCAGCGAGAAGAGCCCGACCGTCTCTCCGGTCTTGTGCGCCGCGTACTGCGCGATGTTGAGGCAGAACGAGGTCTTCCCCATCGCGGGCCGCGCGGCCACGATGATGAGGTCGCCCTTCTGCAGCCCGCTCGTGCGCTCGTCGAGGTCGACGAAGCCCGTGGGCAGCCCGGTGACGGATGCCGACGAAGCCCTGCCGGATGCGGTGCTCGGCGATGTCGAAGATCGCCTTCTCCGCCCGGTCCAGGATCAGGGCCGCCTCGTCCTCCGCCTCGTAGGCGGACTGCGCGATGCGGTTGGAGGCGTGGATCAGGTTCCGGAGGACGGCCTTCTCCTTGATGATCCGGCTCCACTGCTCGACGCTCGTGATGCGGGGCATCCCGTCGACCAGGGCGGCCAGGTAGGCCGCGCCCCCCACCGCCTCCAGGGCCTGCATGCGCACGAGCTCGTCCTTCAGGGTGACGAGGTCGATGGGCTGGCTGCGCTCGGCCAGGGCGGCCATGGCGTCGAACACGCGCCGGTGCGCTTCGCGGTAGAAGTCGTTGCGCGAGAGGATCTCGGCCGCGGAGTTGAAGGCCTGGTTGTCCACCAGGACCGCGCCCAGCACGGTCCTCTCCGCCTCCGCGTTGTGGGGCAGGGTGCGGTTTTCTTTGGGGACGACGTCAGTGGCCAAGGGTCCTCGATGGGAGGGTGAAAATCCTACTCCCTCGCGCCCGGTCGCGTCCATGATCTTCATCACGAACCGCGGACGCACGGGGACCGCGACGTCGATCGCGTGCGGCGGGTGCGGAGCTAGCCTTCCTTGGTGACCAGCACGCGCAGGTTCGCCGTGACCTCCGGATGGAGCTTGATCGCCACTTCGTGCTCGCCCAGCTTCTTGATCGGCTCCTCGAGCTGGACCTTGCGCTTGTCGATGTCCACGCCCTTGCCGCGCAGGAAGTCACCGATGTCGCCGGACGTCACCGAGCCGTAGAGCGCGTCGTTCTCGCCGACCTTGCGCGGCGCGATGTAGCGCAGGGAAGCGATGCGGTCGGCGACGGCCTGGAACTCGGACTTCTCCTTGGCCAGCCGCAGCTCGTGCGCCTTGCGCTCCTTGGCGATCATGGCCTTGTTGGCCTCGCTCACCTGCATGGCCAGCCCGCGGGGCAGGAGGAAGTTGCGGCCGTAGCCCTCCGCCACCTTCACCACGTCGCCGCGGCGGCCCAGTTTGTCGACGTCCTGTCTGAGAATGACCTCCACTGCAAATCCTCCGATGGGTAGCCCAGGGCTACCTCTGTTTGGAAACGAAAGTTACGTGCGCGCCTCCGGCGGCTCCGCCCACTTGCGGAAGTCGAACCAGATGTCGAACAGACCGATGAGGGCCAGGATCTGCGGGGCCCACGGGTTGATGAGCACCAGCACCAGCACCGCCGCCCGCAAGAGCGGGGGCGCGGCCAGGCGCTGGGCGTAGAAGCAGACGACGGCCAGCCCCTGCAGGCCGAAGAAGAAGGCCACGATGAGCAGGCCGTTGTAGGCCGCCGGCCTGAGCAGGGGCGAGAGGACGGCCAGCCCCAGGGCCACGAAGGCCACCGCGAGCACGAAGGGCCAGCGCACGCCTTCGAACTCGCCCGCGTCGAGCCATCCCGGATCGCGCCGCCGCAGGTAGAGCCTCAGCAGGGAGGCGTTCAGCAGCACGACGATGGCCGCGCCGATGATGTAGACGGCGGGATAGACGACGAGCATCGCGTCGTAGGCGGTGGCCACCTGCTCGACGAAGGCGTCGACCTGCTCCGGCGGCATGCTCGCGCGCATCCCTTCCAGGAACTCCGGCGAACGCGAGTGCTGGAAGGAGGCCAGCGCGAGCGCCCGCATGTCCTCGTTCGCGAAGAGGAGGAATGCGCTGACCAGGAGGGCAAGGACGGCGAAGGCCCACCCGCATCCACGCAACATCCCCCGGCCCCTCGCCATCGACTCGGCGATCAGCAGCAGGGGCGCGACGAGCATGAGGTAACGGACTCCGGGCCCGCCGCCGACGAGCGAGCCCAGAAGCGCGGCCGCGGACACCGTGGCCAGGACCGCCGGCACCATGCCGTGGCGCAGGCGCACGACGAGCAGCGGGAACGGCGCCAGCAGCGCGAATGGGAAGAGCAGGGGCAGACGCGCCGACGCCCCGAACATGAGGGCGGAGAAGAGCGCCGCGCCCAGGGCCCCGCCGGTGCGGGGCTCTGGTCTCTCTCGAACGCGTGCCGTCAGCGATTCGGGCATGGGCCCAGGTACGGAGGGCGCGCGTCTCAGTCCGCGGCGAAAGGCAGGAGCGCGATGTTGCGCGCCCGCTTGATGGCCAGGGTCAGCTTGCGCTGGTGCTCGGCGCAGGTCCCGAACATCCGGCGCGGCAGGACCTTGCCCCGCTCGGGCACGAAGCCGGAGAGGAGCTTCACGTCCTTGTAGTCGATGTAGTCGATCTTGTCCGCGCAGAACTTGCAGACCTTGCGGCGCCGGAAGAAGTAGCGCTTGCCCGCGTCCTTGCCGCCCCGTCCGCCGGCGCCGCCGGGACCGCCGCGTCCACCACCCGGGCCGCCCCGACCGCCGCCGCCACCGCCCCCGCCCCCGCGCAGTCCGCCCCCACCGAAGCTCATGAGAGCACCCCCTCACCTTCCGCGCGGTCGCCACGGTCACGGCGGTCGCCACGGTCACGGTCACGGTCACGATCACGGTCGTCGCGGTCGCGGTCACGGTCCGGCCGGTCGACGATGCCCTTGGCCCGCTTCTTCTCGTCTTCCACCGCGCGCTGCCCCTTGCGGCGCTCGGCCTTCTTCAGGTCCTCGTCGACGCGCACGGTGATGAACTTGACCACGCCGTCCGCCACCCGCATGCGGCGCTCCAGCTCTTTCACCACCTCCGGCTTGGCCTCGACGACCAGCAGCACGTAGTAGCCCTCGCGGTGCTTCTTGACGTCGTAGGCGAGGCGCTTCTTGCCCCACTTCTCGACCTTCTGCGTCTTGGCGCCTTCCTTCTCCGCGTAGCCCTGGACGGTCTCCGTCAGCTTGTCCACGTCGGGCTCCGACAGGTTGGGGTCGGCGATGAACAACACTTCGTAGGTTCGATCGCTCACGTCGCTGATCCTCCTTATGGATCTAAAGCCCCGGTCGGGCCCGAAGGGCACCTAATGGGAGCAAGGAGTATGTGTAAGACGACCTCCGATTGTAACCCAACCCGGCCGAGCGTGCGAACCGCGCCGGGGCGGCCCGGCGCCTGTGGTCCATGGAGGATGCGTGGTCGCCTTCGCGGGGACGCTCCGGCGCGCTGGAACTCGTTACCGCGGGTCGAGTGCGCGCCTACGCTCCGGTGTCGGGCCTCATCCGCGAGATGGCATGCACCGACACAGGCCCCGCTCAGGTCGACCACGCAACCTCCTTGTCGGCAGGCGCCGGGAGGTAGCGATCGCCGGTCGGTTGGATGAGTCTGCGAGCGGGTTACACGCGGCGCCCGTTGAAGCGGTCCGGGGGAATCGTCGCTCGGCAGTCGATCTCGGCGGCCGGGCGTCAAAGAGGTCGCGTGCGTCGCCCGGAGCGGGGCCTCTGTCGCTGCAGGCCATTTCGGGATGAGGCGCGACGGCGGAGCGAGCGCGCGCACTGCTTTACGTGGAATGAACAAGTTCCAGCGCGCGCGAGCGTCCCCGCGAGGGCGATCACGCGGCCTCCGGAACGATCCGGGCGCCGAGATCGCCACACCGCTACACCCGGGCGCCGTTGAATCTGTTCATCGTCTCCACGGCGCCGTACTTGAGGATGCAAGTGACCGCGTCCGCGCCCAGGCCCACGACTTCTTGCACCACGAGCACGTCCTCGGGCGGGAACTCGGCCAGCACGTAGCCGGCGAGGTCCTCCGGCAGGTCGCCCTTGCGAACCCCCAGCCGGAGGCGCACGAACTCGTCGGTGCCCAGCACGTCGATGAGCGAGCGCAGCCCGTTCTGGCCCCCGTGCGTCCCCCGCTCGCGCACGCGCAGCGTGCCCAGCTCGAGGGCGACCCAGCAACCCCGCCACCGCGACGCCGCTGCGGTTCATGAAGGTGAGCGGCTTGGCCAGCGACACGGCCTCGCCGCCCACCTCGGCCTCCGCCACCCAGGCCTCGGCCTCCTCGCGCCCGCGGGGCGCCCCCGCGCGCGCGGCCAGCGCGTCGACCACCATGAAGCCGGCGTTGTGGCGGGTCCGGCGGTAGCGCTCCCCCGGATTCCCCAGACCCACCACCAGGCGCATGGCGCGCCTGACGCCTGTCTCGTCGGCTACTTCTTCTCCTTCTTCTCGGCCTTCTTCTCGGGCTTCTCGGCCGCCTTGGGCTCCTCGGCCACCTCGCCCTCCACCGGGGCCTTGCCCTTCTTGATGACCTCGGGCTCGGCCACCTCACCCTCCACCGCCGGAGCCGCCTCCGCCGTCGGAGCGACTTCCTCCGCCCGCGGCGCGACCACGTGCGCGATCACGATGTCGGGCTCGGTGAGGATCTTGACCTTGTCCAGCGCCTTGATCTCGGCCACGCGCACGTGCTTGCCGATCTCGAGGTTGCTGATGTCGACGGTGATCTTCTCCGGGATGTCCGCGGGAAGGCACTCGACTTCCAGCTCGCGCGTGACCCAGTCCACGATGCCGCCCTGCACCTTCACGCCCACCGGCGTCCCCACCAGCTCGACGTGCACGTTGACCTGCAGCGCCTTGTCCAGGGCGACCTCGTAGAAGTCCGCGTGCAGGAGGTGTCCCTTGAGCGGCTCGAGCTGGAACTCCTTGAGGATCACCTTGCGCCGCGATCCGTCGAGCTCGAGATCGAAGAGCGTGTTCTCGCCCGTCTTGCTGCGCAGGATGGATCCGATCTCCTTCGGGGAGACGGACACCGGCACGGGCTTCTTGGCCGCGCCGTAGAGCACGCCCGGGATGAGCCCCTGGACGCGCAGCCGGCGGTTGACGTTCTTGCCGGTCTCGGCGCGATTCGTTGCGGATACGACGATGTCAGGCATAGGACCTTTGCTCCGTTCGGTCGGCCAGGGCGAGTGCTGGCAAAACTCCTAATTATAGCGCTTAAACGAACAGGCTCGTAACTGAAGCCTCTTCGTGGATGTTGCGGATGGCCTTGCCCATCAGCTCGGCGATGGACAGCACGACCATCTTGGGCGACCGCCGCTTCTCGTCGCTGAGCGGAATCGAATCCGTCACGATCAGCTTGCTGAGCGGGCTCTCCTCGATGCGCTCCATGGCCTTGCCGGACAGGACCGCGTGCGACGCGGAGGCCAGGACCTCGCGCGCGCCCGCTTCCTTGAGCGCGTGCGCGACCTTGGCCAGGGTACCGCCGGTGTCCACCATGTCGTCCACCACGAGGGCGGTGCGCCCGTCCACCTCACCGACGACGTTGTGCACCTCGGCGACGTTGGGGCTCTCGCGCCGCTTGTCCACGATGGCCAGGGTGGCCTCCAGCCGCTTGGCGTAGGCGCGCGCGCGCTCCACGCCGCCGGCATCGGGCGACACCACGGTCAGCCGCGGCAGCTTGAGCCGCGAGATGTAGTCGATGATGACGGGCGCGGCGAAGAGGTGATCGACGGGCGTGTTGAAGAAGCCCTGGATCTGCGCGGAATGCAGGTCCATCGTCAGCACGCGGTCGGTGCCCGCGCTGGAGAGCAGGTCCGCCACCAGCTTGGCCGAGATCGGCACCCGCGGCTTGTCCTTGCGGTCCTGGCGCGCATACCCGTAGTAGGGAATGACCGCGGTGACGCGGCTGGCGCTGGAGCGCTTGAACGCATCGAGCATCACCAGCAGCTCCATCAGGTTCTCGTTGACGGGCGGACCCGTGGGCTGCACGACGAAGACGTCCGCGCCGCGTACGTTGTCCTGGATCTGGAACCAGACCTCGCCGTCCGAGAATCGGGCCAGATGCGCGCGGCCCAGCGGCACGCTGAGCGAGCGCGCGATCGCCTCCCCCAGGGTGGGGTGGGCGGTGCCGGTAAACACCCTCAGCTCAGCTGACATATCTAGCTGGGGGCCGCTCCGTCGCGGCCCCCAGACCCCCCGCGGCCTCGCCGAAGTGAATTCGGCTCCGCCGCGAGCTTGTGGTCTGAGTCTGCGCTCGGCAACCCCGCTCTCCCTGCGTTCTTCACGCGCCCGGCACCATTCCTGCCCCACGCGCACGATTGGCTGGGGCGGAAGGATTCGAACCTTCGTATACGGGGTTCAAAGCCCCGCGCCTTAACCGCTTGGCTACGCCCCAACCGGCGCCTACGAGTGAGGCTCCGTCGAGGGCCCTCCGCTCGCTTCGCCTCCGCCGCCCGCGCTGTCCGACTCCGTCGTCCCACCTCCCACGGCCGCCCCGACCGCCGTTGCGCCGCCGGCGGGGCCGCCGCCCGCTCCCGAACCCACCTGCTGCCGGTACACTGCGAGCACCTTCTCCTCGAGGTACTGGCGCATCTGGTTGTTCAAGGGATGCGCGATGTCCTTGAACGTACCGTCCTTCCGCTTCTTGCTCGGCATCGAGACGAACAGCCCCTTCGGTCCGTGGATGATCTTGATGTCCGTCACGACGAAGCACTGATCGAAGACGATGGATACGAACGCCTTGAGCTTCTCGTCATCGACCGGGATGACCTTGACGTCTGTGATCTCCATGTTGTCCGCTCCTTCCCTGGCCAACACCTCGAGCGCGTCCCCTCGCCGGCGGGGCCCACAGCCGGCGATACTGATCGAGGGAGAGCGTCCGGCCGCGCCAGGCCTTCAGCCCGCGCGCCACGAGCCGCAATTGGGCCTTGCGGGCCCGACTGGGGTCGTCGAACAGTCCGAAGTACGACGCCCCGCTCCCCGAGAGTGAGGCCATCAGGGCTCCCTCTCGAATCAGAATACCCCGGATGAGGTCGACTCGCGCCGCGAGATCGGGCGCCTCTTCCAGGGCCGGTCGCTCGAGATCGTTGGACAAGATGGGGAACGCCGTCCCATGACCCGCCAAGTCACTCGATATAAAGCGAAAAATTCTATTCGTCCCGTCCCGCGCTGTCAAACTCGCGTCGAGGCGGCGGAACACGGCAGCGGTCGAGAGCGGACGCTCGGGATCGACGACCACCACCTCCGCGCGCAGCTGCCGCCACAGGGGATAGACCTCGTCTCCACGGCCCAGGCCCAGGGCCGTTCCCCCGAGCAGGAAATAGGGCACGTCCGCGCCCAGGCGACGGGCCAGGGGATGGAGGCCGGCGGGCCCCAGGCCGAGCCGCCACAGGCGGTCGAGACCCATGAGGACGGCCGCGGCATTGGAGCTGCCGCCACCGAGCCCCCCGGCCACGGGGATCCGCTTCGTCAGCGTGATCGCCACTCCGTGGGCCACGCCGGCGAAGCGCCTCAGGTCGCGCGCGGCGCGAACGGCCAGGTTCGTCTCGTCCGTGGGCACCGCCGGGTGGTCGCAGCGGATCGTGATCTCGCTCCCCTGCGCGCGCAGGACGATGTCGTCGTGGATCGAGATCGTCTGGAAGAGGGTCCGCAGCTCGTGGTAGCCGTCGGCGCGCGTGCCGAGCACTTCGAGGCCGAGGTTCACCTTCGCATGCGCGCGCAGGTGCAACGGCCGCCGGGCGGCGGCGGCCGCCATCAGCGCCCGCTCCAGAGCGAGCGTGCCCGGTCGGCGTCGATCGTCCGGTAGCCCTCGTGCGGCGGTTCGTCGAAGGCGGAGTCGCCCAGCCGCGCCGGCGCCTCCGCATCCTCCACCGTGGCCTGGAGACGCGCGCCGTCGGGCAGCGTCGCTTCGATCTGGCGCGGCAGGGCGGCGCCCCAGCGCGCGCGATACGAGCGCAGCCGCGCCGAAGGCACGCCGGTGAGGAGGTCCATCACCTCGGACGGCGTGAGCGCGACTCCGAGCAGGGAGGCCAGGTCCTCCGCGCGCGCGGCGCCTTCGTAGACCGCGCGCTCCGCGGGGAACACCGCCCACAGCCGTTCGCCCCGCGCCACCGCGATCAGGCGCGCGCCCGTGGGTCCCGGCAGCTCGATGCGCAGCGCGTCCGGCCGGCGGAAGGCCAGCAGCACGCGCGTGCGCGCCCGCAGCTCCGGCCCCCGCAGCGAGACGCCGAGGCGCGCGCTGTACGTGGGCACCACGCGCGCCTGCTCGACGACGGCGGTGGGAGGGATGGCGAGCGGGGCCGCGCAGGACGCGCCGGCCCCTGCGGCCAGGGCGAGAAGGAGGATGAGCCTGGGACGGCGGGCTCGGCTAGGGTCGCTTGACCTGGGCCGCGTCATTCAGGCTGGCCTGGGCCTCGCGGATCTTCCGCTCGACGGCGGCGTGGTCGAGGTCTTCTCCGTCGTCCTCGGCCTTGAGCGCCTTGCGCCAGTACTCGACCGCCTCGCGCACCGAGCCGCGGCGTCGCAGTACGTCGCCCAGATGATCGAGCACGACGGCGTTGGCGCCGGGCTTGTCGACCGCGCGCCGGAGGAACTGCTCGGCCTTGTCGACGCGATCGAGGCGGTACATCGCCCAGCCCAGGCTGTCGAGGTAGGCGCCGTTCTCGGGATCGAGGGCGATCGCCTTCTCGATGAGCTGGAGCGCTTCGTCGACGCGGACCCCGCGATCCGCGTTCATGTATCCGAGGTAGTTGAGGACGGGCGCGGAGTCGGGCTCCACGGTCAAGGCCTCGCGGAAGACCGCCTCCGCGGCATCGCTCCGCTTGAGCCGCTCCAGCACCGCCCCCAGCTGGAAGAGGGCGCGGAGGTTCTTCGGATCGACCTCGCGGGCATGGCGCAGGGCGCGCTCGGCGTCCGGGAATCGCTTGGCCTTCTGGTAGAAGTCGGCCACCGCCACCAGCACGGAGACGTCGTCGGGTGATTTTTGCCGGAGCTTCTCGATCGCGGCCACGGCGGCATCGACGTCGCCGTGTGTCCGCAGGACGTTCGCCTCCACCGCCGCCAGCTCCGGGTCGTCCGCGAAGCGGGCACGGGCGGCGCGGACCTCGGTCAGCGCCTTGCCCTCGTCCTTGGCCAGGACCAGCGCTTCCACGTATTGCCCGAGGAGGTTCGCATCGGCGTCCCCGCCGGTGGCCACCGCGCGTCCGAAGGCATCCGCGGCGTCCCGGTAGCGCTCGAGCTGCTCGTAGGCGAAGGCGAGGTGGACGAGGAACACGCGGTCGGTGCCCGCGGAGTCCGCCGCCGCCTCGCCCGCGCGCGGCCGCGCCAGCAGCGCTTCCAGCGCGCTGGCCGCGCCCGCGAAGTCGCGGCGTCCCTCCAGGATCGTCACCTTGAGGTACGAGGCCTTGAGGTCCGTGCGGTCCTGGGCCAGGAGCGCGTCCGCGGTCGCCCCCGCCTTGTCGAACTGACGCATGTCGCGCAGCGCACGCGCCTGCAGGTCCAGACCGAAGCGATTCTTGGGGTCGGCGAGGAGGACGGCCTCCGCCTCCTTGAGCGCTTCCGGATTGCGGCGCGCGCGCGCGAGCACCTCCCCGAGAGCGAGGTGCAGCCGGACGCTCTTGGGCTCGAGCTCGAGCGCCTTGCGGTAATTCAGGATGGCCTGGTCGTTCTGCTGGGCACGGGCGTAGGTGTCGGCGAGGGCCTGGTAGGCCCGCGAAGAGGACGGATCGAGCTCGACCGCCTTCTGGAGCGCGGTGGCCGCGCCCTCCGCGTCCCCCTTGGCGAGGTACTGGGAGCCGAGCTGGACGTAGGCCTCGAAGCTGCCGGGGTTGAGGTCGAGGAACCGCCGCCAGGCCGCGATGGCCTTGTCGTGCTCCTGGAGCTGCGGGTAGACGCTGTTCGCGAGGATCAGCAGCGTGGCCGCGTCGGTGGGCGCGAGCTTGAGGGCCTGCTCGTATTCGACCGACGCCTGGCGCAGCGCCTGCTCGTTTCCGTCACCCTGCGCCTGCATGTGGCGGAGCTGGGCGAGGATGAGATGGGTCTCCGCGCTCTCCGGCGCGGCCTTCACCGCCGCTTCGGCTTCCGCGATGGCCTCCGCGGACTTGCCCGTCTGCTGCAGGAGCCGCGCCACGTCCGCGCGGATCTCTCCGGCCTGGGGGTCGAGCCGCTGCGCCTTGCGGTACTCGGCCAGCGCTTCGTCGAGGTCGCCGGACAGCCGCGCCTGTTGCGCGAGGCTGTAATGCAGGTAGGCCGACGCCCGATCGGCGGCGGCGCGATCGGCGGCGGGGGGTCGGGCGACGGCGAGGGCGAGGAGAAGGGTCAGCAGGGCGTGGTCACTCCCGAGAGATTGATTCTCACACGCGCTCAGCGAACGAGTCAAAGACGCCGGGGACGCCGGGACCCAGGCGCCCCGGCGCCCCGGAACGGCCCTAGGCCGCGCGTGAGGCGCGGTACTCGCCCAGGATCCAGTCCTTCACGCGCTTGACCTCGGCGGACAGGCCTTCCGCCGAGCGCAGATAGTCGAAGTACTTGCGCTCCGTACCCGCTCCGAACGCCCGCGACGGGAACGTGACGTAAACGTCGCCGTCGGTGCTGCGCCAGAGCGAGAAACCGACCAGCTTCATCCCGGCCAGGGGATCCTCGTCGAAGAGGACTTCCGCATCGCACACGAGCCGCTCCGGCCCGTTCACCTTCTCCACGAACTGCACCCGCATGACTCCTCCAGAGTGTGACAGGAGGCCGGCGGGAGAGATCCGGCCGTGCGGGGCGGGAAGCGCCGCCCCGGCGCCGTGTGCGGCGGCGCATCGGCGGAGGTGAGCTTAGCCGCGCGCGCGGCCAGGGCAGGTCCGCGGCGGGAGTACTTCTAGCTCGTCCGGTCCAGGCGGCCCAGGATCCCGGCCAGAGGCCGCTCGCCCAGCGAGGTCAGGACGAGGTCCGCCCCCTCCATGGGCAGCGCGCAGGTGACCGCGTTGGGAATGGCCACGCAGCGCATCCCCGCCGCGCGCGCGGCGCGGATGCCGTTGGGCGAGTCCTCGAACACCACGCAGCGCTCGGGGGCCACGCCCAGGCGCGTGGCGGCGAGCAGGAAGAGGTCCGGCGCCGGCTTGACACGCGCGACGTGATCGCGCGAGCAGACGGTGTCGAAGAGGGGGCGGATGCCGTGACGCTCGAGCCAACCTTCCACCCAGGCCGAAGTGCTGCTGGAGGCGACCGCCGTCTTGAGGCCGGAGGCCCGCGCTTCCTGAACGCGCTCGGCCACGCCGGGCAGCAGGGGCAGGGCCTCGCAGCGGACCATGTTGCGGGCCCGCACCTCCTGCCGCAGCGCTTCGTGGTCGAAGTCCTCGCCGGTCAGCTTCGAGAGGTGCGCGCAGGGGTCGTAGGTGCCGAACGTGCCGAGAGCGTGCTGCCAGACGTCGAGGCCCAGGTCGTGTCCGCGCGCGCGGAACGTCGCGCGCCACTCCTCGAAGATCGGACTCTCCGTGTCGAGGATGAGGCCGTCGAAATCGAGGATGAGGGCACCGAACTTCACGAGCCGTGCGGGGCCGGTCCCCGCCAGACCTCGCGTCGCGCCCCCGACGCGTCCAGGGACGTCGCCACGTCCAGGCCGTCCTTGCGGTCGATGAGCAACAGCGCGCCCTTCGAATAGTCGAACTCGGGCGTCATCCCGACGTCGATGAGGAAGAGACGGCCGTTCTTGGTCTGGATGGTGCCCTTGTCGCGGAAGGCGCCGGGGTCGTGGCCGAAGACGATGTGGGCGGCGGGAAGGGCGGCGAGGTCCTTGGCGTCCGTGTCCCCCTTCCACCACTTGCGCGCTTCCAGGAGCGAGTCGTCCCCGATCAGGAACGGGTTCTTCCAACGCCCGGAATCCACGACCGCGCGGAAGTGGTCGCCGATCTGGGTGAGGCTCATCCCCGACGTGGAGCCGGCGTGCGAGAAGAACCATCCGTTGACGCGGGCGGCGACGGGCAGGCCGAGGAAGAAGCGCCCGTAGGCGTTGCGGCCCTCCGCCACGTCGTGAAGGTCGATGTTGCGCTCCGCGAGCTCGCGATCGAACTCCTCCGCCTTCTTCTTCTTGCCTGGCCGGGCCAGGAACTCGGCTTCGTGGTTGCCGAGCGTCACGATGACGTCCCCGCCCGCCGCGTGCGCCCCGCTCTGGAGGCTCATCATCAGGTCGAGCACCTCGAGGGACTGGGGGCCCTTGTCGATGAGGTCGCCCACGGAGACCAGCGTCCTCTTTCCGCCCGCCCAGGCATAGCCTCCCTTCGCCTTCGGGTCGGCGCGCGCGATCCCACCCACCTGGAGCAGGTGGAGGAGCCGATCGTACGCGCCGTGCACGTCGCCCAGGCCGACGATCTCTTCGTTCGTACTCTTGTCGACGACGGCCGGGAAGCGGTCCCAGTCGCGGGCCGCTCCCTTCGCCGTCCCTCCGGCGCCCGCCTCCGACGCCGCGGGCGACCCCTTGAGGGCCGGGATGGTGATGGTCATTCCGCCCTTGAGCTTGATCTTCTCCGATTGGCCTTCGAGCATCAGCACCGCCCCGATGCCGACGACGAGCACGACGGCCAGGGCGGTCATGGCCTGCAAGCCGAGGAAGAGGTAGGCCAGGGTGCTGAACTTGCGCCGGTTGGCCTCCGCCACTCCGTGCGCCTGCTCGGCCATCTCGTCGACGAGCTGCGCGCGGGTCACTCGCTGCCACGCGCGCTGGTAGTCGTTGAGGTCCCAGCGCAGGACGTCCTCGTAATGGCGGATCCCGATGGGCGGGTTGGTGTCCCCCGCCCGCCGCCCATGGGCGATGGCGGGTTCCGCCTCCTCCGGACGGAGCGTGCCGATGGCGAGCAGGAACGTGGTCAGGACGAGGCCGGCATAGACGACGACGCCCACGACGATGGGCACGCGCTCGCGCGGGGGAATGGCCGCGAAGATCTCGTCGTTCGCAATCAGGACCAGGAGGAGGAGGTTGAGGGGCCCGAGCAGCATCAGGGCGAGGCGAGTCTTGTTGTCGGCCGTCTTCCAGAGCTTGAGCCCCTGGGCCAGGACCTCCTGGGCGGCACGATAGCCGCGCCGCCCGGACAGAGGCACGCGCTGAGCGGCCAGGCGCTTGATCTCCTTGCGCCGCCGGCGTCCGGTGATCCCGACGTCGCTCATCCTGGCTTCGCCCTCGTCTTGAAAAGTACCACGGCCGCCGCGCCTACCGATCGCGCGGAGGGGTGCGATAGACTCGGCCCCATGGCGATCCACCCCGATCTTCTGGAGATCCTGGCCTGTCCGGTGTGCAAGACGCCGGTCGAGGTCGTGAAGGACGGCGCGGGGCTGCGCTGCGGCCAATGCCGGCGGGTCTATCCCGTCCGCGACGACATCCCGATCATGCTGCCCGAGGAAGCGACAGTCGAGGCCTGAGCTGGGCCGCCTGGACCGGGTACAGCTCGGCCTCATGGCCGCCATCGCGGCCACCTGCCCCGTCTCCATCTTCGCCGCGCAGAGCATCGGCCTCAGCCTCGCCGTGCTCGTGTTCCTCGTGCGCCTCGCCCGCGGGCGGACGCGGCTGGAGCGCAGCCCTCTCGACGGGCCGATCCTCGCCTTCTCGGTGTGGACGCTGCTCTCCGCCGCCTTCTCGCCCGATCCGCTGACCTCCCACGACAGCGCGAAGAAGCTCGTCCTGTTCGCCCTCTTCTATCTGTCCGTGGAGGCGCTCACCCCCGAGCGCGACCGCGAGCGGATCCTCGACGCGGCGCTCCTCGGCGGCCTCGCCCTCGCTGCGGGGGTGCTGCTCGAGTACTACTTCCTCGGCTTCGATACGCTCCTCAACCGTCCCCACAGCTTCCTCGGCCACTACATGACGGCCTCCGGCCTCGTCATGGCCGTGCTCGTGATCGCGGCGGCGCGGCTCGCGTTCCATCGCGGCCGCCTGCCCCGTCCCTCCCCGCGCGACCTCCGCGCGCTGGCCGTGCTCGTGGCCGCGCTCGGGGCGATGACGGCGCTGCAATCTCTCGACCTGTTCGCGGTCGAGGCGGAGCGCCTCTTCGTGGCCGGCCTGGCCGCGGCCGGCGCGTGGATGGCTCTCTCGCGCGGTCCCTGGCCGGGCGCGGCGACGGGCACGACCCTCGCCCTGATCGTCGTCCCGGTGGCCTCGTGGGCCGTCGTCATCTCGCGTACCCGCAACGCCTGGCTGGGCACGCTCGTGGGCCTGGGCGTGATCGCGATCCTCCGCGCCCCGAAGCTGCTGTGGGGTCTGGCGGCGGCGGTGGCGGTGGTCCTGGCCGTGCGACCGGCGCCCGTGGTGGGGCGCCTCACCGTGGTGGACGCGAGCAGCGTCGACCGCTACTACATGTGGCAGGCGGGCATCGACATGATCCGCGACAAGCCGGTGTTCGGCCAGGGTCCGGGCCGGATCCTCGCCGTCTATCCGGAGTATCGCTGGCCGCAGGCGCCGAACGCGCTGCAGCCGCACCTGCACGACAACGCCCTGCAGATCGCGGCCGAGCGCGGGCTGCCCTGCCTCGTATGGTGGCTCTGGTTCGTGGCCGCGGCCATGGGCGACGCCTGGCGCGAAGTGCGCCGGGGCGGGGGATGGCCGGCGGTGGCCGCCCTCGCCTTCCTGGCCGCGTTCATGGCCGCCGGACTGTTCGAATACAATTTCGGCGACTCCGAGATCCTCATGTTCACGCTGCTCGTCGCCGCGCTTCCCTACGCTCTCCGGCGGCAGCGCGCGCGGGCGGCGGCCGCGGCATGACCCTCTCCCCGGCGCGCGCGCGCGCCTTGCTGGCGGCGATGCGCGGCGGACGCGTCCTCGTGCTCGGCGACGTGATGCTGGACCAGTTCCTGTGGGGGAAGGTGGGCCGCATCTCGCCGGAGGCGCCCGTCCCCGTCGTGGAGATCACCTCCGAGACCTTCCACCTCGGCGGCGCCGCCAACGTGGCCGGCAACGTGCGCGCCCTCGGCGGCCAGGCGGTGGTGGCGGGCGTGATCGGGGACGACGGCCCGGGGCTGCGCGTGCGCGCGGCGCTCGTGGAGGCGGGGGTCGAAGACGCGTTGAGCGTCGCGGACGAGGGCCGTCCCACGACGGTGAAGACGCGCATCATCGCCCACCACCAGCAGGTGGTCCGCGCGGATCGGGAGGCGGTGGCGCCGGTGGCGGGCGCGCTCGAGCGCGCGCTGCTGCAGCGCGTGCGCGCCGCCCTGCCCTCCTGCGGCGCGGTGATCCTGTCCGATTACCAAAAGGGCGTCGTCACCGCCGCCGTGATGAAGGCGGTGCTGGCCCTGGCCCGCCGGCGCGGACTGCCCGTCCTCGTCGATCCGAAGGTCGCGCACTTCGCGCTCTATCGCCGGGTGGCCCTGGTGACGCCGAACCAGGCGGAAGCGGAGGAGGCGACGGGCGTGCGCATCCGCTCCGAGGCGGACGTGCTCACCGCGGGGGCCGCGATCCTGCGCCGACTGCGCTGCGAGGCCGCGCTCATCACGCGCGGTGAGCAGGGGATGTCGCTCTTCGAGCCGGGGCGGCGACCCCTGCACATCCCGACCGCCGCCCGCGAGGTCTTCGACGTGACCGGGGCCGGCGACACCGTGATCGCGACCATCGGCCTCGCCCGCTGCACGCGCGCCGGTCTTCCGGAGGCGGCGCGGCTGGCCAACCTCGCCGCAGGCGTGGTCGTGGGCAAGGTGGGCACCGCCACCGCGACCCCCGAGGAAGTGACGGCCGCCGCCGAGGCCGCGGCGCACTAGACTCTCGACATGAAGGTGGCCGTGGTGGGCGCCGGGCCGGCGGGAGCCCTGGCCGCCCTGCGCCTGGCCGGCGACGGCGCGCGCGTCGTCGTGTTCGACGCCTCCCATCCACGCGAGAAGCCGTGCGGAGGCGGGCTGACCGCGAAAGCCCTGCGCCTGCTGCCGGCGGCGCCGGCGGACGACCCTCTGCCCGTGCGCCGGCTCGACCGCTGCCGCTTCGACTCCGGCGCCGGCGACTCCGTCGAGGTCGTGCTCGCGCAGCCCGTCGGGATCGCGTCGCGGCGCGCTCTCGACGCCTGGCTGCTGCGGCGCGCGGTCGCGGCCGGCGCCCTCCACGTGGCCGAGCGCGTGACCGCCGTCGAGGCCTCGGGACGCCTGCGCACCTCCCAGGGCCGCGACGAGACGTTCGACATCGTGGTGGGGGCGGACGGCGCGGGCAGCCTCGTCCGGCGCACCCTGCTCGCGCCGACGGCGCCGGCCCGGCTGATGATGGCCGCGGGCTGGTTCGCGCGTGGGGATTCCGAGATGGTCGTCCGCTTCGCGCCGGAGCTCGAGGGATACCTGTGGCTGTTCCCGCGGCCGGGCCACGTCGGTGTCGGCATCTGCGCCCCTCTCGCGCGCGTGCCCACCCGCCGGATGATCGACCGTCTCGAGTTCGAGGTGGCGCGCGCGTTCCCCGCTCTGGTCGACGCGGAGGCTCCGCGCTACGCCCACACCATTCCCTCGCCGTCGGCGGATGCGCAGTCGCTGCTGGAGATCGCGGGGGATCGATGGGCGCTCGTCGGCGACGCGGCCGCTCTCGCCGATCCCATCACGGGCGAGGGCATCTACTACGCGCTGCGCTCGGCGGAGGTGCTGGCGGAGACGTTGCGAGAGGACGGGTCGGCCCGCCGCTATCCCGAGCGCGCCCTGCAGGCCTTCGGGCACGAGCTGCTCAAGGCGGCCGCCCTGCACGGCCACTTCTACGCCCCCGGCTTCGCGCGGCGCATGGTCCGCTTCGCCGCGCGCAGCGGCGCCATCCGCAGCGTGCTGGGGGACCTCGTCCTCGGCGAGCAGGGCTATGGAGGGCTCAAGCGCCGGCTCCTCCGGGCCGCCCCGAGGTTCGCGGTCGAGTACGCCGCCGCGGCGGTGGCCCCGCATTGAAGGCGCTCCTGGGCACGATCGCGATCGGGCTCCTGGCCGCCGCCGCGACCGCCCAATCGCCCGCGCCGCCGGCGCCGCCCGTGTTCGGGTCGCAGCTCGACCTCGTCTATGTCACCGTGACCGTGCTCGATCCCGCCGGGCGCGTGGTGCCCGACCTGCCCGCGTCCGCGTTCGAGGTGCGCGAGGACGGCCGGCCCCGGCCCGTGTCCGTCTTCTCGCACCCGGGCGACGAGGGAGTGGCCCTCGACGTCGCGCTCCTCCTCGACACGAGCGGCAGCATGACCGCGGAGCTCCAGAGCGCCCAGCGCGCGGCGCTGGCCGTGCTGGAGAAGATACCGAGGCTGCGGCGGCGCTCGGTCATCTCCTTCGACACCGACATCCGCTTCTGGCGCACCGACGCCGACCCCATGTCCCTGCTGTCGGACATCGTGGCCGCCCGGCCGCCCAACGGCGCGTCCGCCATCCGCTCCGCGGTCGTGGCCGGCATCGACGACCTCGTCCGTCATGGGTCCGGACGGGGCGTGCTCATCCTCCTCTCCGACGGCGTCGACTTCGGAAGCGCGGTCACGGAGACACAGATGTTCCGCGCGATCGAGTCCGCGAACGTGGGGATCTATCCGGTCCCGTTCGTGGCCGCGGCGGGATGGTCGTCCGGACCGACCAACTACCGGCCGGGGACGGTGGGGCGCACCGGCGGCGGCTTCCCGACCGCCCCCGACACCCTGGCCGCGCGCAGCTTCCTCACCCGGCTCGCGGACGCGTCGGGTGGCCTCGTGCTCCTTCCCGCCGGGCACGGCCTGGCCGGGGCGCTGGACCGGCTGCTCGAGGAGCTCGCGTCGCAGTACGTCCTCGGCTTCGCCCCGGCCGCCGGACCGCGAGGAAAGAGCCATCGTCTCGAAGTGCGCCTGGCCGACCGCCGCCTGAAGGTGCGGCACCGCCAGCGCTACCTCTCGCGCTGACCTCAGTGCCGGAAGTGGCGCACGCCCGTGAAGACCATGGCCAGCTTGTGCTCGTCGGCGGCGGCGATGACCTCCTCGTCCTTGACCGACCCCCCCGGCTGGATCACCGCGGTCGCGCCCGTGCGCGCGACCTCGTCGAGACCATCGCGGAACGGGAAGAACGCGTCCGACGCGGCCACGGTGTCCTTCAAGGGGAGCTGCGCCTTCAAGGCCGCGAAGCGCGCCGCGTCCACGCGGCTCATCTGGCCCGCGCCCACGCCGACGGTCTGGACGGCATTGGCATAGACGATCGCGTTGGACTTGACGTGCTTGACGACGGTCCAGGCCAGGAGCAGCGCCTTCCATTCCTCCTCGGTCGGCTTGCGCTTGCTGACCACCTCGCAGTGGCTCTTCTCCAAGCGGTGAAGGTCCCACTCCTGCGCGAGCAGACCGCCCATGACGCGCCGCAGGTCGAACCCCGTCACCTTGTGGATGGCGGTGGTGTCCATGTCGAGCACGCGCAGGTTCTTCTTCGCCGCCAGCGCCTTCTTGGCGTCCGGCTCGTAGCCGGGCGCGATCACCGCCTCCACGAACTTCTCGGCCAGGCGCTGCGCGGTGGTGCCGTCCACGCGGCGGTTGAAGGCCAGGATGCCGCCGAACGCGGACATGGGATCGCACTCCCACGCGCGCGTGTACGCCTCCAGCGGATGGGCGCCGATCGCGGTGCCGCAGGGGTTCGTGTGCTTCACGATCACGCAGGCGGGGTCCGGGAGCTCGGTGACCAGGCGCCAGGCCGCATCCAGATCGAGGATGTTGTTGAACGAGAGCTCCTTGCCCTGCAGCTTGCGCGCGGAGGCCACCGAGTACAGCGTCGAGCCGAGGTCGCTGTAGAACGCGGCGCGCTGGTGCGGGTTCTCGCCGTAGCGCAGGTCCTGGACCTTCTCGAAGGAGAGGGCGAGGCGATACGGGAACACCTCTTCCGTCTCCGCGACTCCGTAGGAATCGCCCTTGGCCTCCACCTGGGCAAAGTATCCGGCGATGGCCGCCTCGTAGCGCGAGGTGTGGCGGAAGGCCTTCTGGGCGAGGTAGAGGCGCGTGGCCGCGTCCGGCCCCGCGTCGCGGTCGAGCTGCTCGAGGAGGAGCGTGTAGTCCGCGGGATCGACGACCACGGCCACGTGCGCGAAGTTCTTGGCCGCCGCCCGCAGCAGGGTGGGCCCGCCGATGTCGACGTACTCCAGCGCCTCCGAGAAGGGCACGCCCTTGGCCACGCGATCCTCGAACGGATAGAGGTTGACCACCACGACGTCGACGGGGGTCACGCCCTGCTCGCGCAGCGCCTGCTCGTGCGCGGGCAGGCCGCGCTTGGCCAGGATGCCCGCGTGCACCTTGGGATGGAGCGTCTTGACCCGCCCATCGAGGATCTCGGGGAACCCGGTGACGTCGGAGATGCCGGTGACCTTCACCCCCTCCTTGCCGAGCTCCTGGGCGGTGCCGCCGGTGGAGACGATCTCGAAGCCGCGCGCGCTGAGTCCGCGCGCCAGCTCGACGATGCCCTCCTTGCGGTAGACGGAGATGATCGCGCGCCGTGTCATTGCTGTTCCCTCGTGGCGGTCTGGGGTACGCGGCCCGCGCCCGGGATGGGGGGCGCGTCGCTGGGTCGGACGGGAAGCGGGCTCGGGGTGCGCGTGAGGTCGCCGCGCGCCTCGCGCCACACCGCGAGCCAGGTGGCGGCGATGGCCGTCACGGCCCGCGAGTAGGACAACGAGGCCACGCCGAACACCGGTGACCGGTAGTCGATCATGCGATGGTCGATCACGCGGCCGTTCTGGAACAGCTCCTCGCGGATCACGCCGGCCTGGGTGCGGCTGCGGCCGAGGAGGCCGTTCCAGTAGCGGGGCAGGTCCCGCCGCTGCAGCTTGAGCGCGAGCGGGTCGTCGAGCACGACCGGGATCTTGTCCAGGCTTCCCTCGACGAACGCGTAGTACTCGCGCGTGACCCCGGCCGGATAGCCCTCGGGGCCGCCGGTGAGGACGGGATCGGAGAGGTCGGCGGGCACGCGGAGCAGCGCGCCCAGTCGCACGACCCCGTCCGTGACCCGCCGCTGGCGGAAAAGGTCCAGCGCTTCCGTCGCGTGCGCCTCGAGCACGGAGACCGTCGCCGGCCGCAGCTCGCCCGCGTTGAAGTCGGTGACGAGGGCCTGGCCCAGCTCGGGCGACATGGCCCGCGAGGCCTCGAAGATCTCCTTCTCGTGGTCGGCCATCAACTGGGCGAGGCTGCGCGGCACCAGGCGGCGCGCGTCACGGGCCAGCGCCTCGACGATGGCCGCCGGCCAGGCCTGCGCGGCCCGCGGCGCCACCAGCGCGAGCAGGACGGCGAGGATCGTGGGCGCCGTCGCTGCGGGGCGCCTCATTTCACCGGCTTGGCCTTCAGGCTCACCTTGCCGTCCTTGGTCTCCAGCCGGAAGTCCACTGCCTGCGCGCCCTTCTCGCTCAGGATGCGCGCCGCCTGCTGCGAGATGATCTTCTGGAAGCTCTCGAATTTCACCGGCGCTGCCTCGCCCGTCGCCTTGCGCGCCTCCAGGAACCGGTCGAAGAGCGATCGTACGGCGGCGGCGTCCCCTCCGGGGTCCTTCACGCGGACCTCGCCCGACCCGGCGGTGGCGGCCCGCGCGGCGGGCGGAGGGGGCGCGTGGACGGGTGGCGGGGCCGCGCGCCGCTCGAAGACGCCGTGAATCCCCATCGGCCGCCCCTCCTCGATCGCGCGCAGCCGCTTGTTCCAGAGCTCGTTGAAGGTCGCGTAGCGGGAGGCGAGGGTCTGGTAGCGGAAGCGCTCGGTGTTGTTCCGGATCTCCGCGTACGCGTACTTCTTGATCAGGGCCTCGACACGGGCCCTCATGTCGTTCGGCGGCTTCTTCTCGACTCCGCCGAAGAACTTCTCCCATTCGATCTGGAGCTGCCGGAACGACCTCTCCAGGATGTCCAGGTCGTCGTTGATGGGCGAGGAGGGCGGCACTCCTCAGTCCCCTTCGCCGACGAAGAGCCAGAACAAGGGCAGCCACAGCTCGGTCGCGTAGGGAACGCGCTTGCCGTCCACGAGCACTTCCGTGCCCGGGCGCGCGCCGACGAGCTGGAAGAGCGCGCGCAGGGTCGAGGCCTGGCCCGTCTCGAAGGCCGCATGGTGCAGGAGGCGGTCGTCCTCCTGCTTCTCGCGGTAGAGGTGGGAGCGGCGGGCGAGCTCGAGCGCGCGCGCGGCATCCGGTCCCTCGAACGGCTCGAACTCGATGGCGACGCGGAACGGCCGCGGACGGCGGCCTGGATAGAGGATGTCCGCCATCTCGTCGGGAAGGTGCGCGATGTCCGGCTCTTCGCGGGGGAGGACGGGCGGGAGACGGTCGGCGAAGGTCCTGGCGCGCTCCCGACCCATGGCGGCGAGAATAGGGCACGCCTCCGGAAAGGTCAACGCAGACCTATACTTCTCCGCATGTCCGCCGCGGCCGACCTTCGCCGCCTGCTGCCCTCGGTCGAGCAGGTCCTCCAGCGGACCGAGGTGCGCGCGCTGGAAGCGCGCCACGGGCGGGCCCTGGTCGTGCGCGAGCTGCGCGCGCTGGTCGAGGACGCGCGGACGCGGGCCGCCGCCGGTGATCGTGCGGCCGTGGAGGCGGTCGCCGCCGACCTGCCCGCGCGTCTCGCCGCGCGTCTGGACCAGGCCCGCGCCGCCTCCCTCGTCCCCGTCATCAACGCCACCGGCGTCGTCGTGCACACGAACCTCGGACGCTCGCGCCTCCCCGCGGAGGCGGCGGCCCAGGTCGCGCGCATCGCGACCTCGTATTCGAACCTCGAGTTCGACCTCGCCGGAGGGGACCGTGGGCAGCGCGAAGTGCATGCCGAAACGCGACTGCGTGCCCTCGTCGGCAGCGAGGCGGCGGTGGTGGTCAACAACAACGCCGCCGCCGTGCTCCTCGCCGTCAACACCTTCGCGGAGGGGCGCGAGGTGCTGGTCAGCCGCAGCGAGCTGGTCGAGATTGGCGGCTCCTTCCGGATCCCCGACGTGCTGCGCAAGGGCGGCGCGCGCCTGCGGGAGGTCGGCACCACCAACCGCACGCGTATCGCCGACTACCGCTCCGCGCTCGGCCCCGACACCGGGCTCATCCTGAAGGTCCACCCCAGCAACTTCCGCATCGTGGGCTTCACGGAAGCGCCCTCGCGGAGCGAGCTGGTCGCGCTGGCGAACGAGGCGGGAGTGCCGATGGTCGAGGATCTCGGCAGCGGGCTCCTGGCGCCGCTCGCCGGGCTGGACGAGACGACGGTGGCGGAGAGCCTGCGCGGCGGCGTGGACGTCGTGACCTTCAGCGGCGACAAGCTCCTGGGCGGCCCCCAGGCCGGCCTCGTGGTGGGGGCGGCGGCGCGGATCGGAGCGATGCGCGCGAACCCGCTGTACCGCGCCCTGCGCGTGGACAAGATGACGCTGGCCGCCCTGGACGCCATCCTGGTCATCCACGAGTCGGGACGCGCCGCGGCCGACCTTCCGACCGTGCGCATGCTCTCGGCCCCGGTCGGCGAGGTGCGCGCACGCGCGGCCGCCTTCGCCGCGCGCATCGGACCGGAGGCGCCGGAGCTGACCCTGGCCATCCTGGACGGCACCTCCGCCGCCGGAGGGGGTGCCGCGCCCACGGCCGAGATCCCGACCGCTCTCGTGCGGGTCGCGCATCGCGCGAAGAGCGCGCAGCGCCTGGCCGAGGAGCTGAGGATGGGGGATCCGCCGGTGGTGGCCCGCGTGGCCGACGGCGCGCTCGTGCTGGACCTGCGCACGGTGGCGCGGGAAGAAGAGGATGGGCTGGCGGGCGCGCTCGTGCGCGTGGCGGCCGATCCGTCTCGGAACGGATAGGTCGGAGAGCGCCGCCCGTCCGCGCGAGCGGGCGGCCTTGCTACTCCCCGCGCGCGAATGGCATCATCGCTCGCCATGAGCAAGACGCGGGTTCTCGCCGTCCTCGCTGTCGCCGCCCTGGCCGCGCCCGCGTTCCCGGAAGAGGTCACGCGCCGCGTCGGGCGCCTGGTCGTCTCCGTCGACGAGTCGTCCGCCTATCCGGGAGGCCTGGTCAGCGTGCGTCTCCGCTCCGGCCTGCGCTACGGCGCCGTTCACGCGATCCTCGAAGGGCGGCGCTGTCCGTTCCTGCTTTCGCACCGCGGCCTGCGCGCCCTGGTCCCGGTGCCGGTGGACGGCCAGCCCGGGCCGACGACCCTGGGCATCGAGGTACTGGCGGGCCGGGGCCGGCAGCGCTTCGCGCTGCCGATCACGGTGGCGGAGCGCAGCTATCCCGCGCGCAGCGTCCTGCTGCCGGAAGCCAAGAAGGCGATGCTCACGTTGCCCGCCGGCGTGCGCGACGGCCGGCTCGTGCAGCTCTATCTGCGGACGGTGAGCAAGAAGCAGGAGTGGAGCGGGCCGTTCCACGCGCCGGTGCCCGCTGCGGCCGAGCCCAGCTTCGGCTGCCCGCAGACCTACGACGCTCCGCCGCCGGTGGAAGCGAAAACGGATGCGATCTGGGGCGAGTATCACCGCGGCCTCGACTACCTCGTGCCCGCGGGCACGCCCGTGTCCTCACCCGCGGCGGGCACCGTGCTCTTCGCGGGCCCGCTGCTCCTCACCGGCGAGACGGTGGTGCTCGATCATGGTCAGGGCGTGGTGAGCGTCTTCTACCACCTCGCGTCCACTCCGGTGCGCGAAGGAGACTGGGTCGAAGCCGGCGCGCCCCTGGGTCTCACCGGCGAGACGGGAATCGCGGCCGTCCCGCATCTGCACTGGGGGGTGTACGTCCACGGCGTCGCCGTGGATCCCCACGTGATGGAGACGTTCGCGGACTAAGTCCCGGCGTCGCGCCGCCGAGGCACGGGAGCGGCGGCGCGGCGCCGGTTCCGTTGTTATTCGTTGTTGTTGTTGCTGCTACCGAAGCGATCCCGCCGCCGCCCTCGCCCACGCCATCAATGGTCCGGGATATACGCCCAGCACCAGCACCACCGTCGTCGAGATGGTGAGAGCGAGCGCCGCACCCGTTCCCACTCGTGACCAGGGATCCTCACCCACGGCCGGCTCCATGTACATCGCGACCACCACGCGCAGGTAGTAGTACGCGGACACCACGCTCATGAGCATGCCGATGATCGCGAGGTGCGCGTAGCCTGCCCGCACCGCGGCGCTGAACAGGTAGAACTTGCCCACGAATCCGCCGGAGACGGGCACGCCCGTGAGCGAGACGAGGAAGACGGTGAGGGCGGCGGCCAGCAGGGGGCGGCGCTCGGACAGGCCGGCCATGTCCGACAGCGTCACCGGCTCGCGGCCGCTGCGCGTGAGCGCGGCGAAGGCGCCGAACCCGCCCAGGTTCACGGCCGCGTAGGTCACCAGGTAGAACAGGATGGCCTCCGTCCCCAGGCCCGGCGCCGCCACCAGCGCGGTCATCAGGTAGCCGGCGTGGGCCACGGACGAGTACGCGAGCATGCGCTTGAGGTTCGACTGGGCCAGCGCGCTCAGGTTGCCGACGATCATGGTGACGATCGCGAGCACCGCGACCGCCGGCTGCCAGTGCGCGGCCAGGCTGGGCAGCGCTTGCAGGAAGACGCGCAAGAACGCGCCGAAAGCGGCCGCCTTCACCCCGGCGGCCATGAGGGCGGTCACCGTCGTGGGCGCTCCTTCGTAGGCGTCGGGCGCCCACATGTGGAAGGGCACGCTCGCCACCTTGAACCCGAATCCGACGAGGAGGAGGGCGGTGGCCACGAGCGCGAGCGCGGTGATGGCGCCCGCGGAGGCCACTCCCGCCGCGGCCGCGGCGGGCGCGATCCCGCCGGCCCTCAGGCCCTGGGCGATGAGGGCCAGCGACGTGTGCCCGGTGAGACCGTACAGCAGGGCGACGCCGTAGAGGAAGAAGGCGGAGGAGAAGGAGCCGGTGATGAAGTACTTGAGCGCGGCCTCCTGGCTCTCCGGACGGTCGCGCTGGAGCCCGGCCAGGGCGTAGACGGCGACGGACATGATCTCGAGGGCGACGAAGACGGCGACCAGCTCGAGCGCGGACACGAGGCCGAGCATCCCCACGATCGCGAACAGCACCAGCGCGTAGTACTCCCCGCGGTCCGTGCCCGTCTCGCGCAGGTAGGACGGCGAGAGCAGCACGGCCACGATGCCGATGGCGAGGATGAGGGCCTGGAAGAACAGCGCGAAGTCGTCGGCGGCGACGCTATCCGCGAGCACGGCGCCCCGACCACGGCCGGCCGCGATCACGAGCACGGTCATCAGGGCCCCGGCCAGGCCGGCCAGCGAGAGCGCCGCCGCGGGAGCCCGCCCGCCCTTGGGCGTGAAGGCCTGGGCCAGCAGCACGGCCACGCCGGTGACGGCGACCACGATGGCCGGGAACAGCGGGCGGAGATCCAGGCTGGCGGGAGTCATCGTCCCCCTCCCGCCGGCTCACCGACCACCGCCGCCGCTTTCGTCGGCGCTGAAGGTCGGATGCGCATGCGCGTATTGGTCTCGTAGACGAGGCTCTGTACCGAGGGCTCGATCAGCCGCGTGAACAGCGGGCTGGCCACTCCCATCACGATGGCCAGGACGACGAGCGGGATCAGCACCGCGAACTCGCGCGCGGAGAGGTCCGGAAGGGTGCGGTTGACGGCGTGGGTGACCTCGCCGTACAGGACGCGCTGGACCATCCAGAGGATGTACCCGGCGGCCAGGACCACCCCCATCGAGGCCAGCACCACCATGGAGTGGCTGAGCGACCACGAGCCCAGCATGATCAGGAACTCGCCGACGAACCCGTTGAGACCGGGCACGGCCAGCGACGAGAGGCACACGAGCAGGAAGAGCGACGAGAACCAGGGCATCACCGACTTCAGGCCGCCGTACTCCGCGATGGCGAACGTGTGGCGCCGGTCGTAGAGCATGCCCACGCAGAAGAACAGCGCGCCCGTGGAGATCCCGTGGTTCAGCATCTGGTACACCGCGCCCACCACGGAGGTGGTGTTGAAGGCGGCGATGCCGAGCATGACGAAACCGAGGTGGCTCACCGACGAGTAGGCGACGAGCTTCTTGAGGTTCGGCTGCACCAGGGAGACCAGCGCCCCGTAGACGATGCCCACCACGGCCAGGGCACCGATGTAGGGCGCGAACTCGTGCGCCGCATCCGGAAAGAGCGGGAAGGCCAGGCGCAGGAAGCCGTATCCCCCCATCTTCAGCAGCACCCCGGCCAGGATGACGGAGCCGGCGGTGGGCGCCTCGACGTGCGCGTCGGGCAACCAGGTGTGGAACGGGAACATCGGGACCTTGAT
>WNFM01009979.1_pt1 | contig 28772 bp, 29 predicted proteins | sample 5400271 | NCBI WGS metagenome assembly WNFM01 (sample SAMN13153352, study PRJNA577476) | soil metagenome | isolation source: 60 cm saprolite on Douglas fir-dominated hillslope | place: USA:California | collected 2013-09-17 | reverse complement strand
CCATACCTGAGGTCGTCGGTCGCACATGAGAGGCGTCTGGCTGTTCCTGCACTTCATGGGCTTCGCCGCCTGGCTCGGCGGCGGCCTCGCGATGATGCTCGCCGGGATCACCGCGAAGCACTTCCCGCCCGAGGAGCGGCTCGCCGTCTACCGCGTGACCGGCGTCGTCGCTCGCAACCTCGTCGGACCGGGCGCATTGCTCGTGCTGGTCAGTGGCTTTATACTCTCGCTCCCCTTCTTCAAGTCGGCCGACGTGCCCGGATGGCTCATCATGATGCAAGCGCTCGGCTTGATCGGAGCGGTAATCGCGATCGGCATCGTTACGCCGACGGCCGCCAGGATGGGAAGACTCGAGCTGGATCCGCGGGGCGAGCTGCCTGAACGGTTCGCGGGACTCAGGAAACGACAGGTGATCTTTGCGACGCTGGCAGGGGTGTTCGCGCTGCTCGCGCTTGTGGCCGGGACGGTGATGAAGTAGTGCCGCGGCTCCTCGCCGCGGCACTCGCTGCAACGCTGCTCGCGCTCCTTCCGCCTGTCCCGACTGTCCATCCCAACGACAATCGCGTCCCCGCCGGGCGGCTCCGCACGGGCGTGCTCACCATCCGGCTAGTCGTGCGGATGGCACGCTGGTACCCCGAGGCGAGCGACGGCCCGTGGACCGACGTGGCGGCGTTCGCCGAAGAGGGCCACGCCCCCGAGGTGCCCGGCCCGCTGATCCGCGTCCCCGCGGGCACGACGATCGCCCTGACGGTCCGGAACGCGCTCGCCGACTCGACGATCTTCGTGCACGGCTTCGCCACGAAGCCCGCCGCTGCGAACGACAGCGTCGCGGTGCCGCCGGGTGAGACGCGCACCATCCGTTTCGCCGCGGGCCAACCCGGGACGTACCTCTACTATGCCACCGCCGGCACCGTGAACTACGACCTGCGTGAGCGGGAGCAGCTCACCGGCGCGCTCGTGGTGGATGAGGTCGGCGCCCGTACCGACGACCGCATCTTTGTCCTCAACATCTGGGGCGAGCCGAAGGACTCGGTGACCTACCCGAACGCCCTGGCCATCAACGGCAGGACGTGGCCCTACACCGAGCGCATCACGGCGACGGTCGGGGACAGTCTGCACTGGCGTGTGATCAACGGTACGACGCGGAACCACCCCATGCATCTCCACGGGTTCTACTTCCGCGTCGACTCGCACGGCACTTTCTTGCGCGACAGCGTCTATCCGCCAGGCGCGGGCCCGCTCGTCGTCACGGAGGACATGAGCGTTGCCGAGACGATGCGCATGGCATGGCAGCCGAACCGGCCGGGGAACTGGCTGTTTCACTGTCATATCACATTCCATGTGATCCCCGACGCCCGACTCGTTCCGTCTCCCGCAGGCGCGCACGATGGACACGACGTCGATGCGCGGAGACACATGGCGGGCCTGGTCCTCGGCATCAGCGTGAGCCCGGGAAAGGCGTGGGTCGAGCCGGTGCGTACCGCGCCGCGCCAGATGCACCTGTTCGTGAACGAGGGGCGGCGCCACGGCCGCGCTCCGCGCGCCCTGGCGTTCGTGCTGCAGCAGGGCGGCGCGCCGCCCGCGGTGGACTCCGTCGAGATCCCCAGTTCTGTGCTCCTGCTGACGCGGGATGAGCCGACCGACATCACCGTCGTGAACCGGCTGGCCGAAGCGACGGCGATTCACTGGCACGGGATCGAGCTGGAGAGCTATTCCGACGGGGTTGCGGGGTGGAGCGGTGCTGCGGCTCGGCTCGCCCCCGTGATCGCGGCGCGTGATTCGTTCACCGCGCGGCTCACCCAGCCCCGGGCGGGCACGTTCATGTATCACACCCATCTCGATGACGTCGAGCAGCTCACGTCCGGGCTCTACGGGGCGATCGTGGTGCTCGAGCCGGGCCACCCGTTCGATCCGCGCACCGATCACGTGTTCGTGGTTGGCTGGGACGGGCCGGCCGACCCGCCGCATCTCGTCATGAACGGCGACAGCCTGTCGGCCCCCCTGGAGCTCGCGTTCGGGGTGCCGCATCGGCTGCGGTTCGTGAACATCGGCCCCGCGCAGCGGGTCATTTTGGCGGTCCGCCGTGATTCGACGGTGCTGACTTGGCGTCCGTTGGCCAAGGACGGTGCCGATCTGCCGGCGGCCCTCGCCGTGGAGGGCCCCGCCCGGCGCCGCCTCGGGGTGGGTGAGACGTTCGACGCCGAGTTCACACCCCCGGCACCAGGGGAGTACCTTTTGACCATGGGGCCACCGAGCAAACAGATGGTGTATGTCCGCAGGCTCATCGTCCGCTGACGCACCCTCCTCAGGTCACAACGTTCTAGTGACGGCGGCCCCCTCTGCGGGGTCGTGTGTAGTGCGCGGGCTGGTTCTCTTCGACTTCGGCGGCACCCTGGATGCGGACGGTGCGCGCTGGAGTGTCCGCTTTCATGCGGCCTACCGCGCGGCGGGGGGGGCGGAGCCGTTCCCGGCGTTCGAAGTGGCCTTTCGAGCGTCCGATCGCGCCCTCGAGCGCCGCACGGACATCGGGAGCCTGGGATTCCGGGCGATGGTGGACGCACAGACGGCGCTCTTGTTAACGGGACTTCCCGACGGGGCGCAGCTCGGCACCCAGGCGATCGCGGACCAGTTCTACGCCACCACGCTCACGGTGGTGCGTCGCAATGAGGAGCTGCTCGCGCAGCTGCACGAGTCCTACCAGTTGGGCGTGGTCTCGAACTTCACCGGCAACCTAGAGCTGTGCCTCAAGGAGCTCGGGCTGATGCGCTATTTCACGGTGGTCGCGGATTCGGGGCGCGTGGGCGTGACGAAGCCAGACCCGCGACTGTTCCGGCACGCCCTCGGGTGCCCGGGCGTGCGACCGGCGTCCTCGCCGGCATGGATGGTCGGCGACAATTTCGAGTCGGATATCCGTCCTGCCGCCGCCCTCGGTTTGTCCACGGCGTGGCTGGCGCCGCGCACCTCCAAGTCCCCTGAACCTGGGCTGCCCACCGTGCGTCTGACGGCGCTGCCGCAGCTGGCCAAGGTGCTGGCATGATGATGCACGGGCTGATCCTCGCCGGCGGCGACGGCGCCCGGCTCGCGGCCGATGGCGTGGAAACGCCGAAGGCCCTCGTCGAGGTCGCGGGGCGGCCGCAAATCGTCCACCTGATCGAAACCTTCGTCGAGCTTGGGTGCGCCTCCGTTACCTGCATGGTACGGGACGGCATACAGTTCACGTTCCCCCCCCTGGCCCAGGTCCGGTCGTGCCGTACCCCTTCGTCGTTGCACACTCTCGTCGAAGGGCTGGCCGTCGTCCCGCCCGGTCCGGTCTTCTGCGCCATGGTGGACACCGTGATGCCCGACGGCGATTGGCGGCGCCTCTATCGCGGCGTGTCGGACCACCTCGCGGCCGGGGCGCTGGCGGTGCTCGCGGTCACACCATTCGTCGACGATGAACGGCCCCTGTACGTCAGGCGCGATGCCGCGGGGCTGGCCGTGGACATCTCCGACCACGTGGTCTTGCCCCCACTCGTCACCGGCGGCGTGTACGGGTTCAGCCCGGCGGCGCGCCGCGTGGCGGCGGACGCGGTTCGGACCCTGCCCCGGATGCGGGCGTTTCTGCGCCTGCTGGTGGGACGCGGCGGGCCCGTAACGACCGTCGAGGTTCCCCGCATCATCGACCTCGATCGCAAGCGCGACCTCGACGCCGCGGCCGCGTGGTTCGCCGCGGTGGTGCCGTCATGAAGCGTCTCGTCGCGCTGTATCGCAGCCCCACGTACTCGCCGCAGCAGCATCGGCAGAACGACACGGCGATCCTGGACGAAACCGTCGAGCGCCTCTCGGGCCGTGGCTGGGCGGTCAGCAAGACGAGCGAAACGGATGTCGTGGCGGGGCTCTCGGCGACGTAGCGCGGGTGCGCGTAGCCGAGGCTCGCGACGCCGACGCCGGCGAGCGTCCTCAACTGCCACCGGCACCGGTTAGTCGAGCGCATGGCCGATGCGGGCCTGCCGTTCCCGCGCACGCTCATCCTTCCAACCAGCGAGCCGCAGGCGGCGGCGCTGATCGTGCATCTCTTGAACGGCGACGGCCGGCCCGTCTGGGTGAAGCGCGGCGATGTGCACGCCGAGACGCGCGCTGACGTCGTGTCCGCGAAGGAGGCGACGGTGATCGACGCGATCGCCGACTTCGCGCGCCGCGGCGTGGCCCGGGTGGCCCTCCAGGCGCACGTGCCGGGCCCGATTCTCAAGTTCTACGCGGTGGCCGACGGCAGCTTCTTCCATTGGTATCCCGCCGATGGCGGGCAGGCGGTCGTCAACGAAGAGCGGTTGCGCGCGCTCGTCTTCGCGGCGGCGCGGGCGCTGGCGCTCGAAGTGTTCGGCGGCGACGTCGCGGTCCCGGAGCCCGACGCGCCGGTGCTGATCGACCTCAACGACTGGCCGAGCTTCGCGCCGGTCCGCTCCCAGGCGGCGGCGGCGATCGCCGCGTACATCGACCAGAAGGCCTCCAACGGCAGGCGGATGTGATCCAGCTCGAAACGCAGTCACGCAAGATCTTCGACGCCGAGGCACGCTATCTGGCGCCCGGGACACAGAGTGTCGCCCTGTTCAGCAAGCTGTGCATGGATCGGGGCGAGGGCGCCGTGCTCTGGGACGTGGACGGCAACCGCTACGTGGACCTGCTCGCCGGCGTCGGCGTCGCGAGCCTCGGCTACGCGCACCCGCGCTACGTCGCCGAGATGACACGCCAGCTCGAGCGCGTGCACGTGGGGAGCTTCACGTCCCAGCACCGCGCGGAGCTGGTCGAGTTGATCGCTTCGATCGCGCCCGGCGACCTGAACCGTACCCAGCTGTACTCGAGCGGCGCCGAAGCCGTCGAAGCGGCCGTGCGTCTCGCCAAGGCGGCGACGGGCAAGCACGAGATCCTGGGATTCTGGGGCGGGTTTCACGGGAAGACAGGTGGTGTGCTGCCGCTGTTGAGCGGCAGTTTCAAGCATTATCTGGGGCCCCTCACACCTGGCGCGTATTCCAGCCCCTACGCCTCGTGCTCCCGCTGCGCCTTCGGCAAGACGTTCCCCTCCTGCCACTGGCATTGTGTGGACTTTCTGCGCCAGAAGATCGCGCTCGAAACGACGAACGACATCGCCGCGATCATCGTGGAGCCGATTCAGGGTACGGCCGGCAACGTCGTGCCGCCCCCCGGCTACCTGCGGGAGCTGCGCACCCTCGCCTCGGAGCTCGGCGCGCTGCTGATCTGCGACGAGATGATCACCGGCTTCGGGCGCACGGGCACCATGTTCGCCGTCGAGCACGACGGCATCGTGCCCGACGTCCTGATGGTCGGGAAGGGATTCGGCGGCGGGTTCCCGGTGAGCGGTCTCGTGATCCGCGAGCCAATCGCGTTCTCCAAGCCCTGGGCCAATCCCAGCGGCAGCTCGTCGAGCTATGGCGGCAATCCGCTCGCGGCCGCCGCGGCGCACATCACGATCCAGACCATCATAGAGGAAGAGCTGGTCGAGCACAGCCGCCGCCTCGGCGCACTCATGCTCGCGGAAATGCGGCGCTGGGAAGCCGAGATCCCCATTGTGAGCGACGTGCGCGGCCGCGGTCTGATGCTCGGCATGGACCTCGTCGTGCCCGGCACGCGCCGCCTGCTGGACAAGAACGTGACGCGTTGGATCTTCGACGCCCTGCTCGGGCGCGGTGTGATCGCGATGATCTACAACCCCGAAGTGCGCATCAACCCGCCACTCGTCATCACCGACGAGCAGGCGATGGAAGCGTTGGGAGCCGTGAGAGCGGTGCTCGAGGAGGCGGTCCAGCGTGTACGCGAGTAAGGGACCCGTCGTCGAGGAGTGGGCAGACCGGCGCTTCTTCCGACCCGCCGGCTGGCGCGTCGCGCGCGCGCTCGCATCCACTCCTGTCTCAGCCGATGTCGTGACGCTGGCGAGCCTCATCGTCGGGCTCGTCGCCGGCCACCTCTTCTGGTACGCGGGCGTCTGGCTCAATGCCGCCGGCGTGCTGCTGTTCGTCGTGTCCGACATCTTGGACAGCGCCGACGGACAGTTGGCGCGGCTGCGCGGCACCTCGACCCGGACGGGCCGCATCCTCGACGGCGTGTCGGACAGCGTTCGCTTCGTGAATCTGTACGCGCATCTGGGCGCGCGCCTCTTCGTGGCGGGTTGGGGATGGGGAGGAGTCGCGCTCGCCCTGGCCGGGTTGCTGTCCCACACGTACCAGGCCGCCGCGGCCGACTTCATCCGCCAGGCCTACCTCTACTTTGCGGTGGGCACGGGCAGCGAGCTCGAGCTGCCCGAACAGACGGTGCCCGTGCGCGGCTCGGTATGGGAGCGCCTCACGGCGTGGCTCTACGCCGACTACGTCCGGCGCCAGGCCTGGCTCTTCCCGCGCACAACCGCGCTCGTGCGATCCCTGACCGGGCGCTCGGTCCCCGCACCGCTGCGGTCCGATTGGGGGGAGCGCCAGGCGCCGCTCGTGCGCGCCTGCGCGTGGATCGCGCAGAACATCAGGTTCGCGTTGCTCGCCGTCACTGCCGTGCCGGGCTGGCCCGCCGCGTACTGCTGGATCGTCGTGGGGCCGCTGAACGTCGTGCTCATTGTGCTCGTCTTGGCCCACGAGCGGCGTGCCGCCCGAGAGCTGCCGGTGCATGCGCAGCTCGCCTGAACGCCGCGTATACCGCGGCGCCCTGATCGGGTTGGGCGGGATCGCCCGGCTCGGTCACTTGCCTGCCTTTCAGCTCGACGCTGCCGTCGCGTCACGACTCGAGATCGTGGGGATCGTGGACTCGGCGCCGGCGCTCGCGGTCGACGGCATTCCGCTCCTCTCCGATCCCGACCACCTCGCCAAGCTCGGTCCGATCGACTTCGTGGACATCTGCACGCCGACCGCGTCGCACTTGCCGCTCTCGCTCTGGGCGCTGTCGCAGGGCTACCACGTGCTATGCGAGAAACCGGTGGCGGTCACGCGCGCGGAGGCCGCAACGCTCGCCGCCGCGGCGCGCCGCGCGGGGCGGGTCGTGATGCCATGCCATCAGTACCGCTACAACCCCGCGTGGCGACGGGTCAAGCAGTGGCTCGACGAGGGGCTGATCGGCCGTTGGCATCTCGCGGAGTTCCACGTGTACCGGCTCATGGCCGATCAGGGCGCCGACACGCGCGCCGTGCCGTGGCGCGGGCGCCGCGCCGACGGCCGCGGCGGCGTGATGCTCGACCACGGGACGCACCTCGTGTACGAGCTGCTCGACGTCGCCGGCCCACCGAACGCCGTCCGGGCGTGGACCGGGCGGCTGCAGCATGGCGACTACGACGTGGAGGACACCGCCCAGCTCCTCTTCGAGTATCCCAATCGCCTGGCGGTGATGTTCCTGACGTGGGCCGCCCGGACACGCGAGACCGAGATCCGCTTCATCGGCGACCGGGGCAGCATCTCGTGGAGCGGCGGCACGCTCACGCTCGAGGTGGGCGGGCGCATCGAATCGTTCGACTATAGCGCCGAGCTGAACAAGGCATCGTACGCCACCTGGTTCGCCGGGCTGTTCGGGGACTTCGCCAGGACGCTCGATTCGGGCGACGGCGCACGGCATCTGGACGACATCGCGCAGGTCGCGGCGGTGCTCGAGAGCGCCTACGACCAGAGCGGCAAAGGAGCTCCCGCCGCGCGGCTGCAGCTCGCATGAGTCGCAAGCTGCAAGCCGGCCTGTTCGTCCTGGGCGCGGCGGTGTTCGCTTATCTCGTCGCCCAGACCGGCGTCGGCCGGCTCGCGGACGACGCGGCCCGCACCGGTTGGCTGATCGTCCCCATCGTCTGTCTGTTCGCGCTCGTGTACGCCTGCAGCGCGCGCGCCTGGCAACTGACGATGAAGACCGATCCTGCCAAGCCATCGTGGTGGCGGACGTATGCCATTCTCGTTTCGAGCGGCGCCTTGAACGTCCTCACGCCGCTCGTCAATCTGGGCGGCGAGCCGTACCGTATCGCGGCGGTGACGCCCTGGATCGGCAAGCGGCGCGCCGCGGGCTCCGTCATTCTCCACCGGATGCTGCACACGCTGGGCTACGTGATGGTGTGGCTCACGGCGCTCGGCCTCGCGTTCGTGCTGCTGCCGCCCGCCGCTGCCCCCAGGCTGCTGCTCGCCGTCACCGGGGCGGTCTTGCTGGCGTTGATCGCCTTGCTGTTCTTCGGCCACCGCCGCGGCGTGCTGGAGCGCGTGCTCGACTGGATGCAGCGTGTGCCGCTGATTCGCCGCGTGGCGGCGCGGCTCGAGCCGCGCCGGGCGGTGCTCGTCGAGCTCGATCGCCAGATCACCGATTTCTACCATCGGCACCCGCGCCGCTTTTTCCAGGCGGTGGGCCTCGAGTACCTGAGCCGCTGCATCTTTATGATCGAGCTCGTCATCATCGCGGCAAGTCTCGGCGTCAGGCTCGGGTACTTGCAAGCGTTCGCCATTGGTGGACTCGAGGCGCTGCTGGGCAACGTGTTGTTCTTCGTGCCGTTCGAGCTGGGCTCGCGCGAAGGTGCGTTCTACGTGCTGTTCGGCCTGTTCGGCTTCGATCCGCAGCTAGGGTTGTACATGTCAATCGTGGGTCGCGTGCGGGAGTTCGTGTGGATCGGTCTCGGCCTGCTGCTGATGCTGCCTGCCGCGGAGAAGCAGCCGGCCATATGACGATCGTCACCCACGTGCTCGCGACTACCCTCGGCGTGCAGGCGTTGCGGCTGCGCGGCAGCGACGCGGCGCTCGCGTATGTCTTCGGCGTGGGCGTGGACATCGATCACGCCATCAAAGCGCCCTTTTACCTGCGCACCGTCGGCGCCCGCCGGCGATTGGGTTATTACTGGCGCACGTCGCTGCAGGAGCCCGTCGCGCTGCTATGGATCGTGCCCCTGTGCGTCTTTTTGCACACCTGGGTGCCGGCGCTCTTCTTTCTGATTCACCTCGCCATGGATTACGGCGTCAGCTACGAGAAGATGCCCTGGTATCCTTATTCACCCGTCGTCACGCAGGGCTTCCTGGTGGGCGTTTCCGATAAGGCGAAGGAAGCCGTCCTCATCGTGGTGCTCGTATGTATGAATTTGTTCCTGTTCTTGGCACCGCTTTAGACCGCGGCGTCCGGCCGGTGCTGCGCTTGCTTCACGTGCGGCTCGGGCTCTCGCCCAACCAGGTCACGTGGGGCGCCTTCTGGGTGAGCCTCGGCGCCGCGGCGTTATTCGCCGTGGGACGCGTGGGCCTCGCCTTGATCGTCATGGCCGCCGGCCAGGTGCTGGACGCCCTCGACGGGGCCATGGCGCGCGACTTCGGCCTCGCGTCCGCGGCAGGGCGCCGTCTCGACACCGTGCTCGACCGAGCCTCCGAGATCGCGATCTTCGCCGGCTGCGCCGCCGGCGGGCTCGTGTCGCTCCGCCTCGCCGCGCTCGCCGCGACCGCCGTCCTGCTGCTCACGACGATCGTGGATCGCTCGCGCCTCGATCCCGGCGCGAAGCGATTCGCGCTCTACTTCGGCCTCTGGTTCCCTTTCTCGCTGATCTTCTCCGTGATCTTCGTGGTGAACCTCGCTGGGTACGTCATCGGTCTGCTCGTGATCGACTGTCAGTTCCAGCGCACGATGGACGTGCTGGGCGGCGACCTGAACACTGTCGCCTCGCGTGCCGCGCGGCTCGAGACTCTGTAGTGTGGCTGCTCGCGTTGTGCCTGCTGCCCGTCGAGCAGCGTCCGTACATCCTGGTCGCACCGGGAGAGACGTTGCACGTCGAGGCGGTGGCGGGCGCGGGCGAGCCCGTCGCCATCATTCCCGGTCTCGTCGGCGGGGCGTTCAGCTTTCGCAAGGGCGGGCCCCTGCTGGCCGCCGCGGGCTACCGGCCCATCGTGGTCGAGCCGCTCGGGACGGGGTTGTCGGGCCGCCCGCTGAAGGCCGACTACTCTCTCGCAGCACAGGCGCGCCGCATCGCCGCGGCCCTCGACTCGCTGCATACCGGACCGGTGCTGGTGCTGGCCCACTCGCTCGGCGGGGCCCTGGCGTTCCGCCTGGCGGTCGGCCGGCCCGACCTGGTCCGCGGGATCGTGTCGCTCGAAGGCGGTCCGACCGAGGAAGCGACCACGTCCGGCTTCCGCAGCGCGATGCGCTTCGTGCCGTGGATCAAGCTGTTCGGCGGGATCAATCTCGTGCGCCGCAAAGTGAAGGGGATGCTGATCGAGTCCTCCGGCGATCGCTCCTGGATCACGGACGGCGTGGTCCTCGGCTATACCATGGGGGACGCCCGTGCCTTCGACGCGACCCTCAAGACGTATCAGGCCATGGCGCGCGCGCGTGAGCCCGAGAAGTTGGCGCCGCGCCTCGCCCAGATCTCGTGCCCCGTCATCCTCGTCGTCGGTACCGCGCGCCACGACGGCGACGTGGATCCTCGAGAAGTCGGTCTCCTGACGCACTCCCTCAAGTCGTTTGAGGTCGACAGCGAGCCCGGTGCGGGGCACTACCTGCAAGAGGAGCGGCCCGCAGCCGTGGTTGCGGCGGCCCTCCGCCTCTCGCAGAAGGTGCGATGACGTCGCTGCGCGTCGCGCTCGTCGCCGAGGACTACTACCCACAGTTGGGCGGCGTGCCGGAGCACGTGCATCACCTGGCGCGCGAGCTCAACGCGCTGGGCCATTCCGCCACGATCGTGACCTCAAACATGAGAGGGCAGGGAAGGGACCATACCTCCGTGCGCCGGGTCGGGACGAGTGTTGTGATCTACGCCAACGGCGGCGTGGCGCGCATCACCGTGGGGTGGCGGCTGGGAAGCCGGCTCGAGGCGCTGTTCCGCGCCGAGCGCTTCGACGTCGTGCACGTGCACGGCGGCCTCGCGCCGACGCTGGGCGTGTGGGCGCCGTATGCCGCGTGGCGCGCGGGGATCCCCGTGGTGGCGACGTTCCACACATGGTTCCCGCATTCGCTCGGCTATCGCCTCTTGCGGCGGCCGTTCCAGCGGATGCTCGATCGTCACTCGGCGGCGATCGCCGTGAGTCGCGCAGCGCAAGACGCGATGTCGCGCTACTTCCAGGCGCCGTGGGAGATCATCCCCAACGGCGTCGATACGACGTTCTTCCATCCTAACGGCGCCCGAACTCAGGACAGGCCGCCGCGGCTCCTCTGGCTCGGCCGGATCGAGCCGCGCAACGATCTCGCGACGGTGCTGGCCGCGATGCCGCGCATTGTCTCGCGCTATCCGGGCGCCGAGCTCACGGTGGTGGGCGACGGCCCGTGGCGCGGCCGACTGGAGCGCGCCGCCCGGCCCCTCGGCCCCGCGGTGCGGTTCGTCGGGTACGCGGGCGCCGAGCGCCCCGCATACTACGCCGGCGCCGACGTGTATCTCTGCCCCACGACGCGCGCGTCGTTTGGCGTGACGCTGCTCGAGGCGATGGCATGTGGGACACCGCTCGTGGTGTCCAACATTCCCGCCTTCCGCGACCTGGCCGGGGAGGGTGGAGCGGTGTTCGCGCCGTGCGGCGATGCCGCGGCGTGGGCGGCGGCGGTTAATGGATTGCTCGACGATGCCCCGCGGCGGAACGCGATGGGCAGGGCGGGGCGGGCGGTTGCCGAGCGGTATGCCTGGCCGGTGGTGGCGCAGCGGGTGCTCGACGTGTACCGACGGGTGACCCAATGATGGGGATGGACTTGCTGTTCGGCCCTTCGATTGAACGCGGTCCCCGCGCGCGGCGCATCTATCTGACGTTCGACGACGGCCCCAACGAGCGCGCGACGCCCGCCATTCTCGAGACTCTAGCCGCCGAGCGCGTGCCGGCGGCGTTTTTCATGGTGGGGAAGCACGTGCGGCTCTTTCCCGCCCTGGCGCGCCAGGTGCGGTCGGCGGGCCATGAGATCGGCAATCACACCGAGCACCACATCAAGCTCCACCTACGTGGTCCTAAGCGGATCCATGCCGAGCTGGCGCAGGCGCACATAGCGATCGTCGTCAGGACGGGGCGCGAGCCGCGCGCATTTCGCGCCCCGCACGGGCTGCGCAGCCCCTTCCTGGCTCCGTTGGCGCGCCGCTTCGGCTACACGGTGTTCGGGTGGACGTTCGGCGTGTTCGACACGGCGCGGCCCGGTGCCGAGGAGATCCGCCGCCGGGTGCGGGTGCGCCTGCGGCCGGGCGCGATCGTGCTGCTGCACGATGGGGACGGCTACGATCCGGAAGGGGACAGGATGCAGACGGTGGAGGCTCTGCCGGGAATTATCGCGGACGCGCGGGCGTCAGGTTACGAGTTCGGGGATTTGTCCGACCTTCTGCCCTCCCGGGCTTACACTCCCTCCTGACCGGACACTCCGGGCATCTCGGCTTCCTCGCCACGCACACCAACGCTCCCAGCTCCATGATGGCTTGATTGAATCGCCAAGCTCTCTTCCCATCCTTGGGGACCAGAGCTTGGGCGAGCGTCCAAACGTCCTTCTCCCTTCTCCCTTTTAAGAACACTCGCTCCAGCACCCGCTTCACGTTCGTATCGACCGCGGGCACAGGCTTCTCGTAGGCGAAGCAGGCCACGGCTCCGGCGGTGTATCTCCCGACACCCGGAAGTTCATCGAGCTCTTCCGGGTCGTCCGGCAACTTGCCGTTCATCGTCTTGCTGACGACGCGCGAAAGCGCGTGGAGATTGGAAGCCCGCGCATAGTATCCCAATCCATCCCAAGCCTCTCGCACCGCCTTGGGCTGCGCGCTGGCAAGATCGTGCACCGTCGGGAATCGCTTCAGAAACCGCGGATAGAACTCCGACACCCTGCTCACCTGTGTCTGCTGCAGCATGAACTCCGACACGATCACCCGGTACGGATCGCGGGTGCGGCGCCAGGGGAGGTCGCGCGCGTGCTGTCCATACCACCTAAGCAGCTTGCGCGTAAAGGTTTGAGTGGACTTGGTAGGCATCGATACATAACATACTACATCCCATGACCGCCCTTACTGCCGGCCTCGACCTGCGCCGTTACGTCGGCCGTTACGCGCTGCGCACCGCGGGGCACGCGGGGCGGTTCGCCTTCCTCGTCCGAGACTTGGGGATCGGCCTGATGGAGTGGCGCATCTGGCTGCCACGCACTCTCGATCAGGCGATTGCGATCGGGTACGGGAGTCTCGGGATCGTGTTGCTCGTCGCCGCCTTCGCCGGCGCGGTGACGGCGCTCCAGACCGGCTATCAGTTCACGAGCAGCGTCATTCCTCTTTATTACGCCGGCGGCGTGGTCACGGCCGGCGTCGTCTTGGAGCTCGGTCCCGTGCTCACGGGGTTGATCCTGGCCGGCCGGATCGGCGCTCGCTATGCCGCCGAGCTGGGCACGATGCGGGTCACTGAGCAGATCGACGCACTCGAGAGCCTCGGTCGCTCGCCGATGAGCCATCTACTCTTGCCGCGCATCCTCGCCGGGATCCTCGTCATCCCGGCCCTGACGGTGTTCGCGAACGTGATGGGGATCGCGTCGGGCTACGTCGCCGCCAGTAGCTCGTTGCACCTCTCCCTCACCGAGTTCACCTACGGCTCGCGCTACTTCTTCCACACCTTTGATCTCTACTACTCGATCATCAAGGCGTTCTTCTTCGCCGCCGCGGTAACGGTGATCCCCTGTTACATCGGCTACAACACCCAGCAGGGTGCCGAGGGCGTGGGGCGCTCGACCACGACCGCGGTGGTAGCGGCGTCGATCACGATCCTGCTGCTCGACACGGTGCTCGCCAAGGTGCTGCTCGGCACATGATCGAGCTCAGGCAGGTGTCGAAGCGCTTCGTGGACAACGTCGTGCTCGACAAGATCGATTTCTTCGTCAAGCAAGGCGAGACCGTCGCCCTGCTCGGCCCCTCGGGCACGGGCAAGAGCGTGCTCTTGAAGCATATCATCGGCCTCATCAAGCCCGACTCGGGCGAGGTCTTGGTGGACGGCCTGTCGGTCCCGACCCTGGGGCGCAAGGAGCTGTCCGAGCTGCGCAGTCACATCGGCTACGTGTTTCAGAATGGCGCGCTGTTCGACTCGGATAGCGTCCATGACAACATCCGGCTCGGCATCACGAACGACGAGCAATACCGCGATGACACGTACTGCGAGGAGCGGGTGCGCGAGTGCCTGCGGCTCGTCAATCTCCTGCCCGATGTGGGCAAGAAGTTTCCCTCCGAGCTGTCGGGCGGGATGCGCAAGCGCGTCGGCATCGCGCGGGCGATCGCCGGCAAGCCGACCTATCTACTATATGACGAGCCGACGTCGGGCTTGGACCCTGTCAACGCCGATGTCATCGACTCGCTGATCGAGCGACTCCAGCAGGAGCTGGGCGTGACGAGCGTGGTGGTAACGCACGATGTGCGGGGGGCATTTCGCGTGGCGGACCGGATCGCGCTCTTGTCGCAAGCGAAGATCCGCGCGGTGGGGACGGCGGAAGAGATTCTGCAGTCGAAGGATCCGGCGGTGCAGCAGTTCTTGGAGCGCGACCTCGAGATGGCCGTCATCCAGAACGAGCAGACCTGAGGAGCCATGGACACCACGTATAAGCAGGAAGTCGGCGTCGGGGCGTTCGTGCTGCTGGGGTTCGCCGTGTTCGTCGCGCTGCTCTTATGGCTCACCGGCCGGCGCGTCGGCGGCGAAGGGGCGCGGGTGCCGGTCGTGTTCGAGAACGTCGCCGGTTTGAAGAAGGGCGATCCGGTGATGGTCTCCGGGGTGCGCGTGGGGCGGGTCGAGGGCGTGCACTTGGAGCGCGGCGGCAAGGTCACCGTGACGCTCAGCCTGGCGCCCGACGTGCGGCCGCGCATCGACGCGACCGTCGCCATCGCCCCGCTCGATCTGCTCGGCGCCAAGTTCATCAAGTATTCGCCGGGGGTGCGTGAGGAGCCGCTCCCTCCCGAACGAACCCTGATCGGCACACAGGAGCAGGAGCTGACCGACATGGCGTCGGGGGTGGCGCAGCGCGCCAACGAGCTGCTGGGCAATGCCAACTCGTTCGTCTCGCCGCAGCTGAGCCAGGACTTGCACAACACGATGCTCGCCGTGCAGCGGGCGATGACCGTCGTCGGCGACGCGCCTGACGGCCCCTTCTTGAGGCAGACAACCAAGACCCTCGCGGCGACCGAACGGGTGATGCAGCGAGTGGACTCGCTGCTGGGGTCGTCGACGGGGAAGCACCTCGACTCGCTCACCACGAACCTCGCGACGCTCACCAATCATCTCGGTAGCGCCACGGTCGCGATCGATACGCTGCTCCGTCGCATGAACCGTGGAGAAGGCACGCTGGGCAAGCTGGCGAGCGACTCGACTCTGTACACTGACCTTCACAATCTCTCGGTGGCGCTCACTGCATTGCTCACCGACCTCAAAGAACACCCCGACAAATACATGAAACCCGGCCTTATCCGGGTGAAAATTCTCTAAGACGTGCTGACCGTCACGTTTCTTGGGACTTCTGCTGCCCGTCCCACAGTCGAGCGCAACGTTTCCGGTCTTGCGGTCCATCGCGAGGGAGAAACAATGCTGTTCGAATGCGGGGAAGGGACCCAGCGCCAGATGATGCGCTACGGCGTGAGCTTCGCGCTGTCCGAGATCTTCTTCACGCACTTCCATGCCGACCACTTTCTTGGAGTCATCGGGCTGATTCGCACGCTCGGCCTGCAAGGGAGACCCGAGCCCCTCTTCTTATACGGCCCCAAGGGCGCCAAGAAGGTGCTGGGCGAGGCGATGAAGCTGGGCGTCGAGCGGGTGCCGTTTCCGGTTGAGATCGTCGAGGTGAAGCCCGGTGAAGTGATCGTGGGAGAAGGGAGAAGGGAGAAGGACGCTTACGAGATTCGGGCCTTCTCGACGGAGCATGGAGGAGGGTCAGTCGGGTACGCGTTGAAGGAGCATGAGCGGCGCGGCCGGTTTGATGTCGAGAAGGCGAAGGCTGCCGGGATCCCTGAAGGTCCTATGTGGGGCAAGATCGCGAAGGGTGAAGTGCCCGGACCGGAGGGGGTCGTGGGCCCACCGCGGCCCGGGCGCATCGTCGTGTTTACCGGAGACACGCGGCCCAGCGCATCCACGATCGACGCGGCCAAAGGCGCGGACCTCCTGATTCACGAAGCAACGTTCGGCGAAGAAGAAAAGGAACGCGCCAAGGAGACGGGGCACTCGACGGCGAAAGAAGCCGCGCAGGTGGCGTTGGCGGCGGGCGTAAAGAAGCTGGTGCTGTGCCACGTCTCGGCGCGCTATTCCATGTCGGCGGACGAGCTGGTGCGAGAGGCGCGCGATGTGTTTCCCGCCGTGTTTGTGGCGCGCGACGGACAGGAGGTCGACGTTCCGTTTGCGGACTAGCTCACCGGTCCTCGTGGACTTCCTGGCCGCGGCGGGCGCGCTCGACTGCAGCTAGCGCCCGCCGCGCGGTGCGTTCGGTGCCCGCTGTTTCCGCGGTCCGCGCAACGGCGAGCGCCTCCTGCGCCGTCGCGGCCCCGGGGTCGATCCGCGCCAATAGCTCCACGCGCAACACGCGAGACTCCAGATCTTCGCGCCCCGCCAGCGCGGCTGCCGCGCGCCGTCGTAACGCCTGACGCTGGCCCGGCGTCAGGCACTCGCCGCGCACGGCGTCGGCGATGAGCGGCGCGGCGAAGGCATAGCGCCGGCCGTCGAATGCTATCAGCTGGCGCCGCTCCAGCGTGGCCAGCCGCTCCTCCACACGTGCCCGCGGGAGATCGGTGAGGGTGGCAACGAGGTCGAGGTCGAGCGATACGCCACCCACGCTGGCCGCGCTGAGAATGGTCCGGCATTCCTCATCCACCTCCGCGATCCGCGCCGCCACCGCCGCCCGTGCGAGATTCGGCAGTGTGAAGGGCAGAGGCGTATCGAACGTGGCCTGGGGTCGCGGCCACGTCGTGAAATCCGCCTGCAGATGGGCGATGCGCCGCAGTCCGCCGAGCAGAGTGATCACGAAAAAGGGATTCCCGCCGGTCTCGAACTCCAGGCGGCGCGCCAGCCGGTCCAGCGCCGCGTCGCCGACGCACCAAGGGGCCAGGGGCGCCACGAGGGCGCGGAGATCTTCCGCGGTCAACGGGTCGAGCTGCAGCGCGAGGCCTCGCAGCCGGCGTCTCTCCCCGATCTCTAGCCGGAGCCGCAGGATGCTGGGCGAGGGTGCGGCCTCCTCCGCGGCGGTGATGATGAGCGCCATGCGCCGGCCCGCCAGCCGCTCGATCACGGCCGGGAGCGCGTCGAGCGTCGTCGCGTCGGAGAGATGGGCGTCGTCGATCGCCAAGGCGATCGGCCGCTCGGCGATCACGGCGTCGAACACGGCGGCGATCGCGGCGGCGACATCGGCGGAGTCGGATGGCGCGCGTGCGGGGAATCGCTCGGCCAGCTCCGGCACGAGCCAGGCCGCGATGCCCAACGCGTCGGGCGGCGCGGCTGCGAGGCCCGGAGCCTGGGGCAACCCCGCCCGGGCCAGGAGACGCAGCGTGCTCCACGGAGCGTCGTGGTCCGTCGGCACTGGTCGCGCACGCAGGACCAGCGCCCCCTCGAGGGCGAGCCGCTCGACGCACTCTGTCAGCAGTCGAGTTCGACCCATGCCCGGCGCGCCGGTGATCAGCAACGTGCGCGGGCCGTCGGCCAGGGCGCCTGTCAGCAGGTTGAACGCCTCCAGATGGACCTGCTCACGCCCGATCAGGATCGGTACCGGCTCTTGGTCCTGGGCCGGCACGGGCCGCCACCCTTGGCGCCGAATCCGTTCGCTCAACGCGACCAGGGCGCGACTTGGCTGCTCGCCGGTGCTTGCCTCGAGCCGGGTGGCGAATTCCCGGAACGCCGCGAGGGCCCCGGTCCCATCGCCCGCCAGCGCCGCAGCGCGCAGCAGCAGCCGGGCCGCCGGCTCATGGTGGGGTTCGGCAGCTAAGGCGCGCCGGGCCGCATCCGCCGCATCGACGAATCGCGACGCCACGAGATGCCGCTCGCCCGCCGCGACCAATGCGGCGACGGTCCGGGCCTGGTAACGCCGCCGTTCGCCTGCCGCCCATTCCTCGAACCCCGGCGCCTCGTCTACGACGAAGCCCTCAAGAAAAGCGCCCGCCGGCTCAGCCAAGGCTTCGTCCCGCCACGCGTCGACTTCCAGCCCCGCGTCGTTCAGGACAACGGCATCTCCCCGCGATAGCAACCGCTCGGCACCGAGGATTTTGCGGAGCCGCCGCAGCGTCTCGTTGAGCGAATGCCGGGCGCGCGCCTCCGGCTTGTCCGCCCAGAACAACCCCAGCAGGTGGTCTCGGGTGCGGCTACGCGCCGGGGAGAGAGCGAGATAGATGAGTAAGCCCAAGTGCTTGGTCCACAGGAGCATCGCCGGGGGCTCGCGGCTGCCGAGTCGCGCCGTCGCCGAGCCGAAGCAAAACAATTCGAGGTGCGGCAGACCGTGCGCCATGGGATCGAGTCCCCTTGGGAAATGGGGACGATGGGGACGAGTGGAAGATATAGGTGACTCCCGACCCGGTCCACGTGATCGCTACGCGGCCTACGCGCTCCACCTTTCTGCTCAGCCTATGCTCACGCGCGTGGAAACGTACCTGTCGACCAGAGCGCCGAGGGCGCACGTCCTCTTCGGTCTGGCGCTGGCGGCGGTGGTGGGCGGCCGTATGTTTGCCGGCTGGTTCGCCACGGTGGCAGACGTGCGGGAGTCGCTTCAGCAGGCATTGGCCGGGCGGTACGTCATCGAGCGCGAGCTCGGCCATGGGGGGAGTGCAAGCGTCTACCTGGCGCGCGACCTGAAGATCCCTCGCCTCGTCGCCCTCAAAGTCCTCACGCCCGAGTTGGCACTCGCGGTCCGCACCGAGCGGTTCCAGCGCGAGATTGCCATCGCCGCCCGGCTCAACCATCCCCACATCCTCCCGCTGTTCGAGGCCGACGCGGCCGGCGGGTTCCTCTTCTATACCATGCCCCCGGTGCACGGGGAGTCGCTGGGCGCCCGGCTGTCGCGGTTGGGACGGCTGCCGCTCGACGAGGCGCTGGGAATCGCCGGTCAGATCGCCGAGGCGCTCGAATACGCCCATGGCGAAGGGGTGATCCACCGCGACATCAAGCCCGGGAACATCCTGCTCGACTCCGGTGGCCACGTTTGGGTGGCCGACTTCGGGATCGCACGCGCCATCGCCGGGGAGGCGTCCGAGCCGCTTACGGAAACCGGCAGCGCGATGGGCACGGTGGCGTACATGAGCCCCGAGCAGATCAGTGGCGCGGTCCAGCTCGACGGCCAGACGGACGTCTACAGTCTCGGGTGCGTGCTGTATGAGATGTTGGTAGGCGCGCCTCCCTACACGGGACCGACCGTGCAGAGCGTGCTCGCCAAGCAGTTGGTGGACCCCGTGCCGTCGATCCGCGCGGCCCGTCCTGAGGTGCCGGACGGCATCGCGCGCATCCGCGTTGGCGGCGGGTCGGCCGGTGCGCCGGGTGAGCAGAGCTCAAGCCCTGACGCTCACACTCGGCGTGATTGTCGTCGCAGGGCTGGTGTTCGGCAGGAAAGAGGTGTGGCCTCGACCGAGGGGCGCGGTGTCGGACACGTTGCGGTACGTCGTGTTGCCTCTGGACCGGGCCGATGGTGTGGTTTCGCTTGGCGTCGAAGAGGAAATGCTCCAGGACGCGTTGGGGCGATGGAGTGGAGTTAATGTCGTAGACGAGTCTGAGGTGAAGGAGGCGCTGGCGCGCAGAGGGTCGAGCCCCCTCACGGGCAGTGATGCCCGAGGAATCGCGATTGCGAGTCGCGCGGCGCTGCTCATCCGCGGCGAGATCTCACGCGTTGGCGACTCGTTGAGGCTACATGCCGTCGTCCGGGCGACCGCAAACGGCACCGTGCTGGCGGATGGGGGCGTTGTAAAGCTCAGCCTCAATCTCGCGCGTGCTGATTCTGCCTTCGCCTCGCTGGCAGAGCGCTTGCTGTTTGGTGAGGAAGCGCGGAAGGACCGGCTCGAAGACGAACGGGGAACTCGGTCCTACCTTGCGCGCAAAGCGGTGGCCCAAGGATTCGGTGCCGTCGACCAATGGGATCTCGCGGCGGCCGACTCGACGTTCGTCACGGCAACTCGGCATGACCCCGATTATCCCCATGCTTTGTTTTGGGTTGCCCAGGTGCGGTACTGGAACGACGCCCCACTCGCCAGCTGGCGCGCGAGCGCGCAACGCGCGGCCCTGAGGCGCGACCGGCTCTCCGGACGAGAGCGAACCCTCCTGGACGCCCTCTTGGCAGTTGCCAATGGAGACATCGCGGATGCGTGCCGCCAGTGGGATCGCGCGACCGCGGGGCAGGCCAACGACTTCTCCGCCTGGTACGGACTGGCGACCTGCCTCGCTCGCGACTCCATTGTGCTGCGGGACGCGAAGAGCCCGACCGGCTGGCGGTTTCGAAGCAGCTACTACCGGGCAACGAAAGCGTATGAGCGCGCATTTCAACAACTCCCACCGATTTACAAGGCACTGAGTGCCGGCTCGTATGCCGCGGTGCGTAAGGTGCTCATGACCAGTGGTAGCTTCGCGCGGCCAGGTCGCGCGCTTGCCCCAGACACAACCACTTTTGCCGCCTATCCGTCGTGGCAGGGCGACACGCTGTCCTTTTTCCCGTTGCCTCAGCAGGACTTTCACGGTCCGGCAGTCGTGCCAGAGGGAATGCAGCTCGCGCTGCATCAAGAACGGGAGTTGTTTCACGACCTTGCCACGTCGTGGGTGAGCGACTACCCGCGCAGCCTCGAAGCAATGGAAGCCCTTGCACTCTCTCTCGAGATGCTGGGGGACCCGGGCGCAATCGATACGATGAAGCGGGCGCGTGCTCTGTCCTCAACTCCAGAGGACAGTGTGAATGCGGCGATTACCGAAGTGTGGATGCGGGTGAAGTTCTCTGCCCCGCGCGATCTGGCAGGTCTGTCCACCGCGCGAGCACTTGCCGACTCTCTGCTGCTGGGAGGTTCCCCAGCAGGTGTCCACGATCCTGTGCTACTTTCCAGCCTCGCTGCCCTCACCGGCCGAGCCCGGCTCGCCGCATCGCTCAGTCGGCAACCGGCTGCCGTGGCTGAGTGGGGCGTCCCCCCGCCGCTCGTCCAGACAGCCCTCCCGCTTTTGGCCTTCGCTTCCCTCGGTGGCCCGGTGGATTCTCTCCGCGATCTCGAGGAGCAAGTGGGTACCGCGATCGCAGAGCATCTCCTTGTGTCGAAGCAGCAACGCGCCCGAATGCAATGGTTGGGACGTCCGGCAGCGCTGGCGTTTCCGGACTACCGGTTTAAGTCGTTGTCTCAACTCGCCGGTGCCGGGAACAATGTGGTGGACATGGAGGCTGCGTTTCTCCGCGGTGACACCAACCTTGTGAGGCACGCATTTGCGGAATTGCGAGCATCCCGTCGGTTTCTATCACCGTCAGACCTCACGCCGGACGCGCTGTATCCCGAAACCTGGCTGCTCGCTCAACTCGGCGACCCGAAAGCAGCGAGCGCGTGGATTGATCCCACATTGAGGGCGCTGTCGGCAACCGCGCCCGAAACATTCACGAACCCCGCAAACGCTGGTGCCTTGGTTCAAGCGATGGCACTTCGAGCGGATCTTGCCTCACAGGCTGGTGACCTCGAGGTCGCTAAACGGTGGGCCGCCGCGGTTGTCGTGCTGTGGGGAAGCGCCGATCCATTCTTGCAAGTCCGAGTCCGCCGAATGGCCGCTCTCGCCGCCGGACTTTCGCAAGCTCGCTGAGTCGGACCATGTCGGTCAACCGTAGGAGGGGACCATGGATCACCAGGAGGTGTCGAAGGACTCCACTCGCAAGTGGCGCATCGTGTCGGCATTTGCATTGGTGCTCGTGCTTCTCGTTGTTATCGTCGTCTGCATCTGTCCCTGGCGCCGTCCGACTATTGTCACGGTCTCCGATTGCGCTGGAGAATCGGTCCGCATTACCCGGGTGGACCAGCATGGTAACCCAGTAACCACATTCACAGAGATCCCGTTGTCGGGGCCCATCACCGACATTCCCGAATTCCACGATTGCCAACGCTTTGTGGAGGGCGCGTCGTTTGGCGCGCTGTACGCGATTTTCGCGTCGTTCCGACTTGGAGTGCTGCTCGACGATTTGGAGGCAGCGGACAGCTTGGCACACACGCACAACCGGGCGTACGGGCTCGTGCCGACGGCGACCATTTACAGCTATGGCGGTGACTACCCGTCCCTAGGCATCAAACCCGGATTCAATTGCCTCTTCGTGTTCCGAGTGAACAATGCGTGGAGAGCAAAGATGGTCCCCTTGGGCGAGTCGGACCCGGACTGCGGCAACAGCAGGATCGACGCGTTCACCGCGACGGGGACAACCCTTCTGGTGCGCTCGACAAGTAACACGAGCACCAGTTACTCGGTCACTGATCCAGACTACCCGCCCGTGGCGCGCTGGGACTGGGACCCCAAAGGCCTCCGGCACTACGTAGGGATCAAGTGCGGGCCCGCATGGTGCGAAGTGGGCAGCCCGGCTTTCACCTCGTCGGGCCCGTACGCCGGACCAACGCCATCGTTCGGACCCCCCGGCCAGGACGGGATGCTGGGCGTGCCTCAGAGCAGCAAAGATCGCATCAGCGCCGTCAAAGGCTGGTATGACGATCAGGTACTTGCCACAGTGACCACAGCGGGCGTTACGCAGCCCAGTGGGATCCACGGAACGCTGATCCCCCACCCGGCGCTCGACAACATCGTCAGCGTGCTGGCCTACGTGAACAAATGGGTGCCTGTCGCCGACGCGATTCTCGACGCGCCCTACAAGTACTTCAAGCAAGGACAGAATCAGATCTTTTTCTGCCATGGACAAGAGGCGGAGTGTGCCGTGTCGCTCCCACCGTCGTCGCCGCAGGCTACCTGCGCCGGGGACCCGCATGACCACCTCCCGTGGTGGGCCATGGTTGTATCGGGCGCGGATACCGTGTTCCGCTGCGTCACCCGTGTAGACCACAGCGACGCGGTGGCGACGTACAACAAAGCGCACTCGCACCCGGGGGACATCCGTGTTCGGTTCACGGGAGCAGCTCGGTGGCGCTGGGTCGCGAATGACGAGACCGAGTGGATCAGCTGCCCTTCGGGTTGTTGCACGCTAAGATGAACGTCCGGGCGCCCTAGCTCCGTCGAGTGATCTAGGGCGCCTGCTCCGCCGCAGGTGACTCGGTCTCCGCCGAACGTGACTGGCACGTTACCAGTCAGCGGTATGCTCCAGCCCGGTAAGACCAGTTGGGCGAAGCCTACCGACAAGGCGGAGTCATGAAACCACAACACGCGTTTCTCAGGGCAGCCCTCGTCTTCGTAGCGTTGATCTCACTGCCCCACCGAGCCCTCGCGCAGTGTATCGCTCCCTTCGAGCAGGGCAGCTGGCACAACATCGACCCGGCAACGCGAGGCATAACGAGGATCGATGTGACCTTCACCTGCAACGACCAGATCTTCTGCGGTGTGGACGCCAACGGCACCGTGACATGCTCCACCCCTGGTGCCCCGTACCACCTGCATCTGTGGGGCAAGTGCAGCCCGTCCGATTGCGATTGGGGAACGGCTGACGGCCACGATCATTGGGTCGGTTCGACGAAGTGGATCTATAGCTACTACGACCAGGGGTTTGCCAAGCGGTATGTGTATATCAAGCCCTCAGTGCTTCATCCAGGCGACCTTTTCCTTTGGGTGTACACGCACTTCACCGACCCTCATCGATCGGATTACGTCTTCACCGGCTGGTACCATAAGTAACCGAACTCTCCCTTCCTCTCGAGAACCGCCATGAGACTCCCAGAGCCCAGGTCGATCGTCATGCTCGTCATAGCGACGATCGGATGCCAGCAACGATCGCAGGAAAAGGGCACGCGCATGGTGTTGGATTCAGCAGCCTCGGGTAGCAACGTAACGATCGTGCGCCCGAAAGAGGCGCTCCGTCCAGATGAAGCGATCACCGATCTCCAAGGTCTATCAACGATCATGCAGTACGACATCGAAGCAACGAAACGAACTGCATCACGCGAAGTGGTCTACGTCAAGCCGGGCGAAGCCGTCCGTCCTTCTGAAAAGAGACAATGAGGGTGTTTGTGAACACCCTCGCAGACAGCTGTGGATGCAAGATGGGCGCAACGTTCGTGATCGCGGCTCTGCTCGTGAGTTCGGTCTACTTCGGCTGGCAGTACCACGCACAAGCGTTGTCTCTCTCATCTGCGGCTCTCCGGGTCCTTGTCGTCACCGTGCTCGCCGGTGGTGCCGGAAAACTCATCGGCATATGGCTGTTCGGTTTACTGAAGGAGGCTTGAGATGGCCGGTACGTGGAAATCCCTTCCGTCGAATTGCAGCAGGAGCCTGGCGCTGCGGTTCGTACGCTGCGCCGAATTCGGACAGGTCATTCGGGAAGTCTGCGTTGCGTGGGCGACACAAGTCGAAAGGACGTGTGCGCAGTGGGCCGATCAGGGCCACAGCGCGTGCGCGGCGTGGGCGGACCACGGACACAACCAGTGTTGCACCTGGTGGCCATGCTCTTGGTTCTGCGATGCCTTCTACTGGGTGGCGCAATGGGTGTGCGATGCGTGGTACTGGGTGGCGAACTGGGTGTGTGTGCTCTTCACCATCATCGTGAGAATCGTGTGGGTCGCGGTTTCGTTCATCGTCGAGGTGGTATGTCTCCTCTGGAGCATCATCACCATCTTCTTCTGCCTCTCGTGGTCCGACGGCGGGACGGCGTTCTTGCTGACCGACGGCTCGGTGCTGATGCAGGAATGCCTGTTTGGGTACGGGACGCGTCGCTGGTGGAAACTCGTTCCGGACCAGAACGGCAGCTACTTGAGCGGCACCTGGCACCGCGTACACGATGCGAATGTGGGCAGAAAGTATTTCGCCTCGGCCATCCTCGCCGACGGCCGCCTGCTGGTCTGCGGCGGTGAGTATTCGGACGCGAGTGGCGTCAACGCTCAGGATGAAACCAACACCTCTGAAATCTACGACCCCGTGGCGAACACGTGGACGCAGATTGGGCCGCCTAAGGATGGTAACGGGACGAACTGGCCGGAGATCGGCGACGCGGCGTGCGCGCTGTTGGCGGATGGCCGGTTCCTGATGGGCAATGCATCGGATTCGCAGACGGCGATCTTCGACCCCGCGGCGGGAACGTGGGCCCTCACCGGCGTCAAGAATCGCCTCAGCTCGGAAGAGACCTGGGTGCTGCTGACCAACGGCTGGGTGATCACGGCCAACTGCTTCGGGCATCCGGCGAGCGAGCGGTTCAATCTCGCCAACAATGGCTGGACGGTCGACGCCAACATCCCGAACGCCGCTGACGTCGTGGAGGATGCGTCGAAGGAAGTCGGCCCCGGCGTGCTGTTGCCCGATGGCCGGGCGTTCTACGTGGGGGCGACCGGCAAGACCGTGCTCTACACGCCGCCGGCCGGCAACGGGCAGGGCACATGGACTGCCGGTCCGGGTCTTCCCAAGTCCGGTACCCAGGACCAAGGCGCCAAAGACGGCCCGGGATGCCTGCTGGTCACCGGGAACGTCCTCTTCAGTATCGCGCCGGTGAACAATCGGAGCGGCGATTATCTCTCGCCCTCTACCTTCCTGGAATTCGACGGCGCCGCCGCAACGCCCAGCGGGAATCCTCCGAACAGCAATCATCCGACCTACGTCGGGCGGATGCTGCTCCTGCCCACGGGCGACGTGATGTTCGCCCGCGAGGACGACTCCAGCTTCTACGCGTACACCCAATACGGATCGCCCCAAAACGCTTGGCGACCGGTCATTCAAGCGTGCCCCCACACGTTCATCGGGGGCGCGACGATACAGGTCGCGGGGTTGCGATTCAACGGATTCTCGCAAGCGGTGGGGTACGGCGACGACTCTACGGCGGCCACGAACTACCCGCTCGTCCGCATCAAGAACGACCAGACCGGGCACGTCCGGTATTGCCGGACGTTCGGACACACGACTCTCGACGCGGCGGGCAATCCGATCACCGCGATGGGCGTCGCCACCGGTGCGAGCGTGATCACGACGAATGTCGCGGTCCCAGCGGATCTGGAACACGGTGCCTCCGAGCTCTTCGTGGTCGCGAACGGCATCGAATCGCTGCCGTTCAAGGTGACGGTCAAGGGAAGGAAGGGGGGATGATCCCTATGACAACCCGTCGATCCTTTTTACAAACCGCCGCGCTTGCGGCTGCTGGAGTCACCGTGAGCCCGCAGAGGGCAATCAGGCCAAAACCCGTGGCCGCGGCCGCCCTGCGCGTGCGGCGCAATTTCAACTTGCTCGACCCCAATGGGCCGGAGGTCGCGGCACTCCGGGCCGGCGTGGCAGCGATGCAAGCGTTGAATACCGGCCTGCCCATGAATCCGAAGAGCTGGCTGTACCAACGGGGCATTCATCGGGTGCCGTCACCGCCACCCAATCCGCTCCCGGTCGCTTGGAACACGTGCACGCACCACGGCTTCCCGGGCCCCGCGTTTCTCTCATGGCATCGCGGCTTCCTCCATTACTTCGAGCGCATCTGCCGAGCCGCGAGCGGCGACGACACGTTCACCCTGCCGTATTGGAACTACGATCTGCCCGGGGAGAACGTCCTGCCGTGGTCGTTCCTGGACTCTACCGCGGGCAACCCGCTTTACCATGCTCCGCGCGACGCCAATGATGGCAACGCGCTGGACCCCTTCTGGTTGGGCGAGGCGGGAACGATATCCGTCCCGGACTTCGACACATTCCAGTCAGCGCTCCAAACCTGCCATGACAACACGCATGGGGTCATCGGCGGAGACATGGGCGGCATCCCGACGGCGGCCCTGGATCCGATCTTCTATTTGCATCACTGCAACATCGATCGCTGCTGGCGGCATTGGCAGATCCAGCGCCAAGGCTCTGCCGATCCCTCGCCCCTGCCATCGTGGTGGACGACATCATGGACGTTCTTTGACGAGACCGGAACGGCCGTTCCCATAACCGGCGAACAAGCAGAGCACACGACGAACCTGGGGTACGTCTATGATGACGAACCCATCCTCGTCGCTGGCCTCAAGTACTTCGACTTCAGACTCAAGCTCGTGAATCTCTGTCAGCGGTTTCCGTTCCTCTGCCGGCCGCTGGAGTTCAGAGTGCAAAGGCCCCCCTGGCCCCTGCCGCTCACTGGCGGTCGGCCCTTGGTCCTGCCGGGCGTGCGGTTGGCCGGTCCCGCCGTCCAGGCGCTCTGGACGACGAAGCGGGAGACCGCGTCGGCGTTGAATCGCGGACTCCTGGTCATGACCCTCGTACTCGAATGGCGGGAAGGCGCCGCGCCACTCATCGTCGAGGCGCGGCCGGTGGGGGCGGGCGAGGGTGCCGGATGGATTCGCGCGGGTGCCGCGAGCAGCTTTGCAAGAGGCGGCGGCGCTCGCGACACCATCCAGGTCGATGTGTCTCGGCTGTTCGATGTGCTCGATCAAAAGACCGGCGGCCAAGGACTGGAGTGGCGTGTCCGGTTCACGTCGGGACGGCTGACGGCCGACGGTCGCGAGAGTCCACTGGCCGGTCGGGCGGCGCAGGCGAGAATCTGGGGAGCGCAGCTCGTAATCCCGGGTCAGGATAGACGCTAACCATGAGAACCGCTCGGAAATCGGATAGCGGCCTGTCCGTCCGCGCCTTCGCCGGTACCCACGTCGTGCTGCTCGGCTTCGACATCACGCCCGAGAAACGCAAAGGGCTGCTGGGGTTCGCCATCCACCGCACGGACAAGGATGCCGACCGCGCCGACTGGCTTCAGGGCATGCTCTTTTTCCCGAATCACCGCGGCGACGCCGGAGAGCAGGGTGGAACGGACCAATTCCCAATCCAAAAGTTTCGCTGGGGCGACTACACCGCGACACCGACACACCACTATACCTATCGGGTGTCGGCGATGTACGGAAAGCCGGGCGACTTGAAGCCCGGCCCGACGGTCTCAGTGGACGTCCAGACCGAGGACCCGTCGAACGTCGGCGGCGGTCCCCACCAGGTGCACTTCAACCGCAGTGCCGCCGCCAGCCAGGCCTACGTCCGACGCTTTGGCGATGTGAGTCCCGAGCAGGTCCCCGGCAAGGCGGCTTTCACCTGGCTCTCACGTGGCCTCGAGGAGAGCCTGGTCGCGTTCATTGAGCGCGCCGTGGACGCCACCTGGGCGCTGTACCTCAACGTCTACGAATTCCAGAAGGACAACTTCCTCGAGGCACTCAAGGACGCGGGCAAACGTGGCGTGACGCTCGAGATCATGTTCGATGCGATCAAGAAGGCGTCGGGGCCGCGACAGAAAAACTTGAGCGCCATCGCCAAGCACAACATCGCCCAAAAGTACCTGAAGCCCCGCGAGCACCTCGCCTCGATCTCGCACGACAAGTTCATGGTCCTGTGCCACAACGGCCAGCCGGTCGCCGTGTGGACCGGTTCGACGAACTTCACCGACGGCGGGATCTACGGACAGGCCAACGTGGGGCACGCGGTCGAAGACAGCGCCCTGGCCGCGAAGTACCTCGCCTTACACAAGGCGCTGTGGAACGGCACCGCCCCCGATCCGGGTCTCGCGGCATCGCGCACGATCGCGGAACAGCTCTCGCCGGTCCCACCGGGCGGGAAACCCGCCATCTACCCGATCTTCAGTCCCCGCACGGGGACTGTCGCGATCGCCACGTGCAAGAACCTGATCGACCATGCTCACGACTTGGTATGCATCACCGTCCCGTTCCAGCTCCACGCCGACCTCGATGCGGCGTTGTCCGACGCGAAGAACGCCTTCCTCAAGTTCGCGCTCCTCAACACCTCGGGAACCGTAGTGGAGGCCGTCCACCGCGACACCGACAACCGTGTCGCCGCGGCCGCGCG
>WNFM01248638.1_pt2 | contig 28775 bp, 31 predicted proteins | sample 5400271 | NCBI WGS metagenome assembly WNFM01 (sample SAMN13153352, study PRJNA577476) | soil metagenome | isolation source: 60 cm saprolite on Douglas fir-dominated hillslope | place: USA:California | collected 2013-09-17 | reverse complement strand
CCGCCGATCGGGCCGAGCTCGATCAGCTCGTGGCCGCCATAGGCGAGAGCGAAAGCGGTGGAGAGCGCGCTATCGCGGTCGTCCAGGCGCTGCAGCGCATTCACCGCCCGTTCCTTGTAAAGCACATACCACGACATGACCCGCCCCCTCTCGATCGTCGACACCGTGCCCGTCTGCCGCCGCAGCGACGTCGGCTTATGACGCGACTGTGCCGCAACGCTGTGCCGTAATCTTATGAACCAGCTCACAGCAGGCGAGAAAACCGCCGCGACGCTAGCGCCCCGCATTTGCTCCCCCGGCAAACACTTGTTAAGAAGGCGGAGCACGCGAACGACCCTTGGCCCAACTGTCCTTGTGGGGAGCCCTTGCGAATGAAGACGCTGTTCATCGATTGCGACGCCCATCTCACCGACTCATGGGCCAGCGTCTATCGCGCCGACGACCCTCCCATCGACGTCAATACCGAGAAATTCGCGCGCGATGCCGTGCCCAGCGTGGCGGCGGGGTATCAGATCATCATCGACGATCACACCTATTTTCCGGCCGAGATCCTCGAGTGCTGCACGTCGCTGAAGCACATCGTCTATCTCGGCACCGGCGCCTCGAGCTATGTCGACATGGCCGCCGCCGAGCGGCTTGGCATCGGCGTCTCGACGATCAAGGGCTATGGCGACACCGCCGTCGCCGAGCACGCCATCGCCCTCATGCTGGCGGCCGCGCGCGACGTCGCCCGCATGGACCGCGAGATCCGCGCCGGCGAGTGGCATGTCCGCGAGGGCGTCCAGCTGCGCGGCAAGACGCTCGGCCTCGTCGGCTTCGGCGGCGTCGGGCGCGAGGTCGCGCGGATCGCCGCCGGGATGGGCATGGAGGTTCTTGCATGGAACCGCTCGCGGGTCGAGACGACCGGCGCGAAGCTGGTCGGGCTCGAGGAGCTGCTGCGCCACTCCGACGTCATCTCGCTCCATCTCGGCCTCAATGACGAGACGCGCGGCTTCCTCGATGCCGGCCGTCTCGCCATCACCAAGAAGGGCGTGATCATCGTCAACACGGCGCGCGGCGCCGTGATCGACGATGATGCGCTGATCGCGGCGCTCGCCAGCGGCCATGTCCGCCACGCCGCTCTCGATGTCTTCGACCCGGAGCCGCTGCCGGCGGGTCACCGCTTCGCGTCGATCGAGAACGTGACGCTGACCGCCCATGCCGCATGGAGCACGCCCGACGCCGTCGAGACTCTGATGCGCCGCGCCATCGACCTGGTGCGCGACGCCAGCGTCAAGCTCAAAGGCTGATCGACCATGGCCAACTACACCTATCAATGCATTGACGGGCACACCTGCGGCAATCCGGTGCGTCTCGTCGCCGGCGGCGCGCCGATCCTCACGGGCGCGACGATGAGCGAGCGGCGGCTCGATTTCCTCGCCCGCTTCGACTGGATCCGCCACGCGCTGATGTTCGAGCCGCGCGGCCATGACGTCATGTCGGGCTCGTTCCTCTACCCGCCGCTGCGCGACGACTGCGACACCGCGATCCTCTTCATCGAGGTCTCGGGCTGCCTGCCGATGTGCGGCCACGGCACGATCGGCACGGTGACGATGGGGCTGGAGAACGGCCTCATCACGCCGCGCGAGGAGGGCAAGGTGGCGCTCGACGCGCCGGCCGGCCGCGTCGTCGCCGAATATCAGCGCAACGGCCGCTTCGTCGACAAGGTGCGGCTCTTCAACGTCGCCTCCTATCTCGCCGCCGCGGAGATCCGCATCGATTGCCCCGAGCTCGGCGAGCTCGTCATCGACGTCGCCTATGGCGGCAATTTCTACGCCATCGTCGAGAAGCAGAAGAATTATGGCGGCCTCGAGACGCTGTCGGCCGACACCATCCTGCGACTCAGCCCGATCGTGCGGCGGCTGATGCGCGAGAAGCTCGAGATCGCCCATCCCGAGGATCGCAGCATCGCCGGCGTCAGCCATGTGATGTGGACCGGCGCGCCGCGCGACAAGAGCGCCCATGGCCGCAACGCGGTGTTCTACGGCGATCGCGCCATCGACCGCTCGCCGTGCGGCACCGGCACCTCGGCGCGCATGGCGCATCTCGCCGCCAAGGGCAAGCTCAAGGTGGGCGACGATTTCGTCCATGAGAGCATCATCGGCAGCCTCTTCGAGGGCCGGGTCGAGAGCGCAACGGAAGTCGGCGGCATCGCCGCCATCCGCCCGAGCATCGCCGGCTGGGCGCGGCAGCACGGCATCAACACTATCTTCGTCGACGAGCGCGATCCGTTCCGCCACGGCTTCCAGGTGATTTGAGGCCGCGATGAGCGCGGGCCAGGCGGTCGCTGTCATCGGTGCCGGCGTCGTCGGCGTCGCCTGCGCTCGGGCGCTGCAGCGCGCCGGCCACAAAGTGACGATCTACGATCCCGAGCCGCCGGGACGCGGCTGCTCCTTCGGCAATGCCGGACACATCGCGGTCGACCACATCCGGCCCCTGGCGCGGCTCGACGTGCTGGCGCAAGTGCCGCGCATGCTCACCGATCCGCTCAGCCCGCTGGCGATCCGCTGGCGCGACGCGGCCGGGCTGGTGCCGTGGCTCGCTCGCTTTGCCCTGGCGGCGCGGCCGGCGCAGGTCGAGCGCGGCACGGCGGCGCTCGCGGCGCTGCTGCGCGGCGTCAACGCTGCCTGGGCGGAAGAGGCGCGCGGCTCCAATCTCGCCGGGCTCTTCCGCGCCAAGGGCGCGCTCGTCGTCTATACCAGCGAGGCGGCGTTTCGCGCCGCCGCCGGCGAGCGGGCGCTGCAGCGGCGCCACGGCATCGCGGTCGAAACGATGGACGGCGACGCCGCGCGCGCCATGGCGCCGGGACTCAACGCGGCGATCCGCCACGCGACCTATTATCCGGCATCGCAGCATGTCGTCGACCCGCTCACCGTCACGATCGGCCTCGTCGAGGCGTTCCGGCGCGAGGGCGGCACCGTCGTCGTGGAGCGGGTCACCGGCTTCGAGCATGCGGACGGCGCGGTGCGGGCGCTGGTCACCTCGGGCGGCGCATCATACCCGGTCGATATCGTGGTACTCGCCGCCGGCTCCGCCTCGGGCGGGCTTGGCCGGTTGCTCGGCCTCACCCTGCCGCTCGTTGCCGAGCGCGGCTATCACGTCATGCTCGAGCCCGAGGGTGCCCGCTTCGAGGTGCCGATCACCTGGGGCGAGCGCGGCTTCGTGCTGACGCCGATGGAGAGCGGCATCCGCCTCGCCGGCACGGTCGAGCTCGCCGCCGCCGACGCGCCGCCCTCCTGGGCGCGGGCCGAGCTGCTGACGCGCCAGGCGCGCGAGCTCTTTCCCGGCCTCACCGGCCGCGAGATCTCGCGCTGGATGGGGCTGCGGCCGACCCTGCCCGACTACCTGCCGGTGATCGGCCGGGCGCCGCGCCAGCGCAATCTCTATCTCGCCCTCGGCCATCAGCATATCGGCCTCACCACCGCGACGATGACGGCGCGGCTGATCGGCGATCTGATCGCCGGCCGCCCGCCCGCCATCGACCTCGCGCCCTTCGCGGCGGATCGCTTCGGCTAGCGAGGGGCGGCGTATGCCGCTCCCGCAACCCAGACGCGCGTCGCCGGGATCGGCGTTGCGTCGGGCGGGGCGGCGATTTACGGTAGCAATCTCCCGAACGCAATTTCCGGAAACGGCCACTGCCATGTCCTTTCTCGCCCCGCGCATGTCCCTCATCAAGCCGTCGCCGACCATCGCCGTCACCACCAAGGCGGCCGAGCTCAAGGCGGCCGGGCGCGACGTCATCGGCCTCGGCGCCGGCGAGCCGGATTTCGACACGCCGGCCCATATCCAGGAGGCGGCGATCGCGGCGATGAAGCGCGGCGAGACGCGCTATACCGCGGTCGACGGCACGCCCGCGCTCAAGCAGGCGATCTGCGCCAAGTTCAAGCGCGAGAACGGGCTCGACTACAAGCCCAACCAGATCACTGTCGGCACCGGCGGCAAGCAGGTGCTCTACAACGCGCTGATGGCGACGCTCGGCCCCGGCGACGAGGCCATCGTGCCGGCGCCTTACTGGGTGTCCTATTACGACATCGTCGCCCTCTGCGAGGCCAAGCCGGTCGTCGTCAACTGCCCGCAGAACAACGGCTTCAAGCTGCGCCCCGAGGATCTCGAGGCGGCGATCACGCCGAAGACCAAATGGCTGATCCTCAACTCGCCGTCGAACCCGACCGGCGCCGGCTATACGGCGGACGATCTGCGCGGCCTCGCCGAAGTGCTGCTGAAGCACCCGCATGTCTGGGTCATGACCGACGACATGTACGAGCATCTCGTCTTCGACGATTTCAAATTCACGACGATCGCCCAGGTCGAGCCGCGTCTTTATGACCGCACGCTCACCGTCAACGGCGTCTCCAAGGCCTATTGCATGACCGGCTGGCGCATCGGTTATGCCGGCGGCCCGGTGCCGCTGATCAAGGCGATGGCGACGCTGCAATCGCAATCGACCTCGAATCCGAGCTCGATCAGCCAGGCGGCGGCGGTGGCGGCGCTCAGCGGGCCGATGGATTTCGTCGCCAAGCACAACGCCATCTTCCAGCAGCGCCGCGACCTTGTCGTCGACATGCTCAACAAGGCCAAGGGGCTGTTCTGCCCCAAGCCGGAGGGCGCCTTCTACGTCTACCCGTCCTGCGCCGGGGCGATCGGCCGCACGACGCCGCAGGGCAAGCGGATCGCGAACGACAGCGACTTCGTCGAATATCTCCTCGAGGCGGAGGGCGTCGCGGTGGTGCAGGGGACGGCCTTTGGCCTCAGCCCGCATTTCCGCATCTCCTACGCGACCTCGACCGAGGCGTTGACCGAGGCGTGCACGCGCATCCAGCGGGCCTGCGCCGCCCTCGAATAGGGGAGCGCCCGGTTCAGTAGGCGGCGCGCAGGGTCCGCCCGTCGCTGGCGATCGGCGCCGTGCCGGCAAGGAAGCGGACGATCGTGCCGCTATCGTCGACCAGCGGCAGCGCCACGCGCTGCCACCGCGTCGCCCGCAGGGCGCCGACCGGGTGGCGTTCGGTGAAGACCGGCTCGCGGCGCTGCGCCGCGGCGCGATAGCCGGCCATGGCGAATTCGGTGACATAGGGGCTGGCCGGGTGCTCGGAGAGCAGCTTGCCGGTCATGTCGAACCCAGAGACGCTGGCGATCATGCTGCCATAGAGGCGGTAGCGGAAATCCCGCCCGTCCTCGATGAGGTCGAGCAGCATGATGTAGCCGAGCGCCGGCCGCAGCGCGAGCGGATCGATCTGCTTGAAATGGGGCAGCTCGCCGGGGCGCGCGAGGCCGTGCCAATGGCTCGTGAGGAAGCGCAGCGAATCCGCATCGAAGCGCTCCGGAACGGGATTCCAGGCAAGGCCGGGCGCAGCGGCGCCGTGCTGCGCGAAGGTCGCGGCAATCGCCGCGATATCCCCGACGGCGATCGCCGCGGTCCAGCGATCAATGCGCTCCCAATCGAGCATCGAGCTAACGATCCAGCCAACTCCCGTTGCAAAGCAACAGCGCGATACCCTCCTGGGGCGATCGAACAGCGGATTATAGGGCAGGAAGATTAACGCAACCTTGGCGGCCGGCCGGCCGGGCGGCGCGTCCGGCCAGATTCCCGTTGCGCAACGCCTGATCTCGCGCGACCATCGGAGCAAGAGGGAAGCGCCGGCGGTGGCAATTCTCGTAGGCCCCCGGGCGGCGTCAAGCAACGCACCCAGGGAGGCGCCCGATGACCGACCTCGTGACAAACAATGGCAGACATCCCGTGGCCCCGCGCTGTGCCGCGCTGGTCGGGCCGTATCTTTCCGGCAAGACGACACTGCTCGAGGCCCTGCTCTTCGCCTGCGGGGTGACCAGCCGGCGCGGCTCGGTCAAGGAAGGCAATCTGATCGGCGATGCCACGCCCGAGGCGCGGGCGCGGCAGATGTCGACCGAGCTCAACACCGCCACCGCGCAGTATCTCGGCGACAGCTGGACCTTCCTCGACTGCCCCGGCTCGGTCGACCTCATTTTCGAGGCGCAGAACGCGCTGCTCGCCGCCGACGTCGCAGTCGTCGTCTGCGAGCCCGATCCCGACCGCGTGCTGACCCTCGGCCCGCTCTTCAAGTTCCTCGACGACCACAAGATTCCGCACATGGTGTTCATCAACAAGATGGATACCGCGAGCAGCCGCGTGCGCGACGTGCTGGCCGCGCTGCAGGGCGTCTCGCAGCAGCCGCTGGTGCTCCGCCAGGTGCCGCTGCGCGGCGGCGCCGAGGGCGAGATCACCGGCTATGTCGATCTCGTCAGCGAGCGCGCCTACAAATACAAGCCCGGCCAGCCCTCCGATCTCGTCAAGCTGCCCGACGGCTTCTGGGACGCCGAGCGGCCGACCCGCACCGGCCTCCTCGAAAAGCTCGCCGATTACGACGACAAGCTGCTCGAGCAGCTGCTCGAGGATGTCGAGCCGTCGAAGGAGGAGATCTACCGCCACCTGGCCGACGATCTCAGCCGCGACCTCATCGTGCCCGTCTTCCTCGGCGCCGCGCAGCAGGATCACGGCGTGCGCCGCCTGCTCAAGGCGTTGCGCCACGAGACGCCGGCGCCGTCGGTCGTCGCCGCACGGCTCGGCGTGCCGGAAGGCAGCGAGACGGTGGCGCAAATCATCAAGACCTATCACGCGCCGCATAGCGGCAAGCTGTCGCTCGCCCGCATCTGGCGCGGCAGCGTCGCCGAGGGCGCGGTGCTCAACGGCGTGCGGGTCGCCGGGCTGCTCCGCCTGACCGGCGCTACGCAGGAGAAGCTCGTCAGCGCCGGCGAGGGCGAGATCGTCGCCCTGTCGCGCATGGAGGGGATCGTGACGGGCGACGTGCTGACCGCTGGCGGCAAGACCCCGGTCCTGCCCAAGCCGAGCCGGCCCAAGCCCGTCTTCGGCCTCGCCATCGCCGCCGAGAAGCGCAACGACGACGTCAAGCTCTCCGCCGTCATCGCCAAGCTGATCGAGGAGGATCCGACCATCGCGCTCGAGCACAACCAGGATACCGGCGAGATGGTGCTGTGGGGCCAGGGCGATATCCATCTGCAGATCACCCTCGACCGCATGCGCACGAAATACAATCTCGCCGTGCTCGGGCGGCGGCCGCACGTGCCCTACAAGGAAACCATCAAGCGGCGCGGCGAGCAGCATTCGCGCTTCAAGCGGCAGAGCGGCGGGCATGGCCAGTTCGCCGATGTCGAGATCCAGGTCAAGCCGCTGCCGCGCGGCGGCGGCCTCGCCTTCACCGACAGCGTGGTGGGCGGTGCCATCGGCGGTTGGCGAAGGGGTGATGGAATATCTCAAGCACGGGCCGCTCGGCTTCCCCGTCGTCGATGTCGCCGTCAACCTCTCGACCGGCCAGTTCCACGCCGTCGACAGCTCCGACATGGCCTTCAAGACGGTCGGCCGCATGGCGATGAGCGAGGTCATGCCGAAATGCGACCCGGTGCTGCTCGAGCCGATCCACGCCGTCGATATCTCGGTGCCCAACGCCTTCACCTCCAAGGTGCAGCGCCTGGTCTCCGGCCGGCGCGGCCAGATCCTCGGCTTCGACGCCAAGGCGGATTGGTCGGGCTGGGACGTCGTCACCGCCTATATGCCGCAATCGGAGATCCACGACCTCATCGTCGAGCTGCGCTCGATCACCCTCGGGGTCGGCCTCTACAGCGATCGCTTCGACCATCTCCAGGAGCTGACCGGCAAGCTCGCCGAGCGCGTGTTGTCGGAGCGCGGGGTGCAGGCGGCGCAATAGACCCGTTCGCGCAAGCCAGCCGCCCCTCGTAGCTTAAGAAGGCCCTCCCGGCGGGTAAGGGTTCGTTCATCGCTGGCGTGCATTCTGACGCGATGCTGCGCGTCTATGGCTGCATAACCGATCAGCACGATCTCAAACTCGTCGTCCTGGCCGGGTTGATCTGCCTCCTGGCCTGCTACACCGGCCTGAGCCTGCTGACCCGCGCCCGCCACGCCGACCCTGGCCGCGGCCTCGCCTGGCTGACGGCGGCGGCTGCCGTCTTCGGCGCTGGGATTTGGGCGACGCATTTCGTCGCCATGCTCGCTTTCCGTCCCGGCTTCGCCATGGGCTATAGCATCGGCCTGACGCTGCTGTCGATCGCCGCCGCCATGACGCTCTCCTGGCTCGGCTTCGCGGCGGCGCTCCGCCTCGGCTCCCCCCTGCTCGGCGGGGCGCTTCTCGGCGTCGCCATCGGCACCATGCACTATATCGGCATGATCGCGATGGAGGTTCCGGCCGACCTGCATTGGCAGAGCGACTTCGTTTCGCTGTCGCTGGCGATCGGCATCGTCGCCGGCGCCGCCGCCCTCGCGACGATGTGGCGCGGCTCGGCGCTGCGGCACCGGATCGCCGCCGCGTTGCTGCTCACCGTGGCGATCTGCGGCCTCCATTTCACCGCCATGGCGGCGGTCGCGCTGGAGCCCAATCCGCTCATCGCGGTATCCGACGAGGTGATGGCGCCGGAATGGCTGGCCGTCGCCATTGCCGCGGTGACGGTGCTGATCATCGCGCTCGGTCTGCTCGGCTCCATCGTCGATCAGCATCTGGCGAGCCGGGCGACCGCCGAAGCGGAGCGCCTGCGTCACCACATCGCCGAGCTCGAAGCGACGAAACGCGTGCTCGAGGCGACGACCACCGATCTCAAGATCGCGCTCGATACCGCCGCGACGGCAAGCCAGGCGAAGTCGCAGTTCCTCGCCACGATGAGCCACGAGCTGCGCACGCCGCTCAACGCGATCATCGGCTTTTCCGAGCTTCTGGCGACCGAGGCCTTCGGCCCGCTCGGCGATCCGCATTATCCGGACTACGCGCAAAACATCCATGCCAGCGGCCGGCATCTTCTCGGTCTCATCAACGATGTCCTCGACTTCTCCAAGCTCGACGCCGGCCGGCTCGATCTGCACGACGAGGAGATCGATCTCCATGAGCTTGTCGCCAGCGTGCTGCGCATGGTCGAGATCGAGGCGTCGCGCGCCGGTCTTGCCCTTGAGGCGGCTCTCGGCGAGGCGCTGCCGCACTTGCGCGCCGACGCCAGGCGGGTTCGCCAGGTGCTGCTCAACCTGCTGTCGAACGCGGTGAAATTCACGCCGCGCGGCGGCGCGGTCCGGGTGACGATCGCCCGCCACGGCGGCGGTCTCGGCATCGTCATAAGCGACACCGGCATCGGTATCGCGGCCGCGGACATACCGCGCGCGCTCGAGCATTTCGGCCAGGTCGATAGCAGCCTCAGCCGGAAATACGAGGGGACCGGCCTCGGCCTGCCGCTGGCGCGCCGCCTGATGGAGCTGCATGGCGGCCGGCTCGATCTCGAGAGCGCCGTCGGCATCGGCACCACCGTTACCGCCCGCTTTCCCGCCGAGCGCCTGGTCGACAGCCGCCAGGCTGCTTAGGGACGCGCTCGCGCCCTGCTCAATAGGCCGTGATTTGCGCCGCCGCGCCCTCTAGCCTATCTCTCTAGCAGCTATTAATCATTGGCGCGGAGAGTTTCATGTTGATCAGGAAGAAACGCGGCTGGGAGACGCCCGAGAGCGCGGCGACGCCGGAGCATGTCTTCCACGGCCGCCGCGCGCTGATCAAGGCGGCCGCGGCCGGCAGCATCCTGGCCGCCGCCTCGCCCTTCCTCGGCGCGCCGGCGGCGGCGGCCGACAGCGATCCGACCGCCGATCTCTATCCGGCGAAGCGCAACGACCGCTATGTCCTCGACCGTCCCGTCACCGCCGAGAAGGAGGTGACGACCTACAATAATTTCTACGAGTTCGGCTCGCAGAAGACGATCTCGAGCACGGCGCAGGACCTCAAGATCCGGCCGTGGAACGTGGTGTTCGACGGCATGGTGGAGAAACCGCTGACGATCGCCTTCGACGATCTCATCCGCAAGATGCCGATCGAGGAGCGGCTCTACCGCCATCGCTGCGTCGAGGCGTGGTCGATGGCGGTGCCGTGGAGCGGCTTTCCGATGAAGGCGCTGGTCGAGCTCGCCAAGCCGCTCGGCTCGGCGCAATACGTGCGCATGGAGACCTTCCTGGACGCCAAGGTGGCGCCCGGTCAGAAGCAGTTCTGGTATCCCTGGCCCTATGTCGAAGGGCTGACCATGGCCGAAGCGACCAACGATCTCGCCTTCATCGTCACCGGCGCCTACGGCAAGCCGCTGCCCAAGCAGAACGGCGCCCCGCTGCGCTTGGCGACGCCGTGGAAATACGGCTTCAAATCGGTCAAGTCGATCGTCAAGTTCACCTTCACCGACAAGCGGCCGGACACGTTCTGGGAGCATCTCCAGGCCAGCGAGTACGGCTTCTGGGCCAACGTCAATCCCGAGGTGCCGCATCCGCGCTGGAGCCAGGCGAGCGAGCGCGTGCTCGGCACCGACGAGCGCCGCCCGACGCTGATCTGGAACGGCTACGGCGAGTTCGTCGCCTCGCTATATGACGGGATCAAGGGCGAGCGCCTCTTCGTTTGAGCGCAGAATCCGCCCCGTGCGGCATCACTTCCGGCGATTGCCCGCGCCGGCGACCAAGCCCGCGGTGAGGGCGGCGATCAGCATCTCGAGCTTGTGCTCCTTCATCAGCAACGCCAGCTCGGCGGCGGCGATTGCGTCGCCGGGCAGCGGCGCGCTCGCCGGCTTCGCGTGCACGATGCGGCGGGCGACGAGCAGCAATACCAGGGCGGCTATGAGGAGGGTGCCGGCGACGGCAAGCGGCGCGCCGACCGGGCCGAGCAACGGCAGCGCATAGATCCACAAGGCGGCAACTGCGCAGCCGACCGCCGCGGCTGCGAGCGCCAGGGCGATCATCATGCAGGCGAAGGCGCCGCTGGCCCGCCGTGCCGCGGCACCGATCCCGCCGGTGATCCGTCGCACTGCGAACAGCAGCTCGGCGAGCTTGAGCAGACCGCCCATCCCCGGCTGCTCAGCGCATCAGGCGGCCGGCGACGAGCCCGGCAGCGAAGGCGAGCAGAAGGCTGGTGAGCGGCTGCTCCTCGACATGCCGGCCGAGCATCTCGGCCGTGCGCTCCCCCTCGGCGGCCAGCTTGGCATAGAGCTCCTTCGCCTCCTCGGCGAGCTGCGTGGTGGTCTGGCGCGCGGCGCCCGCGAGGCGGTCGGTGGCGCCGCTCCGGATATGCGCCATCAGCGCCGCGAGATCGCGCTTGAGCGCGGCGACATCCTCGGCGATGGCGGCGAGATCGGATGGTTCCTCGGCAGCGCTCGGCATGAGGCGATTCCCTCCGTCAGTGGCCGGAACCCCATCTTCGGTTCCCGGCGGCGGCAACCGCGGCGCTAGCGGACCGGCCATTCGATTGTAGCGGCAATCCCGATCGCCGTCCCCCCGGCCATACCATGCGCCGCCATACACTTGAGCAACGCTCGGCATGGCGGCATTGTTCTGCAAGCGTCTGCAAGTACCTTGTAAGGGGGGCACCCAATGGCCTGGCTGGAGCAGCTCTACAGCACCGCGGATCTCACCCCGCACGGGTTCTGCCTGACCTGGCGTCCGGATCTGCTGTGGCTGCAGATCGTTCCGGACGGCATCATCGGGCTGTCCTATTACTCCATCCCGCTCGCCTTGGCCTATTTCGTCTGGCGGCGCCAGGATCTCGCCTTCGGCTGGATCTTCTGGATGTTTGCCGTCTTCATCCTGGCTTGCGGTACCACCCACTGGTTCGAGATCTGGACGCTGTGGCACCCCGACTACGCCACGCAAGGCCTGCTCAAGGTGGGGACAGCGATCGCCTCGCTGGCGACCGCGACGATATTGTGGCCGCTGCTGCCGCAGGCCTTGGCGCTGCCGTCACCGGCGGCGCTGCGCCGCGTCAATGACGAGCTGTCACGGCAGATAAGCGAGCGCGACAAGGCGGTCTATGCCCTGCGCCGCGAGACGCAGGAGCGGCTGCGCGCCGAAGAGATGCTGCGCCAGGCGCAGAAGATGGAGGCGATCGGCCAGCTGACCGGCGGCATCGCCCATGATTTCAACAATCTGCTGACCGTGGTCTTCGCCAATCTCGAGCGGGCGGCGGTCCTGTCGAGCGATCGGCCCGCCATCCGCCAGGCGATCGAGGCGGCGCAGAAGGGGGCCGAGCGCGCCGCCTCGCTGACCGCCCAGCTTCTCGCCTTCGCGCGTCGTCAGCCGCTGGCGCCGCAGGTGCTCGATGTCGGCCGGCTGCTCGGCGACCTCGCGGAGCTGCTGCGCCGCTCGCTCGACGAGCGGATCGCGATCGAGACGGTCAAGGGCGCCGGGCTCTGGCATGCGTTCTGCGACCCAGCGCAGTTCGAGAGCGCGGTAGTCAATCTCGCGCTCAATGCCCGCGACGCCATGGCAGGGCGCGGGACGCTGACCGTCGAAGTCGCCAACGCCCCGCTCGACGATGCGTATGCGTCGCGCTATGACGACGTCGCCGCCGGCGATTATGTCATGGTCGCGGTCAGCGATAGCGGCACCGGCATGGCGCCCGAGATCGTCGCGCGCGCCTTCGAGCCCTTCTTCACCACCAAATCGGAAGGCAAGGGGACCGGTCTCGGCCTCAGCCAGGTCTTCGGCTTCGTCAAGCAGTCGGGTGGCCATGTCGAGCTTTACAGCGAGCCCGGCCAGGGCACCACGGTGAAGCTCTATCTGCCGCGGGCACGGCCGAGCGACGTCGCGTCGCCCGTCGAGCGCGCCGTCGAGCCGCAACCGCGCGGCAGCGAGACCGTGCTCGTCGTCGAGGACGATCCCCATGTGCGGGCGGCGACCGTCGCGATGGTCGGCGATCTCGGCTATGTCGTCCTCGAGGCCGGCGATGCCGAGGCGGCGTTGTTCGTGTTGCAGGCGCGGCCGGTCGATCTGCTCTTCACCGACGTCGTGATGCCGGGCGGTCTATCGACGCCGGACCTTGCCGTCCGCGCCAGGGCGCTGCAGCCGGCGATACGGGTGCTCTACACCTCGGGCTACACGCACGCCGCCATCGTCCATCACGGCCGGCTCGACGAGGGCGTCGAGCTGATCAGCAAGCCGTACCGGCGCGACGAGCTCGCGCGAAAATTCCGCAAGCTGCTCGACTGAGGATGCCGCGGCGGCGTCTCAGCGCGCCGGGAAGAGGAGATTCGGCAGAAACAGGGTGAGCGGCGGCCACAGCGTGATCAGGGCGAGCACGACGAGCAGCGGGACGAGCCAGGGCAGGATGGCGCGCGACATCGTCTCGTAGCTGATGCCGGCGATGCGCGAGGTGACGAACAGCACGACGCCGACCGGCGGATGGATGGTGCCGAGGATCAGGTTGAAGATCATGATCAGGCCGAACTGGACCGGGTCGATGCCGAAGCCGTTGGCCGCCGGCACCAGGATGGGGATCAGCAGGAGGAGCGCCGCCAGCGTCTCCATGAAGCAGCCGACCAGCAGCAGGATGAGGTTGCAGACCAGCAGGAAGACCAGCGGCTCGCGGATCGTCGCCAGCAGCGCCGGGGCGATCGCCTGCGGCAGGCGCGAGATCGACATGCACCAGCCGAGCGCGCCGGCGACCATGACGAGGGCCATGACCAGCCCCGTCGTCTCGGCGCTCTCGATCAGGATGCGCGGCATCTCGGCGATGTCGAGCGTGCGATAGACGACGAGGCCGAGAAAGAGGGCGTAGAGCGTGGCGACCGCCGCCGCCTCGGTCGGCGTCACCAGCCCGCTGAACATGCCGCCGAGCAGGATGACCGGCGCCATCAGCGCGAAGAAGCCGTCGCGGAAGCTGCTCCAGACCGCGCGCAAGCCAGCGAAAGGCTGGCGCAGGAAGCCCTCGCGCCGGGCGATGACAGCGACCATCACCATCAGGCTCACGCCCATCATGATGCCGGGAATGAAGCCGGCGAGGAACAGCCGGCCGATCGAGACGTCGGCGGTGACGCCGTAGATGACCATCGGCAGGCTGGGCGGAATGATCGGTCCGATGGTCGCCGCCGCGGCATTGATCGCCGCCGCCGTCGCCGGCCGATAGCCGGCGCGGCGCATGGCGCGGATCTCGATCGCGCCGGTGCCGGCGGCGTCGGCGACCGCCGACCCCACCATGCCGGCGAAGATCATGCTCGAGAGGATGCTGGCATGGGCATAGCCGCCGCGCACCCAGCCGATAAGGGCACCGGCGAAGGCGACGATGCGGTCGGTGATGCGTGCCGCGCCGAGGATATTGCCCATCAGGATGAAGAGCGGCGCGGCGATGATCGGGAAGGCGTTCATCGCCTGCACCATCTTCTGCGGCACGATCGAATCCGACAGCCCGGCAAGCTGGACGAAGGCGAAGGCGGCGAGCCCCATCGACGCGAAGAGCGGCAGGCCGGCGAGCACGGCGATGAGCCAGACGCCGCCGATCTCGACCATCAGCTGGGTCATCTGGGTCACGCGATCGGCCCGCTCTCGCCGGGCGCGGCGGCTTCGCCCGGCCGGCGCAGGAACTCGACGGCCTCGCCGATCGCCTGGATCAGCGTGACCAGCCCGGCGAGCACGATCGGCAAATAGATGAAGGACATCGAGACCGGCACCGTCGTCGCCTCGATGTCGAGATTGCGCCGCACGAGATCGTAGCCGTACCAGGCGGTGAGGGCGCCGAAGAGCGCGACGGCGAGAAGCAGGCCGAGCTCGACCGCCGGCCGCAGCGTTGTCGGCATTCGGTCGACGAAGAAGCGGATGCGGATATGGACGCGCTTGCGGCTGGCCAGCAGCCAGCCGAGCACGGCGAGCCAGACCATCAGGAAGCGCGCGACCTCGTCGGTCCAGATCAGCGGGTCGCCCAGCGCCCGCGTCACCACGCCGAGCGAGACGCAGAGCAGCACCAGGCAGAGGAGCAGCGCGGCGGCGAAGCCCAGGGCACGGTCGAGGCAATGGCGCAATTGCCGAAGGTGTGGTGGTCGATCTGGCGCCATCCTTCTATGCCGTCCCTCTCTCCGCCGTCATCGCGAGGAGCGACGCGACGAAGCGATCCATCGCGGCGGTGCAGCCATGGATTGCTTCGCTGCGCTCGCAATGACGGAAAGGCATTTAGGTCGCAGCCAAGGGAACTCCAATCAGAGCGCCTGCAGCTTCTCCCACAGGCCCTTGCCCCATTTCGCCTCGAACATCGGCGGCAGCTTGGCGAGGACCGGCTTGCGGAAGCTTTCGACATCCGGCTCGATGACGGTCATGCCGCCTGCCTTGAAGGTGTCGGCGAGGCTGGCCTCCTGGGACAGGATCTCGCGGTCGTTCCACGCCGCCGCGCTGCGGATCGCCGCCTGCACGGCGTTGCGGTCGGCATCCGGGATCTTGGACCAGGCGCCGTCATTGACGATGACGAGGCGCGGCGTGATGACGTGGCCGGTGAGGACGAGGTATTTCTGCACCTCGAAGAGCTTGCCCGACTGGATCGTCGGCAGCGGATTCTCCTCGCCGTCGACGGCGCCTTGCGAGAGCGCGAGATAGAGCTCGCCGAAATTGAGCGGCGTCGGCTTGGCGCCCCAGGCCTCCGCCATCGCCCGGAAGGTGTCGACCTCCGGCACGCGCAGCTTGAAGCCCTGCATGTCGGCGACGCTGCGCACCGCCTTGCTGCCGGTCGTGAGGTGGCGCTTGCCGTAGTAATTCACCGCGATGATGCGCATGCCGCGCTTCTCGATCAGCGATTTGTTGAGCTCGTCCATCAGCGGCGAGGAGAGGGCGCGCGCCATATGCGCCGCGTCGGTCCAGATATAGGGCGCCTCGATGATCGAGATCTGCGGCAGGAACTGGCCGATGAGGGCGCTGCCTTCCGTCACCATGGTGAGGGCGCCGGAGCCGACCGCCTCGACCATGTCGCGCGAGCCGCCGAGCTGGCCGGAGGGAAAGCTCTGGATCTCGATGCGGCCGCCGGTCTTTTCCTTGACCTCCTTGGCGGCCAGCTCGGCGGCTTGCGCCGAGGGGTGGTTCGGCGCCTGCACGTCGCCCCAGCGCAGCACCGTGGCGGCCTCGCCGCGCACGATCGCCGGCATGAACACGCCGGCCCCCGCCGCCGCGGCGCCGACCATGAATTGTCGTTTCGTCAGGCTGAGATGCTTCATCGTATCCTCCCCCGTAGATCGTTATTCCGGCCAGCCTGCGACGCCCGGCCCGCCGATGCAACGAGATTGTCCGACACACATTCCTCTTCAGCCCCTCCCCCCTTGAGGGGGAGGTCAGGGTGGGGGGGTATGCCTCCGCTTGCGCGATTGCTTGCAAATACCGATCGAGCGCTTCGCGCGATTCTTTTGCGCTTCGCGCTGACCCCCCACCCTAACCTCCCCCTCAAGGGGGGAGGGGCAAGAGGTGTGCCCCCGAGAGCCGAATGCCGACTCGCCCCCGCTGGCGGGTCGCGGTCGGCCGATGGCATAGTCCCGTCATGGCAAGGCTTCGCTCGCAGGTGGCGTTTCACGCCGGCATCGTTGCGGCAATCGCAATCGGCACGCTGCCCGCGCTGCCGGCCGAGCGGCCGGGGGAGGGCTTCGCGCTCGCCTACGCCGCCGGAGCCCGCGATGCGGCGGGGCGCTTCATGGGCGGCACCGAGGCGCGCAACCTCGTCGCCTATCGGGGCAGGCTCTATGCCGGGATCGGTTATTGGGAGGACCGGCCGGGTGGCGAGGGGCGGCAGGGTGCCGCCATCCTCGTCCTCGACGGGCCCGCCGCAGCATGGCGCGTCGAGCATGTCTTCGACGAGACCCTGCCGCCTGGGACCGTGGGCGGGCGCAAACGCGATTTCGCCATCTCGGCGCTGCTCGGCGTCAACTTCGCGACCGACGGCAGCGGCGCGCCCCTGCCGGTTCCGGTCTCGTTGCTGCTCGCCTCGTCCTGGGACCTCACCGGCGCGACGCGCATCTTCAGCCGCGACGAGGCGACCGGCGCCTGGAGCGCGACGACGCTCGCCGCGGACAGGCCGGCGCCGGATTTCCTGCCGCAGATCCGCAGTCTCGCCGCGCATCGCGACCGCTCGACCGGCGGCGACCGCGTCTTCGCGGGCAACGACCCGCGCGGCATCTTCGCCGGCAGCTACGATCCCACCCTGCCCGGCGGCATACGCTGGGACGCGGTGCCCGAGCTCGACATCTCGGCGATCTCGACAGCGGGGTTTCGCGGCCTCGCCGGGCGGCTGCGCGTCAGCAGCTTCGCCGAATGCGACGGGGTTCTCTACGCCGCGGTCGGGCAGCAGATCTATCGCCGCGAGGACGGCGCCGCGCCGCGCTGGCGCCTCGTCTACACCAACCCCGATCCCGGCCATTCCGAGACCGGGCTGCGCGGCCTCACCGCGATCGCCAACCCCTCGGGTGCCGGCCGAGGGAGTAGCAAGGAGGTGCTGCTTGCCGCCGTCGAGGGCGACGCCGCGCGCATCGTCCGCGTCGATCCCGCCAGCGGGGCGGAGACGACCGAGCTCGATCTCCGGGCGTTCCTCGCCGATGCCTGGGGGGAGCGGGTCGGCTACGTCATCGCGGCCTATAACGACATGACGAAATCAGGCGATTTGCTCCTGATCGGCGTCCATGCGTTCATCCCGCTGCGCGCGCCGATCGCGCCCGGCCACGCGGTGGTCGATGTCGGCTACGGACGCGTCGAGAGCGGCGGCTGGTATCTCGTGCGCCATGCCGACGGGCGCTACGCGCTGCGCCGGATCGCCCTGCCGGCGCCGGACGACGGGCGCGCCCTGGTCGCGGTGCGGACGATCGCCGCCTCGCCCTTCCCCGGCGATGCCGGCGCATTCTATTTCGCCGGCTACGACGCCAACAAGGCGCCGGCGCACGACACCGCGTGGATCGCGCGCGCCGGGGCAAAGGCGGCGCTCGGCGATCGTCAATGATCCGAGCCGCCGCGACCGCAGTCAGCTATCCCGCCGTGCCCGGCGTCTTGCCGCGGCTGTATTGCAGCTGATAGAGGCCGCGCTCGATTGGCGCGGCGGCGCCGGCGGCGGTCAGCGTCGCGGCGGCGAGTGCCGCGTCGCATGTCGTCTCCAGCTCGGCGCGCTCGCTGGCGCCCTCGACCAGGATGACCCAGTTCGGCACCATGGCTTGCGGCCGCCCCTTTTTCTCCTCGGTTTGGATCAGGCTGGCGCCGCGATCGGCGAGGCAGAGATGGACGCCGCAGATGCCGGGCCGGTCGGCGAGCTCGGGCAGGATGTGGTGAGCGAGGAGGCGGCGCTGCTCCTCCTCGCGCCCTTCGGCGACGTCGTAGCGCAAGGTGGCCAGCAGCCCGCCCTGGCCGGTGCCGAGCGAGAGGGCAACGCGGCAGAGCGAGCGCGCGACGTTGCGGAACGGCTGGGTGGCGCGCCGCGTCCACGGCGTCGGGTTGTTGAGGCGGTTGAGATAGTCAGCGCCGGCGAGCACCTCGGGGCTGTCGGTCTCGTAGAGGGTGAAGAATTCCGGCGCGCCGGCCAGCGCGATGTAGCGCCGGCCGCGGCGAAAGCCGGGAATGCCGACGCGCTCCGGCATGTGCTCGCGATTGTGCCACTCGAAGAACTCGGCGCGTCCTTCCGGCGTGATGTCGTTCCAGATCGCCACCACGCCTTGACCTGCGAGACTCATCGTCGATTCCTCCCTCTCTAGAATGTCGCGCGGCCGCCGCTGAGATCGAAGGTCGCGCCGGTCGAGAACGAGCATTCGTCCGAGACCAGCCAGGCGACCATGCGGGCGATCTCGTCGAGCTCGACGAAGCGGCCGAGCGGGATGCGCCGCATGATGTCGGCGCGGCGCTCGGCGGTGATCTCCCTCGCCATCGCCGTCTCGGCCGCCGCCGGGGTGATGCAGTTGACGAAGATGCCGTCCCCCGCGACGTCCTTGGCGGCGGATTTGGTGAGCGCCACCAGCCCGGCCTTCGAGGCGCTATAGGCGGCCGAGAGGCTCATCCCCTCCTTGGCCTGGATCGATGAGACGTTGACGATATGGCCGCGATGCGGCCGCGCCTCCTGGGCACGCATCACCGCCAGCACGGCGCGCGTGCACAGCATGGCGCCGATCAGATTGACCTCGATGACGCGCCTGAGATCGGCGGGATCGCTCTGCCAGAGCGGCGTCACCGCGCCGAGTATGCCGGCATTGTTGATCAGCACGTCGATACGGCCGAACCGTGCGCGATCCGCCGCCAGCGCCGCGGCGATCGCCGCCGCGTCGGTGATGTCGACGAGGCGCGAGAGGGTATCGCCGCCGAGCGCGCCGACCGCCTCGGCGAGTCCCGAGGGCGAGATGTCCCACAGGCTGACGCGCGCGCCCGAGGCGAGAAGGCGCGCTGCGATCGCCCGGCCGATGCCGCCGGCCCCGCCGGTGACGATCGCGCTCTTGCCGGCGAGGTCGTAGCTGTTCATGACGCTAGAGAATCGCCGCGTGGACGAGATTGCTCACCAGGTCGAGGCGCTTGCTGTGCCAGGGATCGGGCACCCGGTTGTTGCTGAGATAGGCGAAGGAGACGCCGCTGGCGGGATCGCCCCAGCAATACGAGCTGCCGACGCCGCCATGGCCGAACGTGCCGGGCGAGGCGAAGGCGCCGAGGCCGCGGATCGTCGCCGTCGTGCCGCGCAGATGCGGGCCGAGCCCACGATGCATCGCCATGCCCATATACTCGTCGACGCGGTCGCCGGTGTGGTTGCGGATGGCATAGGCGAGGGTGCGCGGCGAGAGGAGGCGGGTGCCGCCCAGCGTGCCGCCGTTCAGCATCATCTGATAGAGCGCCGCCATGCCGCGCGCCGTCGCGTAACCGCCGCCGCCGGGCACCCCGGCGCGCCGCCAGGAAGGCGAGTTGTTGGCGGCGAGCGGCTGCACGCTGCCTGCCGGCCCGGAGCCGGAGGGAAGCGGCTCGTGCATGTCGGCGACGCGGCCGAGCTCGCGGTCAGGCAGGCCGACGAAGATGTCGTTGCCGAGGCCGAGCGGCGCGATCACCTCGTCGCGGATGAAGTCGCGGAAATCCACGCCGGTCAGCGCCTCGATCAGCATCGCGGCGGTCCAATGCGCGGCGCTCGGGTGGTAGACGATGCGGCTGCCCGGCGTCCATTCCAGGGTGAAGTCGCATACCGTGCGGCGCAGCCTCGCGTGGTCGTCCCAGACCTCTTCCGGCACCAGCGCGTTGGGAAAGCCGCCCTGATGGGTGATCAGCTGCAGCACGGTGATCTCGCCCTTGCCGTGGCGGGCGAAATCCGGCAGATGGTCGGCGACCCTGTCGGTGAAGGCGAAGGCGCCGCGCTCGGCGAGCACCCAGAGCGCCGTCGCCGTCACCACCTTGGTGTTGGAGTAGAGCAGGAACAGGCTGTCGCTCTTCGCCGCCTTGTGCTCGGGCGCGATGCGCGCCGCGCCGAAGGCGCGCTCGAGAACGAGCCGGCCGCCGCGCGCCAGGGCGATCTGGCAGCCGGGATAGCGCCTCTCGGCGACGTGGCCGTCGATCAGCGCGATCAGCCGCTCGATCGGCTCCTTGCGGAATTCGGCGGCGGCGAGATCGTCGGCCGTGAGGGGAAAGCTGGGCATCCTGCGCTCCTGTTCCGGCGCCGGCGCCCGACCGAAGAAATCCCCACAGGCGAATTCCCTCAGCGCGCCGGCGTCGCCGATCCTGGCATGGCGGCGCGGGCATGCAAAGCCATCATGATGAGCGCGAGGCCGCCGAACATCATGTTGATGCCGACGAGCAGCCCGATCGCCCAGGCCGCCGAGACCGGCAGGCCGGCGAAGATCACCGCGGCGAGGAAGAGGTCGACGATGCCGCTGACCAGCATCCAGCCCCAGCGGCCGCTGAGCTCGCGCTTGTGCTCGAGCGCGTACATGATGGTGGCGACGCCCTCGATGACGAAGAAGACGATGACCACCAGGGTGAGCGACAGGGCGCCGCTCGCCGGAAAGGCGATCAGCACCAAGCCGGCGACGATGCCGAGCACGGCCGAGACGAGCGACCAGACGAAGCCCGGCGCGTGGCGCATGCGAAAGGTGGTGATCAGCCCGACGATGCCGCTGATGAGGAAAAGCCAGCCGAGGAAGATCGCCACCGACAGCGTGGCGAGCGGCGGCACGAGGATCGCCGCCGCGCCGAGGATGACGAGGATGATGCCCTCGATGAGGAAGACCGCCCAATGCTCGTGCAACGACTTCGCCACCGCGCTTTGGAAGCGATCGATATCGGCTTGATTCATCGACATGGCGGGCCTCCTGCTGTCGCAGCTGAACAACGCGGCGTTACGGTGCGCCTGTTCACCCTCGGGTGCAATCCCGCCGCTCGGCATTGGTCTCGGCACCGCTTTGCGCCTATTCTGCGCCCGTCGCCATATGCTCCGGAGATGCCCAGGAGATATCCATGATGATGTCGAGAATCGCCAGCTCGCGGGTCGTCGCGGTCGTCATGCTCGCCTGTCTCAGCGCCACGGGTCTCTGCGCCACGGGTCTCCGCGCCACGGGCGCGGCGGCGAACTCGGCTCCTTCCGACGTCGTCCGGCGTTTCTGCGATGTGCTCTTGCAGACCATGCAGAATGCCGATTCGCTCGGCTTCAAGGGGCGCTATGAGGCGCTGGCGCCGGTCGTGCTCGCGACCTTCGACGTAGCGTTCATGACGCGGCTGTCGGTCGGGCCCTCCTGGGCGAAATTGTCGCCTGACGAGAAGCGGCGCGCCGGGCAGGCCTTTGCCCGCTATATCACCACCAACTACGCCAGCCAGTTCGATGGGTTCTCCGGCGAGCGGTTCGAGATTCTCGGCGAGCAACGCATCGCGCACGCCACGCTGGTGCGCACCCAGATCGTCAAGCCCGACGGCGACAAGACCGCCATCACCTACGCGTTGCACGACAACGACACAACCTGGCAGATTCGCGACGTCTATCTTGCCGGTACGATCAGCGAGCTGGCGACGCGGCGCTCGGATTTCACCGCGACCCTGCGCAGCGGCGGCATCGAAGCATTGATCGCGCGACTGAACCAGAAGGCCGACGCTCTCTACGGCCAGTAGCGCAAGCCCAATAACGTAAACAAGGCGGGAGGACGCCATGGAAGCGATCGAGACGCGGACGATGGCCAAGGTCACCTGGCGCCTCGTGCCGTTCCTCATGCTGTGCTATTTCATCGCCTATCTCGACCGCGTCAATGTCGGCTTCGCCGGCGCCACGATGCGGGCCGATCTCGGTCTCTCCTCCGCCGCTTTCGGCGGCGCCGCCGGCATCTTCTTCATCGCCTATTTCTTCTTCGAGGTGCCGAGCAATCTCGCCCTCGACCGCTTCGGCGCGCGCAAATGGATCGCCCGCATCATGCTGAGCTGGGGCCTCATCTCGGGCGCCCAGGCCTTCGTCACCGGCGAGGTCAGCTTCACCCTCGTCCGCCTGCTGCTCGGCGTCGCCGAGGCCGGCTTCTTCCCCGGCATCATCTTCTATCTCACCTTGTGGTTTCCCGCCGCCTACCGCGCCCGCATCGTCGCCCTCTTCATGTTCGCCATTCCGATCTCGACGGTGATCGGCGCGCCGATCTCCGGCCTCGTCCTCAACCTCGAAGGGGTTGCCGGGCTGCATGGCTGGCAGTGGATGTTCCTCCTCGAGGCGCTGCCCGCTTTGCTGATGGCATTCGCCGTCTGGTTCTACATGACCGATCGTCCGGCCGACGCGGCCTGGCTCGGCGGCGACGAGCGACGCTGGCTGCAGGGCCGGCTCGACGCCGAGCGGCGCAATCGCGAGGCGATCGTGCATCTTTCCTGGCTGCAATCTCTGCGCGATCCGCGCATCATCGCCTTCGGCTTCGTCTACATGGCGATCAACATCCCGCAATACGGGCTCAGCTTCTTCCTGCCGCAGATCGTCACCGCCTTCGGCGGGCTGAGCAATTTCGCCGCCGGCGCGGTCACCGCTCTGCCTTATCTCGTCGGCGCGGTCGGCATGATCCTGTGGGGGCGCCATTCCGACCGCACCGGCGAGCGCAAGTTCCACGTCGTCATCCCGCTCTGCGTCATCGTCATCGGCCTCGGCCTCGCCGCGATGACGGCGGGACCGGCGCTCAAGATGGTCTTTCTCTGCCTCGCCGGTTTCGGCTTCTTCGCCGTCCTGCCGACCTTCTGGACGCTGCCGACCGCGCTGCTCAGCGGCACCGCCGCGGCGGCCGGCATCGCCGCCGTCAACTCGATCGGCAATCTCGGCGGCTATTTCGGCCCGCAGATCTTCGGTCTGCTCCGGGATTGGAGCGGCGCCGACCGGGTCGGGCTGATCTTCCTCGCCGGCTGCGCCGTGGTCGGCATCGTCATCGTCCTGGTGCTCGGCCACAACCCGGCGCTCGAGCGCGCGGCGGAGGAGCGGAGCGCGGCGCGCGCGGCGGAGTGAGGCGGGTGCTCGTGTCGCGGTTCCGGCGCTTGGTCCCGATTCACACATTTGGGACATCGCGAAAGGTTCCGATAGCTACCGCGTGACGGCTCGATTTCTCCCGCGTTCAGAATATCCCGAAAGGCCGCTAGTACCTGCCATTGCCGAAGACTGCGTCGTGAGGGCGCAAGCAACGCCACGCACCGCGGGCCAATGCCGACATCCGCTGGCCTTACCCTCGGGTCCACGTCAACCCCATCCGTTGACAGGCACGCGAAAGGGGAGTCCACTTATCCGACCGGAACAATCGCCGCAATGGGCCTCCGCACCCGATAGTCTTCACACCGAGATGCTGTGAGGCCACTGGGAGGTAACCATGAAGAAGTCCACGCTCGCACTGTTACTGCTGGCCTTCACTGCCGATTTTTCGGTTCAATTCCCCGCACGCGTGTTCGCCGGACCTGCTGAGGATGTACAGGTCGCGATGCAACTTCTCAAGTCGAAGGCCGCGACGCTGGGTGCACCCAGCGTCAAGGGGGGGAGGCAGTCGCGGGCAAGATTGTCCCCATCGTGTATTTCGGCATGACCAAGATGAATAACAACTTCGTGTTGGTTGACGAGGTCCAGAAGGAAGTGGGTGGGACAGCCACGATCTTTGTAAAGAACGGCGACGAGTTCGTCCGCGTGGCAACGAACGTTAAGCAGGACGACGGATCGCGGGCGATTGGCACCGTTCTCGACCCCAAGGGAAAAGCCATCTCGGCAATTGCGAAGGGCGAAAGCTACTTCGGAGAGGCCAACATCTTGGGAAAGTCGTACATCACTGGCTATGAGCCAATCCGCGATGAAAGCAACAACGTCATCGGAGTCTATTATGTCGGCTATTTGAAGAGCTAGTGGTGCCGACCTGACGATCGAGTACCTTTGAGGATTTCCACGGGCTCGCTGCCGTGCGAGTCTTGAGGATGCGTAAGGGGATCATCGTCACAGTCAACGCTGTGGCCGAGACTGGGCGTCGCTTCCGTCGACTAGACAGCAGGCCCCTTCGCTCCTAGCGCGGCACCTCGCCCAGCACCGTGCAGCGGCGGATCACCCGCGCCTCGCGGGCGGTGTCATAGCTCTCCGCCTTGTGCATCAGGCAGCGATTGTCCCACACCATGAGATCGCCCTTGCGCCAGCGATGGGTATAGATACGGGCCGACGCGATGATGCGCGCGTTCAGCGCCTCGATGAAATCGCGCCCGGCATCGTAATCCATGCCGACGATGGTCTCGGCATGATCGCCGAGGAAGAGGCATTTGCGCCCGGTCTCGGGATGGGTGCGCACGATCGGATGGTCGACCGGCGGCACCGCCTCGCGCTGCGCCTCGGTCATCGGCTGCTCGCCGTGCCGGCGGTTGCGCGAGAAGTCGAGATTGTGCACCGCCCGCAAGCCGGCAAGCTTCGCCTGCTCCTCGAGGCTCAGCGCCTCATAGGCCGAATACATGTCGGCGAAGCCGGTGCCGCCGCTCGTCGCCGGCACGATCTCGGCATAGAGCATGGTGGCCTGGCCGGTGACGCGCTGCCACGAGCCGTCGGTGTGCCACGCCATGGTGCCGCGATCGGGATGCTCGCCGCGCGGCTTCCCCGAAGCGTCGAGATTCGAGAGGGTGTAGAGCTCGGGATAGGCGCTGGCGTGATACTGGCTCATGACATGCACCTGCACCTCGCCGAAGCGCCGGGCGAAGGCGACCTGCGCCGCCGGCGGCAGCTCCTGGTCGCGGAAGAGCAGCAGCTGGTGCTTGAGGAAGGCGGCGTGGATGGCGGGGAAATTCGCCGCATCGCAATCGGCGACCGGGAGGCCGAGCACCTCGGCGCCGAGCCCGCCCTCGAGCACGCGTAGCCGCAAGGAGGCGGCTTCCGGGGCGGCGATCCGATCGTCCAGGCGCTGCATGATGCGTATCCTCCCGACGCGCGTGCGTGGCGTTGCGGAAGGCTAGTCCGGGGAGGCGCGCGGCGTCAAATTGCGGCGCTGGTCTCGGCGGCGTCATGCCGCCAGGCGGCGCCGGTGGTGCGCCGCAGCATCGCCACGCGGAAACACGCCTCGCCGCGATGTCGTTTGTCCGCTCGAGGCGGCCAGCGCAGGAGAGCACCATGTACAAACAGCTTCTGATCCCGACCGACGGCTCCGATCTCGCCGACAAGGCGGTCGAGCACGGCGTCGCCTTGGCGCGCGCGATCGGCGCCAAGATCACGGCGCTGACCGTCACCGAGCCGTTCCACATCGTCACCGGCGCCCCGGCGATGCTCGAGGATACGCCGACCTCCTATCTGCAGCGCATGCGCGACTACGCCGCGACGGTACTCGGCGCCGTCGCCGCCAGGGCACAGGCGGCCGGCGTCGTCTGCGAGACGGTCCACGTCTCCGACGAGCATCCCTACAAGGCGATCATCGATACCGCCCGATCGAAAGGATGCGATCTCATCGTGATGGCGTCGCACGGACGGCGCGGCATGGCAGCGCTCGTCGTCGGCAGCGAAACGGTGAAGGTCCTGACCCACTCGACGATCCCGGTCCTCGTCTATCGTTGAGCAGCGCCGTCACCCGAGCCCGGTCGCGGCGCTAATAGAGACCAGGAATGAGGCGCGCCGTGCGCGCGCGATAGGCCTCGTACTCGGCGCCGAAATGGTCGCGCAGCAGCGCCTCCTCGGCCCGGATACGCGCGATGATCGGCGGGATGGTGAGCAGCGTGAGGATCACGCCGACCCAAGAGCGGAAGGCGAGGCCCCAGCCCAGCGAGAGGGCGAGGAGGCCGAGATAGCTCGGATGGCGGATGACGGCGTAGACGCCGCCAGTGACCAGCCGGTGCCCGGGCTGAATCGCCACCAGCCCGCTGAAGCGATGGCCGAGCACGAAGACCGGCCAGAGGCGCAGCGCGCCGCCGGCGATGTAGAGGGCGACGCCGAGCCAGCGCACGGCATCGCCCCCCTCGTCGCCGGCGATGACCCAGACGCCAAGCCGCTCGGTATAGGCCGGCAGATAGGCGCCGAGCACGCCGAGCAGCCCGAGCGCCGCGATCACCCAGCGATTGCCGCGATCCTCGCGCTCGCCGGTGCTGAGATTGCCGCTGCTGAAGAAGGCGGCGACCACCATCGCGACGGTGACGATCGCGAGGACGCCGCGCGCCGGATGGGCGAAGAACGCCGCGAACCCGCCGGCGCCGAGAATGGCGAGGCCGAGATAGGCGGCGCTTCCCACGATCGCGGCGACGGCCAGTCTGGCGGTGGTCACCGGCTTGCCTCCATTGCCCTAACAGCCCCTCTCGCCCAGTTATGTTAGCGCGGCGCGCTCGCTTCAACTACCCGCGCCATAGGGCTACTCTCCGCCAAGTGCCGCCACGCGACGGCGCCGAGACGGGAACGCTCGATGCGCATCATCCGCGCCGCCAACTACCGGCGCATGCAATGGAAGAACGGCGGCGGCGAGACGACGGAGATCGCCGTCTCGCCGCCAGGCGCTGCGCTCGACGATTTCGCCTGGCGGATCAGCATGGCGCGTGTCGCGTCCGACGGGCCGTTCTCGCTCTTTCCCGGTATCGATCGCACGCTGCTGATCCTCGCGGGAAGCGGCATCCGGCTCGCCATCGCCGGCCGGCCGCCGGTCGATCTCACCGCCGGCTCGGATCCCTTGGCGTTTCCCGGCGATGTTGCCGCGGCGGGGCGCTTGCTCGGCGGCCCGGTCGTTGATTTCAACGTGATGACGCGGCGCGGCCGCCTGACCCACGAAATGACCCGACTTCGTCTCGACGAGCCGATCGACCTCGCCCCCATAACTCTGGCGGGCGACGCTGACGCCGCGCTGCTGCTCTGCCACGCCGGCAGCGTCGAGGTCGCGACATCAGACGGCACGGCGCGTCTGGCGGCGCTCGACTCTCTCCTCGTCGAAGATCGCCCGCGCGGCCCGTGGCGCATTGTCAGCAGCGACCGCCGCGCGCTAGCCGCGCTTCGCGGCGGACGGGATCGCCGTCCGCGCGTCAGGCCGTGATGTTCAGCCCGCTGCTTGCGGCGAGATCGGCCTGCACCTTGGCGTCGGCCTTTTCGGCCGCGGCGTTGGCCGCCTTCACGGACTGCTCATCCGCCTTCACGGCGTCGGCTGCGGCCTTGGCTTTCTGGTCGGCGGCGAGCTGCGCCGCGGCCTGCGCCGCCGCCGCGTGCGCTTCCGCGGCCGCCGCCTGGTCGATGGCGAGCGTCGAGGAGGTGTCGCTTGTCTTGCCCGCGGCCTTCGGCAACGGCGCCGCCGGCGGGGTCGAGGTGACGGGACCGATGCTGCTCATGATGCCTCCTGCCGACAGGCTGCGATGACTGGCTGCCCTGGGCGGGCCGCTCGCAGCCTGGCGGAGAATCCTTTCGGATTGGTGAACGGCGATCGTGACGGGGCGCGCAAAGCCCAATGGGCACGGATCTCGGACGAGTGCGCCATCGTCGCAAGTCGAATGTCCGTCTTCGTCGTGGCGCTTTCGCGGAGGCGACGAGACCGAGAGTTCATTCTGAAACGATTGTGCACGCCACCGCGCCTCAGGCGGCGGAAGCGACGGGTTCCGCGCCGACGAATTGCCGCCAGCGCCAGTGTCCGTCGATGTTCTGGAACACGCAGTTCATGCGATAGGGTCGGCGCGTCTCGCCAGCGGCTGATGTGACGACCAGCTGGCATTCGGCAAAGACCCAGGCGACGTCGCCGTGACGGGCGACGATGCTGGATTGCCGCGCGAAGCCATACGTCGTCGGCAAGGCGAAGATGGCTGCCATGTGGCTCGCCAGCTCATCCCGCGTCCGCGCCATCTCGCCGCTTTCCGAGCCGACGAGGAGAAAGCCCGGGCCGCTCCACAGCTCGTCGACGATCGCGAGGTCGCGTTTCGCCAGCAAGACATTGAGCCGGTCCAGCTTGGCGAGCAGGGCGTCCTTGCCTCTCGCGTCGTCGCTCACGCCGGAATCCTCGCCACCGGGAAGATGCGGCGCCACTCGTCGCGCTGATAGTCGCCGTAGCGGAAGGGCGTCGCGTCCGGCGCCCCGCGTGACGTCGCCCGGCCGATCAGCGGCGCGATGCGCGCGTCGCTGTCGGGGTTGACGAAGAGCGGCACGGAATAGCGGTCGCGGCCGAAGCGGTTGATGACGCGGTGCGGCGTCGAGGAGAATTTGCCGTTCGTCCAGATCTGCATGACGTTGCCGAGATTGATGACGAAGGTGTCGTCGATCGGCGGCGCGCCGACCCATTCGCCGCTCTTGCCCTGCACCTCGAGCCCGCCATTGTCGTCCTGCCACAAGATGGTGAAGCCGCCGGAATCGGCATGCGGCACGACGCCGATATCGTTGTCCTGCTCGGGCGCGTCCTGCGGCGGATAATGGTTGAGCTTGAGACGCGAGTTGGGCGCGCGGAACAGGGCCTGGAACGCGTCGTCAGCGAGGCCGAGGGCGCGCGCGAAGCCGCGCTGCAGCACGCGGCTCAGCGCCTCGACCGCGGGGAAATATTCGAGCATCGTCGGCTTGAGC
>WNFM01319022.1_pt1 | contig 28796 bp, 21 predicted proteins | sample 5400271 | NCBI WGS metagenome assembly WNFM01 (sample SAMN13153352, study PRJNA577476) | soil metagenome | isolation source: 60 cm saprolite on Douglas fir-dominated hillslope | place: USA:California | collected 2013-09-17 | reverse complement strand
CCTGCCTGCCAGTCGAGGTGCGCGAAGGCCTGATCGGCGGGGCCGCCATCGACGCCACGGGCGACCCGCTGCCGAAGGCGACCCTCGAGATCGTGGCCCAGGCGAACGCGGTGTTCCTCGGGGCCGTGGGTGGGCCGAAGTGGGACTCCGCTCCCGCGCGGCCCGAACAGGGACTGCTGCGCCTGCGCCGCGTCCTCGACGTGTACGCCAACCTCCGGCCGGCGCGCTACCTGGGGCTGCCGGTTCCCCTCCGGGAGGGCCTGGCCCGTCACGCGAACCTGCTGGTGGTCCGCGAGCTCTCGGGCGGCGTCTACTTCGGCGAGCCCCGCGGGATGAACGAGAACGAGGCGGTCAACACGTGGCGGCAGACCGCCGACGAGGTGCGGCGGGTGGCCCACGTCGCGTTCCAGCAGGCCCGGAAGCGCCGCAAGCTCGTCACCTCGGTGGACAAGGCGAACGTGCTCGAGGCCTCGGCCCTGTGGCGCCGCGTCGTGACCGAGATCGGCCGCGAGTATCCCGACGTCGGCCTCGAGCACCGTTACGTGGACGCGGTCGCCTTCGAGATGCTGCGCTCCCCCCAGCACTTCGACGTGATCCTGACCGACAACCTGTTCGGCGACATCCTGAGCGACGAGGCGGCGGCGGTGGCAGGCTCCATCGGCGTGCTGCCGTCGGCCTCCCTTGGTCCGGGCGCGGGGCTTTACGAGCCCGTCCACGGCGCCGCTCCCGACATCGCGGGGCGCGGCGTCGCGAACCCCACCGGGGCCCTGCTCACCATCGCGCTGATGCTCGACCATGCCTTCGCCCGGCCCGATCTCGCCCGCGCCGTCGAGGGCGCGGTGATGGCCACCCTCCGCGAGGTGCGCACTCCGGACGTAGGCGGGAACGGAACGACCGCGCAGTTCGCGAGCGCGGTGCACCGGCACCTGTCGTGGTCGCGCTGGTCGGACGTGGGAGAAGAGCCGCTGCCTGCCGCGGACTGGGGGGTGTAGCCGATGACCTCCCGCTTCGTCTGGATGGACGGACGGCTGGTGCCCTTCGAGCAGGCCACCGTCCACTTCCTGAGCCCGGCCTTGCACTACGGCCTCGCGGTGTTCGAAGGCGTGCGGGCCTACGACACGCCGCGGGGGCCTGGGATCTTCCGCCTGCGCGAGCACGCCGAGCGTCTCGTCCACTCCGCCCACATCTTCGGCCTGCGCGACCTGGGCTACGGAGCGGCCGACCTCGCCCGCGCCATGGCGCAGACGGTGGCCGCGAACGGCTTCCGCGAATGCTACATCCGCCCCGTCATCTACATGGCCTCGGGGTGCTGGAACCTGAACCTCGACACGGGCCGGCACGCGGTGGGGATCGCGGCCTGGGAGTGGACGCAGTTCCTGGGCGCTTCCGCCCTCGAGCAGGGGGTGCGCGCGAACGTCTCGTCCTTCACCCGGCATCACCCGAACGTGATGATGACGAAGTCCAAGATCTCGGGGAACTACGCGAACAGCGTGCTCGCCAAGACCGAGTCCGTGCGCCTGGGCTTCGACGAGGCGATCATGCTCGACCCCTACGGCTTCGTGGCAGAGTGCACGGGCGAGAACCTGTTCCTGGTGAGAGACGGGAAGATCCGAACCCCCGACGCCGCCACCGTGCTCGAAGGCATCACCCGCGACTCGCTCATCACGATCGCCCGCGACCTGGGCTACGAGGTCGTGGAGGGGCCGGTGAGCCGCGACCAGCTCTACGCGGCCGACGAGGTGTTCGTGTGCGGCACCGCGGCCGAGGTGGTGGGCCTGCGCGAGATCGATTTCCGGCCGATCGGCTCCGGCCGCACCGGCCCCGTCACCCGCAAGTTGCAGGAGGCCTTCCACGCGGCCGCCCGCGGCCACGCCCCGCGCTACGCGGAGTGGATCACGGTGGTGACGCCCGACTGCCTGCCCGAGGGATGGCGGCAGGGGGCGGAAGCGCTTTCAGACGCGCGGTCATGAGGGCGGAGCGATCCCGGGTGGAAAAACATTGACAGTCCTGGTTCTCGTCAGCATAATCGCCGGCATGACGCAGGCGGCCGTGATCGCGCTCGGGACGATCGCGGGCCGTCGTGTGGTCAGGGGCCCCAGGCCGATGCGAATTCGCATCCGCCGGGGCCCTTCGCGCGCCCGCTAGCCGCACCAGCCGGCGCAACGAACGAGGCCCTCGGCGGTGGTGAACGCTGAGGGCTTTTCGCTTTTCGGGGAGATCGAACCGATGGGTCACGTAGTCGGGCTCCGCTGCAAGGGTTGTTGCGAGGAGTGCTGGGCCGCTCTCGAGCCCGTCTACGACATGGACGCCATCCGCCGCACCTTCACCCGCGAGACGATCGCGAGCCGTTCGCGTGACCTCTGGCGCTACCACGAGCTGCTGCCGGTGGACGGGGACCCGACGGTGGGGCGCGGCACCGGCTTCACGCCGCTGCTCGCCGCCCCCCGGCTCGGCGCGCAGCTCGGGATCCGCGACCTCTGGATCAAGTACGACGCGGCCTGTCATCCGACGCTCTCCTTCAAGGACCGCCTGGTGGCGGTGGCCCTCACCAAGGCAAAGGAGTTCGGGATGGGCACGGTGGGGTGCGCCTCCACCGGCAACCTGGCGAACGCGGTGGCGGCGGGGGCGGCCGCGAGCGGCCTCCGGGCAGTGATCCTCGTGCCCGAGGACCTGGAGGCGGCCAAGATCGCGGGGACCGCGATCTTCAAGCCCACCCTCGTCGGCGTCCGCGGCAACTACGACCGGGTGAATCGCCTTTGCGCGCAGATCGCCGACCAGCACGGCTGGGGCTTCGTGAACGTGAACCTGCGGACCTATTACGGCGAGGGCTCCAAGACCGTGGGCTACGAGCTCGCCGAGCAGCTCGGTTGGACGCTGCCCGGGCATGTGGTCTCGCCCATGGCCGGGGGCAGCCTGATCGGCAAGGTCGAGAAGGCCTTCGGCGAGCTTGTGGCGCTGGGCCTGGTCGAGGGCGCGCCGTTCCGGATCCACGGCGCGCAGCCGCTCGGCTGCAACCCGATCATCGCCGCGTTCAAGGAGAACCTGAAGGCGGTGAAGCCGGTCAAGCCCAACACCATCGTGCGCAGCCTGGCCATCGGCGATCCGGCGGACGGCCCCTCGGCCCTGGCCACGATCCGGGGCACCGGTGGCCGCGCCGAGGACCCGACCGACGCCGAGGTGATCGAGGGCATTCGCCTCCTGGCCGAGACCGAGGGCCTGTTCGGCGAGACCGCGGGCGGGACGGTCGTGGCCGCGGCCCGGCGCATGGCCCAGAGCGGCGCTTTCGCGGACGGCCGTCCGGTCGTTCTGCTCATCACGGGCCACGGCCTGAAGACGGTCGAGGCGCTCGGCGACGGGAAGTGGTTCGACGTGGTCATCGACGGCAAGCTCGCGGAGTTCGAGACGTTCTGGGCCGAGCGGGAGGCGGCTGCCTGATGGCGTGTCCCGCGCCACGCCCCTCGCGGTGGGAGCCCTCGCGCGAGCACGACGCCTGCGGCATCGGCTTCCTCGCCTCCCGCAAAGGCGTCGCCGAGCGGCGGCTCGTCGACATCGCCCTCGGCCTGTGCCGGCAGTTCGATCACCGCGGAGCCCCCGGCCACGGCGCCGGCCTGCTCCTCGACATCCCGTGGGCGCTCCTCCTCGACCGTTTCCCCGACCATGCGCGGGTCATCGCGAACCGCGACGCCGCCCTCGGCGTGTTCTTCCTGCCCTTCGACGCGGCGCCCCGGGCCCATTGCGTGGAGATGGTCGAGGAGCTGGCCTCGCTGGCCGGGGCCGACATCCTCGGGTGGGCCGACGTGCCCCTCAACGTCGAGGCCTTGCCTCCCGGCTCGGCCGCGCGACGCACCGCCCCCGTGGTGAGACAGGCGCTCTTCCACCGTCCCGACGGCCTCAGCGAAGAGGGCTGGTTCGCGTGCCGCTACCTGCTGCGCCTCGCCCTCGACGAGGTGCTGTCCGAAGCCATGGGCGACCAGTTCGCGCTCGTGAGCCTCTCGAACCGCACGGTCGTGTACAAGGGGCTGGCCGAGCTGTCGCGCATCGCGGAGCTCTACCCCGACCTGCGCGAGGAGCACTTCGTCTCGCGCTTCGTGCTCTTCCACAGCCGCTACTGCACGAACACCACCACCGCCTGGCGCCGGGCCCAGCCCTTCTGGGCCCTCGCCCACAACGGCGAGATCGCCACCATCCGGGGCAACGTGGCCTGGATGCACGCCATCGGCCAGGACCACGTGAAGCGGCTGCAGGACCGGCACCCGAGCCTGAAGCGCATCGCCTCCCGGGTCCGCTCGATCATCTGCGCGGGCGGGTCGGACAGCGCGAACCTCGACGACATGCTGATCGCTCTCCTGGGGGGCGGGCTGTCGCTCCCGCAATCGCTGATCGCGCTCCTGCCCGAGGCGCCGTCGATGGCCCTCACCAACCCCGCCCTGGCCGCCTTCCACGAAGCCATGGGGGTGCTGCTCGGGGCCTGCGACGGACCGGCCGCCATCGTGGCCTGCGACGGCGACGAGGCGGTGGCCCATCTCGACCGCAACGGCCTGCGGCCGCTCTGGATCATGACCACCCGCGACTACGCGGTGGCGGCCAGCGAGCTGACCGGCACTCTCGACGCGCTCGGCAAGGTCGAGATGCAGCGGCTCTTTGGCCCCGGCGACACCGCGGTGGTGAAGCTCGCGAGCGGCGAGGTGCTGCTCACCGAAGAAGTCCGGAAGGTCGTCGCGGGGCAGAAGTTCCCGACTCCGGCCGGCCGGGTCGAGGGCCAGACCTGCGGCGCCGCCCCCCCGTCTCCCGCGGTGGACCTCGGCCGCCTGCAGGTGGCCTTCGGCATGACGAAGGAAGACGTGGAGGTCGTGCTCACGCCGCTCATCGCCACCGGCAAGCTCGCGGTGGGATCGATGGGCGACGACACCTCCCCGGCGGCGCTCCTCGACGATCTCCCGCGGCGGCTCGACGACCACTTCAAGCTGCGCTTCGCCCAGGAGACGAGCCCGCCCATCGACCCGATCCGCGACGCGTGGGTGTTCGAGACGAGCGTGGCCCTGGGCGATCGCTCGGGCCTCTGGAACCAGGCCACGGGTCCGCACTACGTCTTTCCCGAGCGGATCCTTTCCGCGGGGGAGCTGTGCTGGCTGCGCGCGCAGGACAAGGTGGCGACCCTCGACCTCGTCTTTCCCTCGGGCGAGGGCGCCGCGGGGCTCGAGCGGGCGGTCGCGCAGGCGGTCGAGACGGGCGTCCAGAAGGCCCGCGAGTGCGTGGTGTTGATCCTCACCGACCGCACGGTGGACGCGGAGCACGCCGCCCTGCCCGGAGTGCGCGTGGTGAGCCGCCTCCACGACGCGATCGTGAAAGCCGGATTCCGCCATCGGGTCGGCCTGCTGGCCGACTTCGGGGTCTGGGACGTGCAGCACTGCGCGTTGCTCGTCGCTCTCGGCGCCGATGCGGTGTCCCCGTGGCTGGGAGCCCTCACCGCGGGCAAGGAAGAGGCGACCTACCTGAAGGGCCTGCGCACCGGCTTCGTCGAGGCCATGTCGATGATGGGGGTGACCCCGGCCTCGGCCTACTGCGGGGCCAAGCTCGTCGAGGCGGTGGGCCTCGATCCCGCGTTCGTGGCCGCCGAGTTTCCCGGGGTCTCGTGCCACCTCGGTGGCATCGGGCCCGATGTGCTCGACCGCGAGTGGCTGAGCTTCCACGCGCACGCCTTCGGGAACGGGCCCCTGGTCCCGAAGGACGTCGGCGAGTACCGCTATCGCAAGGAAGGCCGCGCGCACTTCAACTCGCCCGACGTGGTCCGCTCCATCCACCAGGCTTCGGGCTACACGGACAAGAAGAAGGACCTCCCGCCAGGCTCCCCCGGGGCCTACGCGGAGTTCAGCCGGATCGTCTCGAGCCGCGCGCCGGTCACCCTCCTGGACCTGCTCGAGCTTCGGGAGGGGGCGCCCATCCCGATCGAGGAAGTGGAGCCCGAGGAGGACGTGCTCTGGCGCTTCATGGCGCCGGGGATGAGCGAGGGCGCGCTCTCCGAGCCCGCCCATCGCGCGATCGCGCGGGCCATGAACGTGCTGTACCGGCTCTGCCGGATGCGCTTCCGCCGCGCGGGGCGGCCGCTGCCCGAGGGGATCGGGCCCGTCGCGAACAGCGGCGAGGGCGGCTTCAACAAGGAGCGCATCGGCCGGCGCGACGGCAACCGCAGCGTGCAGTACGCGGGAGCCCGCTTCACCATCACTCCCATGACCGCGGCGCGCGCGGCCGAGGCCGAGGTGAAGTTCGCCCAGGGGGCGAAGCCGGGCAAGGGCGGCCAGCTCCCGGGCAAGAAGGTCTCGGCGCGCATCGCCCGGCAGCGGGGCTGCGAGCCCGGCTACGAGCTGGTCTCGCCGCCGGTGAACCACAACCTCTACTCGATCGAGGACGTCAAGCTCATGCTGGAGAGCTGGCGCCACCTCAACCCGAAGGTGAATGCGGCGCTCAAGTACGTGGCCACCGACGGGGTGGAGCTGGTGTGCCTGGGTGGGGTGAACGCGGGGGCCAATCGGCTTCACCTCAGCGACGGCTGCGGGGGCACCGGCGCCGCCAAGCGGGTGGACCAGAAGCACGCCGGGGTGCCGAGCATCTCCGTCCTGCCGCTGGTGCAGGACCTGCTGGTCGAGGAGGGCGTGCGCGACCTCGTCGAGCTGAGCGTCGACGGCGGCGTGCAGAACGGCCTGCAGGCCCTGAAGCTGGCCCTGCTGGGGGCCGACCGCATCGGCTTCGGCACCGCCTTGCTGATGACCCTCGGCTGCTCGATGCTCCGCCAGTGCCATCTCGCGGGCCCGCAGCCCGGCGACACCACCGGCACCCGGCGCCTCGGCTGCACGCCCGGAGTGGCCACCCAGGACCCGGTGCACGTGGCGAAGTTCACCGGCCGCAGCAAGAACGTCACGACGTTCCTGCGCCACGTGGCGGGGGAGATGCGGCAGCTCATGGCGCAGGCGGGCATCCGGCGCGTGGCCGACGTGGTGGGCCGGCGCGACCTGCTCCAGCGTCGGGACGACCTCACGGGCAAGGCCGCGCTCATCGACGTGTCACGCCTGGTCAGCGCGCCCCCGGGCCGCGCCCAGAAGCGCAACCTGGCGCGCCAGAGCCAGGTCCACATGCCGCCCCCGCGGGTGCGCGAGGCCGAGGCCGTGGTGCGCGCGCTGTCGGGCGAGGTGGTCGAGCTTCAGCAGCGGCTCACCAACTCCGACCGCTGCGTGGGGGTTGGCGCGGCGGGCGAAGTGGCGCGCCGCTTCGGCGACGCCGGCCTGCCCGCCGGCCGGCTCGTCCTCCGCCACAAGGGCGCGGCGGGCCATTTCTACGCGGCCTACAGCCTCGCCGGGATGGACTTCCACATGCAGGGCCTGGTGGCCGACTCCTGCTTCACCGCGGCGTACGGCGGCAAGGTCGTGATCGTCCCGGAGGGCGGTGACGGCAGCCTGACCGTGGTGGGGAACACGTTCGGCTACGGCGCCCGCCGGGGCCGCGCCTACATCGCGGGCCGCGGCGGCAACCGCTTCGGCATCTGCCTGCGCAAGAGCCACGAGGGGGACGGGCCGCGGATCGTGGTGGAGGGCGTCGAGGCCAATGCCTTCCAGTACATGACGGGCGGGGTGGGGCTCGTGCTCGGGCCCACCGGCTTCAACCTCGGCTCCGGCATGACCGGCGGCGTCGTGTACCTTCTCGACGCCGATGGCTCGAAGCTGAGCCGGCAGTACGTGGGGGCGTCCGCCCTCGACGCCGAGGACGCGGCCACCGTGGAGGCGCTGCTGCGGGAGCACGTGACCGAGACGGGCAGCCCGCGGGCCGCGGACCTGCTGCAGTCGTTCGACCCCGGCCGGTTCGCTCGCGTCACCACCCGCCTCAAGCCGGAGGCAATCGAGTAAGAGACCCGCTTCCGCGTCTATAATCCACCCCCAGGAGGAAGCGCCCATGCCCCTCGGTCGTCGCGCGTTCCTGGCCACCATCGGCGCCAGCCTCGCCGCTCCCAGGATTTTGCGGGCCCGCGCGCGGAACAAGCGCTACCCGATCGCCTTCTCGACCCTGGGCTGCCCAGCCTGGAGCTTCAGGACCATCCTCGACCAGGCGGACCGGCTCGGCTACTCGGCGATCGAGCTGCGCGGCATCGCCGGCGAGATGGATCTCCCGAAAGTCCCCGAGCTCGCGGGCTCCCGGCTCGCGGAAACCAGGAAGGACCTCGCGGCCCTCGGCCTCGTCGTCTCGGACCTCGGTGCCTCCGCGCGCATGCACGAGAAGGACGCGGCCACCCGCGAAAAGCAGCTCGACGAGGGGCGCCGCTTCATCGACCTCGCCCACGCCCTCGGCGTGAAGTACGTGCGGATGTTCGGCGACAAGATGCCGGAGGGCGAGGCGCGCGACGAGGTGCTGAAGCGCGTCGTGGACGGCTTCCAGAAGATGGCCGCGCATGCAAAGGCGGCCGGGGTCGTGGTGCTGATCGAATCGCACGGCGATTTCACGCATTCGAGGGACCTCGAGGAGATCCTGAAAGGCGTGGGCTCGGACGCGTTCGCCCTCCTCTGGGACGCTCACCACACGTTCGTGGCGGGAGGTGAGCAGCCGGCGGAGACGTACGCGAGGCTCGGGCGGTGGATCCGCCACACCCACCTCAAGGACTCGAAGCCCGAGGGCTCGGATCGCCGGTACGTGATGACGGGGACGGGAGAGGTGCCGGTCCGGAGCCAGGTCCAGGTGCTGGCGGGCGCCGGCTACCGGGGCTACTACTGCTTCGAATGGGAGAAGAAGTGGCATCCCGAGATCGAGGAGCCCGAGGTGGCGTTCCCGCATTACGCGAAGACGATGGGCGAGTACCTGGCCGCCGCTGGCGTGAGGCCGGCGTAGGCCGCCGCGCAAGGAGGGAGAGATGGCGAAACGCGAAAAGGTTTCCCGTCGCGAGTTCCTGGAGCGAAGCGGCCTCGCGGTGAGCGCGGCCGCTTTGCCGCTCGCCGCGGCCCCCTGGCCGGCCGACGCCGCGGCAGGGCGCGGCATCCCCCACCGCACCCTCGGCCGTACCGGGGCCTCGGTCTCGATCCTCGCCATGGGCTGCGGGAGCCGATTCCTCATGTACCCCGCCGAGCAGGCCTCGGCGGTCCTGGAGAGGGCCATCGGGCTGGGGATCAACTACCTCGACACCGCGATCGACTACGGCAACGGCGAGAGCGAGACGCGGGTCGGCCGCGTGATGGCGACGCGCCGCAAGGAGGTGTTTCTCGCCACGAAGGTCCCCGGCCGCGCGCGCACGCGCGAGGCGGCCCTTCGGGAAGTGGAGGCCAGCCTCAAGCGGCTCCAGACCGACCACGTGGATCTCCTGCACATCCACAGCCTGGGCCAGGAAGACGACCTCGCGAAGATCGAGGCCGCGGACGGCGCGCTCAAGGCCCTCTACGAGCTGCGGGAGCAGAAGGTCGCGCGCTTCATCGGCATGACGAGCCACACCGAGGGCGCGGTGATGGCGAAGGCCATCGAGCGGAACGACCTCGACTGTGTGCAGATGGCGATGAACCCGGTGCGCGCCCTTCGCTTCGAGGAGCAGGCGCTCCCCGCTGCGAAGAAGAAGGACCTGGGCGTCATCCTCATGAAGGTGACGGCGCAAGAGAAGCTGCTCGGCCCGGACGGCGCGGCTCCCGCCGCCCTTCTGCGCTACGCCTGGAGCCTGCCCGTCTCGACGGTCGTGTGCGGGATGCCGAAGCTCGAATACCTGGAGGCAAACGTGGCCTCGGCCCGCGCGTTCACCCCCATGCCGCCCGCCGACATGGACGGGCTGCGCACGCAGCTGGCCGGCCGGCAGGTCGCCCTCGAGCACTTCTTCGCGCACCACCACGACGGTCTGGCCTGAAGAGAGGCGGCAGCGCGTTGGCTTCGCCCACTTCCCGGGAGGCGCTTTGACACGGGCGCGCACGGCGCTGGCCGTCTTGCTGTTTGTCAGGCCGGGAGGGTGCGCGCGGCCAGCGACTGGCCGCCGCCCCGCTTCGCCGATCCCGACCGTGCCCGCACGCTGGCCACCGCCTTTCCCGAGATCGAGCGGCTGTTCGCCGATCGGTTGGCGCAGGCGAAGGTCCCGGGCGCCGCCTTCGGGATCGTGGTCGACGGGGAGCTGGTGTTCGCCAAGGGGATCGGGTTGCGGGACGTCGCGACCCGGTCTCCGGCCGACCCCGACACGGTGTTCCGCATCGCTTCCATGACGAAGAGCTTCACGGCCATGGCCATCCTGAGCCTTCGCGACGAGGGGAAGCTGTCGCTCGACGACCCGGCCGCGAAGTACGTGCCCGAGCTGGCCGGGCTGCGGTACCCGACGAGCGACGCACCCGTCATCACCATCCGGCACCTGCTGACCCATTCGGAGGGCTTTCCCGAGGACAATCCCTGGGGTGACCGCCAGCTCGCGGCCAGTGACGAGCAGTTTTCGCACGAGCTCGCCGCGGGGATCCCGTTCTCCAATCCCCCCGGCCTCGCCTTCGAGTACTCGAACACCGGCTTCGCGATCCTCGGGCGCATCGTGGGCCGCGTCTCCGGCATGCGCTACCGCGAATACGTCGACGCGCGCGTGCTGCGCCCGCTCGGCATGACGGCCACCACCTGGGACGTGGCCTCGGCGCCGCCGGGGCGGGTGGCCAAAGGCTACCGGCGCGAAGGCGAGACGTGGGTGGAGGAGCGGCTGCTGCCCGACGGGGCCTTCGGAGCCATGGGCGGGCTCTCCTCTTCGGTCCGCGATCTCGCCCGCTACACTGCTTTCTTCCTGTCCGCCTGGCCGCCGCGCGACGATCCCGAGACCGGCCCCATCCGGCGCAGCTCGGCACGGGAGATGCAGCAGGCCTGGCGCCCCACCCCTGCCTTCGCCTCGCGCGACACGGTGGAAGGCCCGCTGCGCATGGGCGCGGGGGGCTATGGGTACGGGCTCGGCGTCTCGCAGAGCTGCCGCTTCCGGCACGTGGTCGCCCACTCCGGCGGCCTTCCCGGCTTCGGCTCGCAGATGCGATGGCTGCCGGAGTACGGGGTCGCCATCGTCGTCCTCGGCAACCTGACCTATGCGAATTGGGCCGGCGCCGTCGGGGAGGCTTTCGAGACGCTGCACCGGACGGGGTCCCTGAAGCCGCGCGTTCCGCAGCCCGCGCCGGCGCTGCTGGCCGCGCGTGAGAGTGTAGATCGCCTGCTTGCGCACTGGGACGACCGCGTCGCGGACAGCCTGTCCGCCGACAACCTCGATCTCGACGTGCCGCGCGAACGGCGCCGGCGCCTCTTCGAGAAGCTGCAGCGGGCCCATGGCGCGTGTCGTCCCGAAGGCCCGATCGAGGCGGAGAACGCGCTCCGCGGCCAGTGGACCCTCGCCTGCGAACACGGGCGGCTACGGGTGGCGGTCACCCTCGCCCCCACCGCGCCCCCGAGGGTCCAGGCCCTCGACACGACGTCGATACCGGCGCTCGGCGAGACGATGCGGCGCGTGGTGGATCGATTGGCGGGTCTGACCTCGCGGTTCGAGGAGGCGACCCTGGCCGAGATCGCGGCGCGGGGAGCCGAAGGGCCGCTGCGAGCCACCCTCACCGCGGCCGCGCCGTGGGGCTCGTGTCGTCCAGGGGAGGCCCGGAGCGGAGACGGCGACGCCCAGGCGGTGATCCGGTTCGAGTGCGAGCGGGGTCGGCTCGACGCGGACGTGGCTCTCGACAGGGAGTCCGGGCGCCTCAAGTCCCTCCGCCTCGCTTCGCCCAGCGACGAGACCTGCGTGCCCTAGAGCCCGGCATCGCGGTGTCCTGCTCACACGTGCTGATCGACCAGGATGGGATTCACCATCCGGGTCCACACAGTAATTCGCGGCTCACGGTACTTTGCCCGGCGCCCATGTCGTCGCGAATGCCATCGCCGGGATCGTCTCGATGCATGACGTGTCTGGCTTTCGCGTCGGATCCTCCCAGAACTGCATGACGATCGCCGCGTGACACCCAGTGGGGCGGGCGTCGTGCCCCTCGTCCGGAAACTCGACAAGGTACGCTCGGCTGAGCGTGGAGGCGATGCGACGCGCGTGCTCGGTCGGAGTTCTGTCGTCGAAGTGGCCCGTCAGGATCAGGGTTGGAATGTCGCTGCTCACGGGGGTACGCGTCGCCGCGTCGCCGAATCGGGGAAGCCATTCCTCGCAATCGTGGTCGACCACGCGCCGGAATGGGGGCTGCACGCGGGCGTTCACCGCCTTGAGGGTTTTCAGCGACGTGGGGCCGTAGTCGTCGTAGCAGTTGACGAGCTCGCGCAGCGCACGGTTGGCCAGGAGCCCGGGCATGGGGTCGTGTCCTACGATCTCGCGCGCCGCCCGCGAACGGTCACCCGCGCGCAGCTCGTGCAGCAGCAGGGGGACGCGGCCCAACCCCACGCTCGTCCCCATGCGCTTGCGAATGCCAGCGACCAGGCGGTCGCCATCGAGCCAAACCGTATCGCTCCGGCCATCCGGAAGCGGGATGGGTACAGGAAGGGGCGACTTCGTCAGATCGGCGTAAAGAGCGGGGAAGTCCAGGTCAACGGTCGGAAACGCCTGGTGACACGACGGCTGCAGTGTGCACGCCGCCAAGAGCCGCTCGAAGGCTCGCTGGGTGGAGAGCGGTTGCTCAGACTGTGCCGAGAGGCTGCGCGCCCTGGGGCTGGAAAGCACGACGGCGCGGATCGCCGGTCCGTCGCGCACCATCGCTTCCTGGGCGAGACGCGCGCCGTAGGATGCGCCCCGGATATCCCAGGACGCGTAGCCCAGCGTACGCCGCAAGTCGATCAGGTCGGCGACGCTGGCCGCCGTGTTGTACGCCAGTCGATCGATTCCCTTCCCGTCGAGCTCGGCGATGCAGGCGCGGCGTGCCTCACGCAGCCTCTTTTCCTTCTCGGTGCCTTCTCGAAGGTTGGACGCGGAATCGGCGACGATCTCGTAGGACGGGCAAAGCTTCGGTTCCGAAAACCCGGCGCCCCGCTGGTCGTAGATCACGACGTCGCGATGCCGGGAGAGTGGACTCATCGCCACGCCCGCCGAGTAAAGCCGAATTCCCCCAGGGCCGCCAGGGCCGCCATGCAGCAAGACCTGCGGCGGCGCACCGCTCGGCTCCTTGGCGCGAAAGATTTCCACGGCAAGGCGGACCGTATTCGCGGTCGGTCGATCACGCGATTCCGGCACCACCAGCCAGCCGCATTCACGCCGAACCTCGCGCACCCATTCGCCAGTCAGTAGGCAATCGCCGCGCTCGAATCGTGGAGGCTCGGACAGTGCCGCGGCCTCCGGCGCGACGGACGCGGCCAGCAGCGCGGTACCAGCAAACGCCCCGATGGCGCGAGCGAAACGAGGCCCGTGACGGGATGTCATCCACCTAGAGGGAACGATGAATGAAGGCTGTTCCAGAAAATGATGCGTGCTCTGGCGACGCGCCTGCCGGCCACGCCGCAAGGCCCAAGCACCTACCACAGCGGGGACGCCCCCGCCAGCGAAGATCGACGTGACCACGAGAAGCGCCCGCGGCACTTGGCCCCGACGAAGACTGAAGGCAATTGCAGCCCGAGCGATCGTCGCACCCGTCACCACCGCGGAGCCAAGCCCGATCGCTACCACACGCATCAAAGAATCAGACAATTCGGACCATTCCGAGCTCCCCTGCAACTACTCGAGGTGGACGGTCGGGCCATCCGGGTCCGTCGACCACCCGGATCAGCGACGAGGCTTCGTCGCTTGCGCAGGCCTCGTCCGCTTCAACCCTTTGTTCGACCGCTGCGTCTTCGAGCAGGAGTGTGCACCCGGGAGCGTCGTGGCACAGCGGCGACTACCGATCGGAGGAGAGTGTTTACGGACTCCGACGTCGGAAAGACGGCAGCCACATCCGGATCGAGAACGACGGCCACGCGATCCTTCAAGCGGGCTGCAGATGGGTTGGGCCTCGCCTTCGAGTAGTCGAAGTCGTACTCCGGCCTCATGTCGTCGGTTGTGCTAGCGCGCCTTTTTCTGGCTTGCTTCATAAGCTTGACGCTCACTTCGCTCATCTTACGGCCTCCGGATGTCGGTCGAACACTGCGGATCAGCTACGAGGGCCGCGCCGCTTGAGCGCACGATGCAACGCGCGATGTCCGTGGAGCACGGCTACGATGAGTACACGCTTTGGCTCGACATGATAGATGAGGCGGTACTAGCCGATGATGAGCTCCCGGAATCGAGAGAGTTTAGGGTCAGGAACCCTGTGACCCCGATTTAGGAACCGAGCAAGCGACTCGGCGGCGTCGACGGCCAGTTGGGCCAGATTGGCGGCATACGCCTAGGAGTCCTCGGCGATGAACTCGACGGCCGCTTCCAGATCCTCGACGGCGAGGTCAGACCAGACTATTTTGCGAGCCACTTGGACAGGCGCTTCTTCACCTGCTCGTGGCTATGAATGCGGCCTGCCGCTGCGGCCTGCATACTGCGCTCGACCTTCTGCCGGACGTAGAGTTGGTACTGGACGTCCTCGATCGTGCAGTTGTCAGGGAGTGTCTTGACGAGATCGAGAACCGCTCGCTTCACGCTGCCCATGCATTTGCCTCGGCCGATCGTACCACGGCGCTACTGAGACGTGGCCGAATGGTGGCTCCCCGAGACGTTCGTCGAACACCGAGATAAGCGGCGAGGCGGCAGGGTTGCCGTCCCTCGTCCGCTGCAACTCATTGTTATGCGGCGCCCTATTTGGCCGGAGCCGGGCAGCACACCGCGATGCGCTCGGCCCCCTGCATCATAAAACCCTGCATCACTTCGCCCGGTCGCTCGCAGATCGTCGCGACCGGCGGGCCGGAAGGCCGGGGCACCACTGAATTGCCGAGTCGGCAACCACGCCCCTCCAACACCTTCGGCACTGCTGCCTCCGCGGCGAGGGGAGCGGCCATGGCTGCTTGCGTCACATGCACTCCCCGGCCTGCCCCGACACCGAGGCAAAACGAAGCGAGGAGCCAGACGGATGTGTGTTTCGGCATCAGGGACTCCTTCGACCGACAATTGCCGTCCGGCGGCCGACGGCGGCGCGTCCGTAACGTCCGCACCCTGAGATCAGCGCGAGGCCATCCTTGCCTTACCTCGCCCGCTGCATCTCATCGTTCGGCGGCGCTTATTCTCCCCAGCATCACCTGACTGGGTACTCGATCAGGAGCTCGCCCGACGTGTGGGTGAATCCGCTTGGGACAAGTGGTACGAAGAGTTTGACTGTTCGCGTGCCGTGAGGTACCTCAAACTCGTCGGACAGAGTCGTCTGGCCGGACCCCTTAACCACCTCAACTGATGCTTGCTTTCGGCCTGGTAGCAGCGGCGAGTTGTCCTCCCTCTGAAGAACGGCCACCACGCGCCCCTTCTCCGCGACCTCCAACCTATAGGCGACCGTCAGCGTGAGCGTCACGTTCTGGCCCGCCGCCAGGGTCGTTCCCGGCTTCGGGGCGGCACTCACGTAGCGGATGGAGTAACCGGGAGCGCCACCGATTGTCCTAACGCCGGACGCCGTGGCACAAGCGGCGAGGGCAATGCAACTGGCTATCGCCAATGGACGCACTCGTCCTAGTCTCTCCAGCACCTCAACCTCGCTGTCGTCCGCCGAACACTGGGGATCAGCTGCGGGGCTTCTCTGCCTGTCGAGAAGGCAGCTGCGCCCCGTCAGCTGCATTGTTGGACGCCCTCGCGTTCGACCTTAAGTGCTCTTGCCCCGACCACGACGCAGCCGCTCAGCATGTCACCCAGCCGCTGATGCCGTTCCGAGAAAGCCCCCGCCAAAGCTGCGGGTAGCCCCCCGAGGAGAATGGGATTCGCTTCGAGGACTCTGGTGGCTGTCCGGACGAGGGCGGCATTCCATCCGCAAGGTGAGCCGTTCAAGCGGCAGATCCGAAGGCCGAACAGGCGCTTGCCCAGCGTAGTCGACCAAGCACCTTCTTGGACTAGGTAGTACGCGAGATACGTCGCGACGCCGACGCCAGCACGATCAGCATCCGCTAGCAGTGATAGGCGGGATGCGGCAAGAAGCGCAAGGACCATCGCCAAGAGGTTGTCGACAACCGCAGCGAAGAGGCGGCTCTTTGTGGCGTCTCCAACGAGGTGCCCGGTCATCACCCCTTTTTCCTAGGGTGCGTCCAACACCGCGTCAAGCTGCGAGGACCTGGAGACGAAGCCGAAGGTCCTCGTCAGCTTCAACGCGTTGTTGGACGGCTCTCCCTCATTGGACGCTGCGCCCGCGTCAGATCTGCGCCTGCCCACACGACTACACCAAGTGCAACGAGCGCCGATGTGGAGCATTTGAACCACGGCGCCAGACCCGGATCGATTCCGCCATAGAGGATCATCCCAAGATTGCTGCACCAATGGTACAGCGCGCACATCAGAACGCTACCGCCAGTGTTGGTGAAGATCCACGTGAAGATGATGGCCTCGGACAAGACGAACACCGACCATGGCAACACCGGCACGCCGCTCAGGTACTGATGGGGCAGCAGGATCACAGGCCAATGCCACACCGCATGAAGCGTACCAACGATCAGGCTGGCGCCGACGGCGCTGCGACGAGCGCTCAGGTGGGGCAGAGCGAACCCGCGCCAGCCCAGCTCCTCACCCGCCGCAAACAGAAAAACCACCCAGATCGCGGGCAGGATAGGAAGCACCGGAGGAATCCGCGCGATGGAGAAACTCCCCCGGGCGTTGGCGAGGCCGGCAGCTAGGGCGTCCTCCGCAAAAGGCAGCCCCAGTGCCACCAGATACCAGCCCAAGCCGACCCGCCATCGCCCGAGCTTCCCCAACAGAGCCCTGACTCCAGGCTCTCCGCTGCCCAAGCCCGACACGACGATAGCGGCCACGCCGGGAGCAAACGCACCCAGTATCGGCACCCAGAAATGGAACCGGTCAATGAAGCCGATCACAATGCATCCCCAGAAGATGGCGCAGGCGAGGACAAAGTATAAGAAGAGTGGATGGAGCTGCGAGAAGGCCGTCATCTCCGCCTCAGTTGCGCTCCACTCTGTCCGTCCAACACCAACATCAGCGGCGAGCCTCCATTCTAGCCATGGCTCGTCCGCTGCATCTTGTTGTTCTCCGGCCGCTATTCTGACTCTCGCCCGCGCTCCTGCGCAATGCTCTTACGTCAGCGAGCCCTGGCCAAAGTCTACCTGCTACTTCGGCTCGATCGGCTTGGAGGTGTCCCTGCCGGTTTCGGCATGCCGCGAGATGGTCGGATGTGACTCGCCCCGGCGACGCCACACGAGAATCGCAGCGAGGCCGGCACCCAGCACGATACTCCCCGCAGCGATTGGCCTGAAGAGGGGCTCGATGATGCCCAAGAGGCCCGCTCCGATGCCAAGAGCTGCGATGGCACCTTCCATTGGCCCGAATCCGCCTCGCCGGACGCTGATCTGCAATCGTCGGTGCTCCTAGTTCAGTCCGGAGAACAACTAAGTGGGCCGACCGGCCTAGCTTGACCTTCCGGCCGGCCTATGTCGAACCGGCTGGTGGCAGTATGGGGGTGTAAACTGCTGAGCGTCAAACGCTGTTCGGCCATTGCTGAGGCGGACAGTTCCGGCATCGCCCCCCTCCCCGGTCGGCCTATGCTGGCCGGGTCTAGAGCTCCTCACAGCTCGTCTGCGGGGCTCTGGACGCCTCGGGCCCCCGCGGTTCAGGACGTGGGTGTAGATCATCGTCGTGCTCACGTCGCTGTGGCCCAGGAGCTCCTGGATGGTTCGGATGTCGTGGCCTGTGCGCAGCAGCTCGGTCGCGAAGGAGTGTCGAAGCGCGTGAGACGTCGCCGGTTTGACGATCCCCGCGAGTCGAACCGCCTCGCCCATCTCCTTCTGGACGACGGTTTCGTGCAGGTGATGCCTGTGGCGGACGCCGGTGTGGCGGTCGGTGTAGTGGGAGGAGGCTGGGAAGACGTATTGCCACGCCCACTGCCGGTCGGCGTTTGGATACTTGCGGGCCAACGCGGCCGGCAGGGCGGCACGTCCCAGGCCCTGACGGAGGTCGTTTTCGTACAACCGTCGCACCTTGGCGAGATGCTCGAGGAGCGGCTGCTTGCAGGAGGCGGGTAGCATCGTCACCCGGTCCTTCTGTCCCTTGCCATCGCGGACGGTGATCTCGTTGCGCTCGAACTCGATGTCCTCGACGCGCAGGTGCAGGCATTCGAGCAGCCGCAGCCCGCTGCCGTACAAGCGCCGACACGCGAGGAGAACCACGCCGTCCATCTTGGCGAACAGCCGCCTCGCCTCGTCCCGGGTCAGAACGACCGGCGAGCGGGCGGGCCGCTTGGCGCGGACGACGCCCTCGAGCAGGCCGATCTCCCGCTCCAAGACGTTCCGGTACAGGAAGACGAAGGCGCTCAGGGCCTGCGTCTGGGTCGAGGCGCTCAGGTGCTCCCTCACCGCGAGGTGCGACAGGAACGCGTTGAGCTCGGACTTTCCCATTTCGGCCGGGTGCCGGACCTTGTGGAAGAAGATGTAGCGCCGGATCCAGTACACGTAAGCCTGCTCTGTCCGCGCCCGAGCTGCCCGGTGAGGTCCACTGCGGAGGGAATGAGGCTCAGTCGAAGCGGATCCCGAGGCGCGCGCCGGTGGCCAGGACCTGGTCGCGGGCGGCGTCGTACTCGGCTTCGCTCGGGAGGTGCTCGAGCATCAGGGGGGCCTCGGGCGCGTAACGCGCGTGCTCGGCCAGGAACACCGCGTAGTCGATGCTGCCCAGGCCGATGCGCACCTCGCGAAAATGCACGGCCATCTCGACGTCCCAGCTCAGGTCCTTGGCGTGAACGCTGGCGATCCGCGGGCCGAGCTTCCGGTAGCACTCGCGGAGGATGTCGCTCGAGCGGTAGTAGCGCTCGGGTGAGTTGACGAGGTTGCACGGGTCGAGGTGGACCGCGAAGGCCTTGCGGTCGACGGCGTCGATCATCCGAAGGCAGGCGTCGGGGCTGTCGGGCAGCGACCAGGCCATCATCTCGTAGGTGAAGGTGGTGCGCGAGGGCTTCACGGCGTCGATGATCGCGCGCGCGTTCTCGACCGCGGCGTCGAAGAAGCGGGGAGAGAGGTTGTCGGGGTGGGGGCCAAACCAGCTGGTGGTGCTGAAGGAGCCCGCGATGTCGACGCAGCAGCGCGCACCGACCGCGTCGGCGAGGGCCAGGCCCTCCGTCACGGTGGCGATGTTCCTGCGCCGCGCCAGGGGGTCGGGGTCGAGGAGGTTGACCCACCGGCCCACCTCGGCGATCACCACTCCGTGCCGCGCGAAGGCCGTTTCCGTGGCGCGGAGCCGCTCGCGGTCGTCGATCGGCATTTTCGGGCAGTAGGCCGCCCGGTAGCCTTTCGCCCGGTGTGCGCGGGCCAGCGCCTCGGGGTCGTCTCCGGGAACGCTGACCGGCGCCCCCAGCCGGATGCGGCCCTCGGCCGCCGGCTCTGACCGGGTTGCGCGAACGGATGAGGCCATGGCGGCTCCCGCGGCGGCGCAGAGAAATGTCCGGCGGTCGAGAGGGCCTGCGCTCATGGCTCTACCTCCTGAAACGATGGCCGATTCCGTACCACGAGGCTCAAGCATACAATCGCCATACTCGGCGTGAGCGACGAAAGGCACGTGCATGAAGCAGTCGGGGGCTCAAGGTGGTGAAAGCCCTGACGAGCGTCGACGCCGTTGTCGGCAGCCACCTCATGGCCCGCCACTTCCGCTCGTCCTCGCCCTCGTCTTCGTCCCGGGGTTCTCCGCCGCCGCAACCGTCGACGTGTGGAGTCGGCCCGAGCGGCGGCCTCCCGTGCGCACCTACGACGTGCGGCACTACCGCATCGCCCTGCGCCTCGAGGACGAGACGCGGTCCTTCCGGGGCGAGACCGAGGTCACGCTCGCGCCGCTTCGGGATGGGCTGCGGACCGTCCGCCTGGACGCCGAGACCTTCACGGTGACGGCGGTCCGCGACGCGACGGGGAAGGGCCTGCCCTTCGTCCAGAAGGAGGGAGGGCTCGACGTCGATCTGTCTCGGACGGCGGCCCGCGGTGAGGCGATCGTCCTGACCGTCGCGTACGAGGCCCGCAACGTCCACGTCGACCCCGTGAAGTACGGCATGACGGCCGACTACCCGCTCGGCCTCGACTTTCGCGACGAGACCCCCGACAACCCGAAGCTCGTGGAGACGCTCTCGTTCCCCACCGGAGCGCGCCACTGGTTCCCCTGCTTCGACCACCCGAGCGACAAGGCCACGAGCGAGGTCCTGGCCACGGTGCGGAGCGACTGGCGGGTTCTTTCGAACGGCCGGCTGGTCGAGACCACGGACGACCCGGCGGCGAAGACGCGGACCTTTCACTGGCGGCAGGACCAGCCCCACTCGACCTACCTCTTCGTCCTGGTGGCCGGTCCCTACGAGGTCCTCAACGACGTCCATGGCGCGGTGCCCCTCGGCTATTGGGTCTACCCGAAGGACGCGGCGGACGCCCCTCGCAGCTTCCGGAAGACGCCGGAGATCCTCCGCTTCTTCGAGCGGACGTTCGGAGTGCCGTATCCCTGGGTCAAGTACGACCAGGTCACGATCCCCGGGATCGGGGGCGGGGCCGAGAGCACGAACGCCACCGTCCTCGGCCAGGCCACGATCCACGACGAGGACGCGGAGCCGGACTTCCCGAGCGACGGGCTGGTGGCGCACGAGGCGGCCCACCAGTGGTGGGGCGACCTCGTGACTCTCGCCGACTGGGGCGAGACCTGGCTGAACGAGAGCTTTGCCACCTACGGGGAGTACCTCTACTCGCGCTTCGTGGCCGGGGACGACGAGGGCGCCGTGAACCTTCTCGACAAGAAGGACGCCTACCTGAACGAGGCCCGCGAGAAGTACTTGCGGCCGATCGTGTTCAACCGCTGGCAATGGCCGAACGACAACTTCGACCGCCACACCTACCAGAAGGGCGCACTGGTCCTGCACATGCTCCGCGACCTCGTCGGCGACGCGGCGTTCTTCAAGGCTCTTCGGACCTTCCTGGAGCGGCACGCCTACGGCTCGGTGACGACTCCCGACCTCGTGGCCGCTTTCCGCGAGGCCTCGGGTCAGGACGTGCAGTGGTTCTTCGACCAGTGGGTGATGAAGCCCGGCCACCCGGTGCTCGAGGTGTCGCAGGCCTGGGACGAGGCGAGCCGGACGCTCCGCCTCCGGATCCGCCAGGCGCAGGACACAAAGCGCCATGTCCCGATCTTCCGGGCCCGCGTGCGCATCGGGATCGTCACCGAGGCCGGCCGTACCTCCGAGGCGGTCTGGCTCGGCAAGAAAGACGACGCTTTCAGCTTCATCCTGCCCGCCCGGCCCCTGCTCGTCCGCTTCGACGAGGGCGACGTGCTGCTCGCGGAGGTCACCTTCCGCAAAACGGCCGGGGACCTCGTGTTCCAACTGGCGCACGACGACGTGAGGGGCCGCGCCTGGGCGGCCGGCGAGCTGGCGAAGCTCCGCGGCGCGCCCGGAGTCGAGGCCGCCCTCGAGGGCGCCGCCCGCGACGACGGTTTCTGGAAGGTCCGGGAAGCGGCGATCGACGTGATGGCCGCGGGGCGGCGGCCGGAAGACGTGGCCTTCTTCCGGGAGCGCGCCATCGACTCGAGCTCGAAGGTCCGCACGGCCGCGCTGCGGGCCCTGTCGGCCTTCGCCTCGCCCACGATGGCGATGGGCCCGTTCCTCGCCGAGCGCTTCCGGGCGGACCGGAGCTATCTGGTGCGAGCGGAAGCCCTGCGCGGGCTGGGGCGCGCCCGCGATCCGTCCTTCCTGCCCTTGGTCGAGGAGGCGGCGCGTCTGCGCTCGCCGCGGCAGGTCGTTCGCACCGCCGCCCTCGCGGCCAAGGAGCAGCTCGAGAAGTGCAAGACCGAGGAGGTTCCATGCGTGGCCAGATGATGGACTGCCCCCTGACCCTCACCTCCTTCCTCGAGCGGGCGCGCGGGCTCTTCCCCCGGCGCGAGATCGTGACCAAGGCCGGGCCCACCCTCACCCGCTACACCTATGCCGACATGGTGGCGCGGGCGGGCCGGCTCGCCCGGGCGCTGGAGCGCCTGGGCGTGAAGCGCGGCGACCGGGTGGCCACCTTCGCCTGGAACGACGCGCGCCACTTCGAGGTGTACTGGGCCGTGCCCTGCATGGGGGCCGTGCTCCATCCCCTGAACATCCGCCTGGGCGCCGACCAGGTGGCGTGGATCGCGAACCACGCCGAGGACAAGGTCGTCTTCGTGGACCCGACGCTCCTGCCCGCGCTCGAGGCCATCGCCCCGCATCTTGCGAGCAGCACGCAGTACGTGGTGATGGGGGAGAGAGTGCCCGAGGGCACCAAGCTCCATCCCGCCCTCGCCTACGAGGACCTCGTGAAGGAGGAGCCGGATGAGCTCGCGTGGCCCCGCCTGGACGAGCAGGACGCCGCGGGCATGTGCTACACGTCCGGGACCACCGGGCACCCCAAAGGCGTCGTCTACTCGCACAAGGCGCTGTACCTCCACACGTTCGGCCTGGGGATGACCGACTCCTTCGCGCTGAGCGAGCGCGACACGTTCATGCCCGTGGTGCCCATGTTCCACGCCATGGCCTGGGGCACTCCCTTCGCGTGCGCGATGCTGGGAATGAGAACGGTCTTTCCGGGCCCCCACCTGCAGCCGCGCGACCTGGCCGAGCTGGTCCAGGCGGAGCAGGTGACGATGACGGCGGGAGTGCCGACGCTCTGGCTCGGCCTCCTCGGCCTCCTGGAACGCGAGCGCTACGACCTGTCGAGCCTGCGGGCCATGATCGTGGGCGGGGCGGCCGCGCCGCGCTCGATGATCGAGGCCTACGAGAAGCGGCACGGCCTGCGGATCGTCCATGCCTGGGGGATGACCGAGACCTCGCCCCTCGGCACCGTCTGCCGCCTGCGCCGCGAGCACGAGGCGCTGTCCGAGGACGAGCGCTTCGCCATCCGCGCCAAGCAGGGGATGCCGGTGCCTGGAGTGGAGATCCGCGTCATGGGGGAGGCGGGCCGGGAGCTCCCTCGGGATGGGAAGGCATTCGGCGAGCTCCAGGTGCGCGGGCCCTGGGTCGCGGGCTCCTACTATCGGGACGACCGCACCGAGCTGTTCGCGGACGGCTGGTTCCGCACGGGCGACGTGGCCTCCATCGACCCCGACGGGTTCATGCAGATCGTGGACCGCACCAAGGACCTGGTGAAGAGCGGGGGCGAGTGGATCTCCACCGTGGAGCTGGAGAACGCGATCATGGCCCACCCGAAGGTGCTGGAAGCGGCGGTGATCGCGGTCCCGCACCCCAAGTGGCAGGAGCGGCCGCTCGCCTGCGTCGTCCCGCGGCCGGACTGCAAGGACCGGCTCACCAAGGAGGAGGTGTACGAGCACCTTCGGCCGCTCTTCCCGCGCTGGGAGCTTCCGGACGACGTGGTCTTCCTCGATGCCGTGCCGAAGACGAGCGTCGGCAAGTTCGACAAGAAGGTGCTGCGGGCGCGCTTCCAGGACCATCCGCTGCCCGAGTGCTGATCGGCGCGACGCGCCCCTACCGCAGGTCCTTCACGATCTCCCGCGCCGCGTTCGCGCCCGGGCCGCCGGTCACGCCGCCCCCGGGATGCGTTCCGGCGCCGCAGAGGTAGAGGCCCCCGACGGGCGTGCGGTAGCGTCCCCAACCGAGCAGCGGCCGCGCGATGAAGAGCTGGTCGAGGGAAGGCTCGCCGTGCGACGGGTGGCCTCCGGTCATCCCGTACGTCGCTTCGAGATCCTTCGGGGTCAGGACCTGGCGGCCTGCCACCAGTGCCCGCAGGCCCGGTGCGTATTCCTCGAGCGTGCGCAGGACCGCCTCGAGCACCTCCTCGGCCCCGGCCTTCCAGTCGCCGGTCTTCAGGCGGTAGGGCGTGAACTGGACGTAGGCCGAAAGCACGTGCTGCCCCGCGGGGGCGAGCCTCGGGTCGGTCAGCGTCGGGATCGTGACGTCGAGATAGGGCTGCTTCGAGATGCCGCCGTACTTGGCGTCGTCGAAGGCCCGCTCGAGGGAGTCGACACCCGGGCCGATGTGGATCCGGCCCCGGAGCGGCCCGGGATCGCCGCCTTTGAGCGCCGTGAAGGCCGGCAGCGCGGAGAGCGCCAGGTTGACCTTGGAGGCCATCCCCTGCAAGCGGAAATTCCGGACGCGCCACACGTCCTCGGGGTCGAGGGCGGCGGGATCGACGAGGCCGAGGAACGTCCGGTGCAGGTCGGCGCTCGAGGCGATCGCGCGGGCCTCGAGCGTCTCGCCGCCCACGAGCACGACACCGGTGACCCGTCCGTCCGCGAGCACAACGCGCTCCACGTCGGCGCCGGTCCGGATCTCCGCGCCCAGGCGGCGCGCCGCGGCGGCCAGGGCCTGGGTCAGGGCCCCCAGGCCGCCTTTCACGAGGACGGTCGAGCCGGCTCCGCTGCCGCCCGAGGCCGCGGCCTGCAAGAGGAGGTTCGCGGTGGTGCCCGCGGACCAGGGGCCGGCGAACGTGCCGTAGATGCCGCGGGCCGCGATCACGGCCCGCAGCAGGTCGGTCTCGAACCACTCGCCCACGAAGTCGGCCACCGCCATCGGCCCCCAGCGCAGCAGGTTCTGGCCGTCGATGCGCCCGAGGCGGCGGAGGGCCCAGCCCGCGCCGAGGAAGGGGAACAGGTCCCGCGCCCGGGGCCGGTCGAGGTCGGGCGGGGTCAGCGAGAGGACGCGGCCCAGCGCGGGCGCGATCCGCCGCAGGCAGGCGTCGAACTCCGGCCAGCGCTCGGCATCGCGGGCCGAGAAGGGACGGATCCCGGCCGCGGTCTTCGCGGGATCGCCGTAGAGGCTCAGGGAGCGGCCGTCGGGAAGCGGAGCAAAGACCCGCGGCTCGGGCTCGACGAACGAGAGGCCGTGGGACGCGAGGCCCAGCTCGGCCAGGAGTGAAGCACGGAAAGGCCCCGCGGTGTGCGCCACCGTCGAGGCTTTGAAGCCCGGGTGGAACTCCTCGGTCACGGCGGCGCCCCCCACGATCGGGCGGCGCTCGGTGAGGCCGTTCGGGCCCCCGCCCACGACGAGGACGTCGGCCTTCACGCCACCTTACCCCGGTCCCAGTCCTTCAAGACCTCGAGGGCGGCGATGCGGCCCGGCGCGCCCATGATCCCGCCGCCCGGGTGGGTGGCGGAGCCGCACATGTAGAGGCCGTGGAGCGGCGTGCGATAGCGGGCCCAGCCGGGCACGGGGCGGAGGAAGAAGAGCTGCTCGAGCGACAGCTCGCCCTGGAAGATGTTGCCCTCGGTCAGCCCGAACTCGCGCTCGAGGTCGAGGGGGGTCAGCACCTGCCGGTGCAGGATGATCTTCTTGAGGTTGGGCGCGTATTGGGCCAGGGTGTCGATCACGGTGTCGCCGAAAGCCTGTCGCTTCGCGTCGTCCCAGGTTCCTTCGCGCAGCTTGTAGGGAGCGTACTGCACGAAGCACGAGAGCACGTGCTTGCCGGGCGGGGCCACCGAAGGATCGGTGAGGGAGGGGATCACCACGTCCATGTAGGGGTGCCGCGAGAAGTCGCCGTACTTCGCGTCGTCGTAGGCGCGCTCCATGTACTCGATGCTCGGGGAGACGGAGATCGCGCCGCGCAAATGGGCGCCGGGTCCGGGAAAGCAGGTGAAGTCCGGGAGGGCGTCGAGGGCCAGATTCACCTTGCCGGACGAACCCCGGTATTTGTAGCGCGCGATGCTTTCGAGGAACTCGCGGTCGAGCGCGCCCGGCTCGCACAGCCGCACGAACGTCAGGTGGGGATCGACCGAAGACAGCACGACGGTGGCGTCGATCTCGTCGCCCCCGGGGAGGACGACGCCGGTGGCGCGGCCGTTCTTCACCTTGATCCGCTCGACCGGCGCCTCCGTGCGGATCTCCACCCCGGCATCGCGGGCCGCGCCCGCGATGGCCAGGCTGATGGCGCCCGTCCCCCCGCGCGAGAACCCCCAGGAGCGGAAAGCCCCGTCGATCTCCCCCATGTAGTGGTGCAGGAGGACGTAGGCGGTGCCGGGAGAGCGCACTCCCAGGAAGGTCCCGATGATGCCGCTGGCCGACATCGTGGCCTTGAGCACGTCGGTCGCGAACCACTGGTCCAGCATGTCGGCCGCGCTCATGGTCATGAGCTGGAGCAGCCGATGCTGATTCGCCCGCGTGAGCTTGCGAAAGCGTTGGCCCAGCTCGAGGAGGCGGGCGTAGCCGGGGAGGTCGAAGGAGAACGGGTCCGGGGGGACCATGGACAGGATCGGCTTCACGAAGCGGGCCATGTCCACCATGGCCTTCGCGTACTCGTCGTAGGCCTCGGCATCGGTGGGGGAGTGGCGGTAGATCTCGCGGCGGGTGCGCGCGTGGTCGCTCATCCGCCACAGGTGGTCGCCGTTCGGCATGGGGGTGAAGGTGCCGTCGAGGGGCAGGATCTCCAGGCCGTGCCGCGGCAGGTCCAGCTCGCGGATGATCTCGGGGCGCAGCAGGGAGACCACGTAGGAGCACACGGAGAAGCGGAAGCCGGGGAAGACCTCCTCCGTCACCGCCGCGCCGCCCAGCACGTGGCGCCGCTCGAGCACCAGCACCTTCTTGCCGGCGCGGGCCAGGTAGGCCGCGCTCACCAGGCCGTTGTGGCCTCCCCCGATGACGATCGCGTCGTAGCTTCGGGCCATTGGTCCGGCGCATTCTAGTGGCTCGCCCGACGGAGGCGCAAGGCTCGTGGCCCGTGGTGAATCCCTGCGCTACCATGACGGGCGTGTCCCTCTCGCGCCGGCGACGGTTGCAGGCCCCAGGGGCCTTCTTCCTTGCCGCCACCCTCGCCGCGGCGCTTCCCCTGCATGCCGAGTGGCCCCAGTTCCGCGGTGTGGACGGCACTGGAGTGTCAGACAGCCGCAACCTCGCGCTGTCGTGGGGCGAAGGAAAGAACGTCCGATGGAAGACCGCGATCCACGGGCGCGCCTGGTCCTCCCCGGTCGTTCTCGGAAGCCAGATCTGGGTCACCACCGCCACCGAGGCCGGCGATCAACTGTTTGCCGTCGGCCTCGATCGGGAGAGCGGCCGAGTCATCCATGACCTGAAGTTGTTCCAGGTCGCAAAGCCGCAGTACGCCCACCCGTTCAATACATACGCGTCGCCGACGCCCGTGATCGAGCCGGGGCGGCTCTACGCGACGTTCGGGTCGCCGGGAACGGCCGCCGTCGATACCGGCACGGGAAAGGTGCTGTGGGAGCGGCGCGACTTCGAATGCAACCACTTCCGCGGCGCCGGCTCCTCCCCCATCGTCTTCGGCGATCTCCTGATCATGCATTTCGACGGGAGCGACCATCAGTTCGTCGTCGCCCTCGACAAGCGCACCGGAAAGACGGTTTGGCGCACGGAGCGCTCGATCGACTTCAAGGACCTCGGGCCCGATGGAAAGCCGGAGGCGGAGGGCGACCTCCGCAAGGCTTTCGCGACTCCCCACGTCGTGATGGTGGAGGGCAAGCCGATCCTCATCAGCATCGGGTCGAAGGCGACCTACGGCTACGACCCGCTCACGGGCCGGGAGATCTGGAGGGTCGAAGAGCGGAGCAACTTCTCGGGGAGCACTCGGCCCGTCGCCGGCCAGGGGATGGTCTTCTATCCGACCGGCTTCTCGACCGGGGAGCTGCTCGCGGTGCGGCCCAATGGGACCGGAGACGTCACCGCGACCCATGTGGTCTGGAGAGTGAGCCGAGGCGTGCCCAAGAAGCCGTCGCTGCTCCTGGTCGGCGGCCTGATCTTCATGATCGGGGACACCGGCGTCGCCACCTGCCTGGAGGCCGGCACCGGCCAGGTGGTCTGGACGGCGCGCGTGGACGGCAACTACTCGGCCTCTCCCGTGTGGGCGGACGGGCGCGTCTACTTCTTCAGCGAGGAAGGCAAGACGACCGTGATCGAAGCCGGCCGCCGGTTCAAGGTGCTGGCCGAGAACGAGCTGGACGGTGGCTTCATGGCGTCCCCCGCGGTGGCGGGTGGTGCGCTCTTCCTGCGGACCCGGACGCATCTCTACCGGATCGAGGAAGCGGGGACGCGAAAGCCACTTTTGTGAGTCGAGAGGGTGGCTGGACCTGTAGAATCGACTTCGCGTTCAGTGGGCCAAAAGCGGTCCTGCGCCAGGTCGAAGGCAGTGACGCCGAGTGTGGGTTTGCCGGTCTTTCAAAAGCGTCCAGAGTAGGACTCTCATGTTCGTGGAGGTAGTCATGATGAAGCACACCAGGACCCGGGCGACGATGCTCGTCGTGGCGGTCGCAGTCGCGTTCCTCGCGTCCGGCCCGTTCGCGGCGGCGGGTCCCCTCGACACCAAGACGAAGCCCGCGGACACCAAGACGGCGGCCAAAGCGACCGACGCGAAGGCTGAGCTCGTCGACATCAACACCGCCACGGAGGCGGAGCTGATCGCGTTGCCTGCCATCGGGAAGACCTACGCGAAGAAGATCATCGCCGGGCGGCCCTATGCGCGGAAAGACGAGCTGGTCTCGAAGAACATCATGCCCGAGAGCAGCTACGCGAAGGTGAAGGACAAGATCATCGCCAAGCAGAAGTAGGCTCTCACCCCGGGCCGGGGCCCCTCAGCCCCGGCCCAGCTCCTCGAGCACGCCCTTGATGAGGAGCGGCCACACGGTGGTGGCGTCCGCGTAGACCTCGGCGAAGCGGCCCCCCTCGGTCTCGGGCACGAACTTCCCCCACGAGACGCCCTCGGTGTAGGTGCAGCCGGAGAGACCACCCCAGTGTGCGGGCTCGGGGCAGATGCGCACGGCGTAGAGGTAGCGCGGAGGCGTGAGCGCCACTCCCAGGCGGTGGTTCGTGATGTCGATGTACGGCCCCACCTCCTGC
>WNFM01223884.1_pt2 | contig 28799 bp, 32 predicted proteins | sample 5400271 | NCBI WGS metagenome assembly WNFM01 (sample SAMN13153352, study PRJNA577476) | soil metagenome | isolation source: 60 cm saprolite on Douglas fir-dominated hillslope | place: USA:California | collected 2013-09-17 | reverse complement strand
ACCTACGACCTTATGGCGAGTTTCTGGCCGACGCCCCTTGCGGCCCAAAGCAATCCAATCGTCGTTGAGCGGATGAACAGCCTGCGGAAGTTCGTGTTTTCCACGACGCTGGACAAAGTCTCATGGAACAACACCACGCTGTTGAAGGGCGACTTGACGACGGAAGTCCGCAAGTTAAAGCAGGAGCCCGGTCCGAACATGGTGATCATGGGAAGCGGGAGTGTCGTCGCACAATTGGCAGATGCCGGATTGATTGACGAATACCAGATCGTGCTTAACCCTCTCGTCGTCGGCAATGGCCGGACGCTGTTCGAAGGTGTCAAAAAGAAGCTGCCGATGAAGCTCGCCAAGTCGCGCGCCTTTGGTAATGGCAATATCGTGCTGTTCTACGAGCCTATGGCATGAAGCAGATCGTCCGCGTCGAGAAGCGCTAAGAAAGCCATCGGTTATGGAGAGATTAAGCGTCGCAGCGCGACAGTTTTCCGGATAGTCTCTGATCGATCTTAGATCGGGGTCGATCATGAGCTCGACGCGACCTGCGCTGCCCTTGACCGGCGGCTGCCCGTGCGGTGCGATCCGCTACGAGGTCGCGTCGTTTCCGCTGTTGCTCTACACTTGCAATTGCACCAATTGCCAGCGGACGTCCGGCAGCGCCTTTGCGCTGAACATGCCGGTTAAGGCAAAGGATTTTCGCATTCTGCAAGGCGAGCCGAAGGGATGGCGTCGTCTGTCTCCGTCGGGCGCCGATGTCACGTCCTGGTTCTGCGGCGACTGCGGCGGAAGAATTTACGGCGAACGCGTTGGGCGTCCACAATCGATCAACATTCGCGCCGGAACGCTTGACGATACGAGATGGCTGGTCCCGGTCGCGCATATGTACATGAGAAGCGCGCAGCCATGGGTCCTGCCGGCCGAGAATGCCGAGTGCCACGAGACCGGGCCAAACGATTTTCAATCGGCGGCCAAGGCCTGGCGCGCGATGTGGCCGGAATTCTTCCCGCAGAAATAATCCGGTTCGGCCGTTACCCCACCATCCGCTCGCGGCCCACCCAGAAACCCGCCTTCAGCACCTTCTTGTCGACCTTACCGACGCCGGTCATCGGCAACTCCGTCACAAATTTGATTTGCTTTGGCGCATGCGCCGAGCCTTTACGCGCTTTCACCAGGTTGATCAGTTCCTCCGCGTTGGGCCTTGCGCCCTCGCGCGCGACGATAATAGCGGTGACGGCCTCGCCCCATTTGTCGTCGGGCACGCCGACCACGGCAACCATCGCGACGTCGGCGTGCTCGGTGTAATTCAGCGTCGAGATATCGTCGGGGCCGGCGAAACACTGAGGGCTGGCTGTGCCGGCTCTATCTACTGCGGCCAACAGGTCGGCGCCGTAATTGGCGGGGCCAAGCGTGAAGACATGTTTCAGGAGGGACGCTTTTGCCGCGAGGTCGCCGCCGCGATCGCGGAACGCATCGGTGTCAATGATCAGCATCTCCGCTTCGGAATCCTCGATCTGGAACAGCTGATCCTCGAGCGATCCCAAAGGATGCAGCCAGGTGATCGAAAGCCTCGACAATTGCGCGGCGACGCCGGCACACCAGGTGTCGACTCGGTTGGCAGTGAGGAAGGCTACGCGCGCCCGGTCTCAGGCCCAGCTGGAAAAACACCTTCTGCATGCGCCCGATCAGTTCGGTCGCGCCGGAGTAAGTGATCGATCCGCCCGGCCAGTGAAAGCCACGCGCGACGGGTAGCGCGCCAGCGCCCGCAGCGTTTGCCCGCAAGCGGTCGGGAAGGCATAGAGGGGTGAGGGCATGCTTCCTCCAACTGGCTTTGTCATTAGCGTTCGGTCGTGCCAATGTTGCCGGACGCTAGCACAATGAAACCGGGGCGAGGAACGGCAATCGCCATCTAAATCAGGAACAGACCTTGAGCTCCGCCGATCCTCTCGCACGCTTTCGCGACCGCCTCGCACTGCCGCTGATCGCGGCGCCGATGTTTCTGGTCTCCGGCGTCGATCTCGTGGTGGCCGCCTGCCGCAACGGCGTGATCGGCGCGTTCCCGACGGTGAATTGCCGCAGCCCCGAGCAGCTCGATAATTGGCTTGGCGAAATCGAAGGCCGGTTGCGGCGTCATTCGGAGGAAAGCGGCAAGGGCACAGCGCCGATCTGTCCGAACCTGATCGTGCACCGCTCCAATGCGCGGCTCGAACAGGATCTTGAGGTGCTGCTGCGGCATCATCCCGAGATCGTTATCACCAGTGTCGGATCACCGGCGCCGGTGCTCGCGGCCCTGCATGACGCCGGCGCGCTGGTATTCGCCGATGTCGCCAGCATCCGCCACGCCGAGCGCGCGGTCGCGGCCGGCGCCGACGGCCTCGTGCTGCTGACCGCCGGCGCCGGCGGTCAGACCGGCTGGCTCAATCCGTTCGTATTCGTCCGTGCCGTGCGCGCGTTCTTCGATGGACCAATCGTGCTGGCGGGAGGGGTCAGTGACGGCCATGCGCTGCGCGCGGCGCAAGCGCTCGGCTGCGATCTCGGTTATATGGGCACCAAATTCATCGCCACCCTCGAGAGCATGGCCGATGTCAGATACAAGGCGATGCTGGTTGCGAGCAGCGCCGACGATATCCTGCTGACCACGGCCTTCACCGGTCTGCAGACCAACATGCTGCGGCCGTCGATTGCCGCCGCCGGCCTCGACCCCGACGACCTGCCGCAACGCGGCGCGATCGACATCGGCAAGGATATCGACATCGGCGCGCGGGAGAAAAACCCAACGCGCTGGCGCGATATCTGGAGCGCGGGACATTCGACCTCGGGCGTGACCGAAGTGCTGCCGGTCGACGACCTCGTCGCGCGGACGCTTGCGGAATACCGGGCGGCCGATGAGCGCGTCCGATAGCGCAATCGCGGGGCCTCCGTTTCCCCCTTAACGCGGCGTTAACCATCTCGCCCCGACAATCGCGTCCGAGCCCGTTCACCGCTGCCGCGGCGGACCGTGCCAAGAACCGTCGTTCGAAGGGGATGCGAGATGGATTTCGAGACATTTTTTGAAAAAACGCCCGCCACCCTTGACGAGATCCGGACCCGGGTCGGCTACGCGCTGGCGCGCCATCCAAAGTGCCGTAACGTGCAATTCGACATCGTCAGCATGCCCCGCACGCCTAAGGGCGGTAACTGGACCATCAGCCTGCGCTCGGTCGCGCCCGATGCGCTGTGGGAGGCGTCCGATATCGTCGCCGATATCCAGGAAGCCTACGATCTCGCGGTTGCGGCCTGATTTTTCCAGGCTCCGCGCCCGTCCCTCCGCGCCGTCGAACTCACCGTCGCCGCAGCGTCGGCACGGTTAAGCCTTAATTATTGCCCAGTTCTCGGGCAAGTGACCGTCAAAGGATGCGGAGAGCTGCTTGACGAAAGCCATCACCATCATCGCGATGACCTGCTTCCTCATCGTCGGCGCGGCCGCCACCAGCACTCTCGGCCGCGACAGCGTGCCGGCGGCCCGGCTCGAGATGGCGCCGCCTGTCGTCACAAGCCCGGTCGCGAACCGGGAAAGCAAGCGCGACCGGCTCGCCGTCGCGACCGTCGCGCTGGCTTCGTTCGAGCCTCCGCAAACCGCAAGCGCCGCTGCGGCAGCCCCTTGCATTCGCAGCACCGGCCGACATCGAGGCGCCGAAGGTCGCAGCGCCCGTGGCAGTGCCGGTAGCGCCGCCTGCGCCGTCCGCGCCACCGAAGCCAAAGGCAGTCGCCAAGCCGGCGCCGCAGAAATCCTACGCGCTGCTCAGCGACGTACAGATCGCCGACATCAAGGAGCGCTTAAAACTTTCTTCCGAGCAGGAATATTACTGGCCGGCAGTGGAAACCGCGCTGCGCGCCGTGGCCCGCAAGATTCACGCAACGCGGCAAGCCGATCCGACGGGGGCGGGCGTGCCGATTGATCCCGAGGCCGAAGAAGTCCAGCAGCTGAAATCGGCCGCGATGCCGCTGTTGTTTCAGCTGCGCGAAGACCAGAAGCAGGAAGTGCGCACGCTCGCCCGCCTGATTGGTCTGGAAAAGGTCGCCGCGCAGATCTGAGGCCGCGCAGGTCTGAGAGAGTCACCGCGGCGATGACATTGGGAATCTGCTGCTCGGCCTCGGCGAACACCGCCTTGAGCAACTGGACGGCGATATCGAGGCCGCTCACCTTGAACGGGCCGACATCGACCAGGGACACGACGCGTTGCTTGAACCCGCCGGTGGCAGGGCTGCAATCCTGGGTCTTGGTCCCGGGAACTCCGAAAATCTGCAGCATCGTAGCTTCCGAGGTCGAGGTCAGATTCTGATTGAAGGTGTTTCTCGGAGGAATATCGACGAGCGCCTCCGGGCCGGTGGGGGCGGCCGCAGGTGCAACAAAAGTTTTCGCAACAACAGTTTTCAGGGCTGCAGTTTTGGGAGCTGCTTTCCTCGGGGCTGCTGTTTTCTTGGCCGCTTTCTTTGCCGTCGCCGCTTTTGCCATGACCAATCTCGCTGTGATGATGGAGGGTCGGGAAGATGCACAATCAGAAGATGCGTAATCAGGAGCGTTCCTCCTGCAAGGAAATCATCCGTCAAGTTTGGTTCGAACGCAACCTGAAGATTTATTGTCAAATGTGATCTACCCGATAGTTCGGTCCAGCCGAAACCGCGACGCGTGAAAATGCCGCGACTGCCCGCGTGCCGGTGAAAGGGCGTGCGCCACGATCAGCGCCGGTGAAAGCGAAGCGAGCGCTCGCAGGGCGAACGCTCGCTTCCTTGATCGTCTTGTTTGTCGTCCCAAGATTCGATCCGCTGGCGGCGGATGCTGAATCTGCGACGCGCTGGGTTTGGGTCAGACGAAGCAGCGCGCGGAATCCTCACCCGCCGTGGGCTTCCACGACCTTGCGGCAGGGCTCGGAGAGCTTCGGCTTGTTCTCGCGCAAACACGCGTTCATCTGCGGCGGCTTGCCGATGAACTCGGCGCAGAACGTGCCGGCATCGGAACGGCAGGCCATTTTCTCTTGCGGGGTCGGCCCGGATTGCGCCATTGCCGATGAGCTGGCGGCCATCAGCAGGAGGAGCGAAACATACACTGACTTTTTCATGATCAAACCTTTCGACGAATTAATGTGAGGGGGTTGCGGTTAAGCGCGGCGAACATCGTCGAGATGAAGATCGCGGTCCATGCCATGTTCATGGCATCGGGCAATCCCTCAAATCTGCAGGTTTTCAGGGCTGAAACAGCCTCGTCTGCGCGCTTCCGCCACACCCCCATCTTCATGGGATGTTGGGGCGCGCCGCCACGGTCCATGTACATCCGCGTCGGCTGCGGTGACCGATCGGTCCAACCGCAAGGCCGCTTGAAACAGGAGAGATGTCATGTTGAACAAATCGAAATGGGTGAGTGCTGCCGTCGCCTTGACGGCCTTTTCAACGCTGGCGACGGTTTCGCTTACCGCTGCGCCTGCCAATGCCGCGGTGGTGTATTGCAAGACGGCCGGCGTGCCGCAGGGCTGCGTCGTTCGGACCGCACCGGTGGTTCGGCCGATCTACCCGGTGGTTCGGCCGATCTACCGCGCGGGGGCCCCGGTCGCTGTGCGGCACGTCGGTTATACCCGCGTGACCCCTTATGGTGTGCGGCACGTCGGTTACACCCGCGTGCGGCGCTGAGGCGCATGATCCGGAAAAGTGGGTTTCCGAATTTCCGAAAAGCATGCCCTCGGGCTCGACCCGGGGGATCCTGCGCAAACAAAAAGCCCAAGCGCGACGGCGATCTATCGAGCCGTCGCGCTTGCAAGCTCAAGCGCCGGCGCTGTCACTGTCAGGAAAGCGGCGAGGCAAGGTCAGCCTCACCCGCGTGCCGCCGGCGCCGGAGTTAAGCTCGAGCTTCACACCGCAGCGTGCGGCGCGGTTTTGCATATTACGCAAGCCGCGCGCCGCTTTATGACCGGCAGCCGCGGCTGCGCCGTCCGGTGTCAGCGCAAATCCCTTGCCATCGTCTTCCACGGTGATGCGGCCATAAGCAAAACCCGATGCGTCGGCGAGCGTCTCGATGCTGACCGTGATGCGGCGGGCGTCGGCATGCTTGACGGCATTGGTCACGGCCTCATCCAACAATCGCACGATCTGGATGACGTGCCACGGCCGCAGTTCGGGATGAACCGGCAGGCCTTGCGGCGTCACCGCTCGCCAGTCCAGCGCGATATCATGCGGCCGCAACTGCGCCGTAGCGCGCTCGCGCCACGATCCGAGCGCCAGCATCAGATCGCCGCCGATATCGTCCATCGAATCGATGACCAGGCGAAGATCCTTCAGCGCCGCCCGGGCCGCGTCGCCGATCGGCGCGCTGGCATCGCCGCGTTCGCTGAGCGCGACGATGCTGACGAGCTGGCCGCCCAGTCCGTCATGCAGGTCGCGCATCAGCCGCGTGCGCTCCAGCGCCAGCGCCGCGGCTCGGGCGCGCTCCTCCTCGCGGGCAAAGCTCGCCTTCAACTTGTCCTCGGCCTGGCGCACCTGGGTGACCAGGCGGCCGGCGAAGCTGTCGACCTGATTGAGCGCGCGGGCAAATCGCCAGGTCAGCCCCGCGCCGATCGCGACCAGCATGGCCGAATAGGACAAGCGCGCGACGAAGATCCGCCCCTCGGGCGCGATCTGGAGCACCGAGAGCATGTCCCGGATCCAGCAAATCAGCACGATCGTGACGGTGCAGCCAAGCACGAAACTGGCGACGTCCTGTCGCTTCAACACCGATTGCGCGACGATCAGCGCCAGCAGCACCAGATAGAGGCCAACCGCCGGCACGCCGATGAATAAAAACAATTCGCTGATCTGCGCCTGATTTCCGAACAGCCCGACCGCAACCAGGATCAAGCCGGGCGCAAAGATCAGCGCACCGTAGCGCGGCCATCTCAAGCCGAGGAAAAACATCGCAAAGGTCAACACAAAACCGCTTTCCAGCGGCGCGGAAGTGATCAGGATCGCGTTCAGCCTGGAATATTGCGACTGATCCACCGCGGTCGGCAAAAACGACTGCGCCAGACCCAGCGCCATCGCGGCAGCCAGGATGCCGTAAGCGGGCTCATGCCGGCGCACCCCCCACATGATCGCCAGGATCACGGCGAGGATCCCCTGCCACGCAGAAAACACCACCGGCAGCGTGACGAACAACAGCGTCCGCTGTTCGTAGAACGGACGCAGTATCTGGTCCGGACCGACATAGACTCGGTCCAGGAAACCGGTCAACGGACCCCAGACGAACAGCCGAATGGTGAGATTGTTCGCTCTCTCATGAAGCAGCGACGCCGGAATAACCGCAATCTCGGGAGCATTGCGGTCGGCCCGGTTGGCCGCCGGATCGCGCCGGCTGTCCAGGATCACGACGCCGTTGACGGCAACCTCCACGCCATTGTTGAAGCGCGGCAGGAACACCGACCAGGCGTGTTGCGCCTCGCTATTCGGCTCAGAACTTCCCGGCCAAGCGAAATCGCCGGTGTAGAGCGGTGGATCGCTCATCGAAAACCGGGAAGAGGTGTAGTGCGGCAGCATGACGGCACGCTCGGTGCCGCCCTCCTTTGCGTTGAACTCGGTCACGAGATAGCGGGATGGCGGCTGCGGCAGCGACTGATGCAGCACGAAGATGCAGACGATAACGATCAGCACCTGGACCAGAGCATATTGGGTGAGACGAGAAGCCTGCAGCCGCCGGCTGGAAAAGCCCGGTTTCGCCGCGATCTCCATCACAGCCGGATCAAGCCCTGCTGCAGCGCCTCGAACACCGCCTCGCCGCGGGTGTGGACCTCGAGCTTGCGGTAGATGTTCTTGATGTGGCCCGGCACGGTCTGGCGCGATAATCCAAGATGGCCTGCGATCTCGGCATAGCTGAAGCCTTTGGCGATGCCCCACAGGATATCGATTTCGCGCGGCGTCAGTTTTACGGTATCGAGCGGCGGCCCGGGCGGGGGTTCGGGGTGGTTCTGTGTCCGACGCACGATGAAGCGTGCGATCGACGCCGAAATCGGCGAATGCCCGGCAACGAGGTCGCGGACGGTCGCGGCGATATCGGTCGGGAACGCATCCTTGAGCAAATAGCCGGTGGCGCCGACCGTGATGGCGGAGATCACGCTCTCTTCGTCGCCGAGAATTGAAATCACCATGATTTCGGTCTCGGGAAAGCGCTGCCGCGTCTCGCGGATCAGTTCGACGCCGTGTCCGTCAGGCAATTGCAGATCGGTCAGCAGCACTTTTGGGCCGCCCTCGGTCAGGTGGGCGCGGGCCTCGGCCAGCGTCGCGGCCGCCGTGACCTGAAATCCGGCCTTGGCGAGGGCGTCCTGCAGCCGCCATAATGTCGGCGCGTCATCTTCGACAAGCAAAACCGTGATTGCCTGCGAAGCGCGCTCGTCGCTCAACTCGGTCATCGAAAATGTCCCTGCCGCTTTTGGCGCGGCCGACGCAGTCTAACCCCGCGGGCCCGCTTTGCGACAGCCATATTCATGGGGTGCCGCGGCGACCCCACTGTCCGGCGGCGGGACGATCATGTTCGCCCGCTCACACCAGTGCGCCGATGATCCTGTCGTATTCGGCCTCGGAAAACACTTTGATCGTCGTCGTCCGCAGGTTTCCGGCGAATGCCAGCGAGAGAACGAACTTGGCGACGGTCTCCTCGTCGCCGGCTTCCAGATGGATGATGAGATCGTAGACTCCTAATGCGAGATAGGCGGCTTTGATCTCCACGCCGAGTTTCTTGGCTTTTTCCCGCGCCGCCGCGCGACGGCTCGGCACATCCTTCATGTTGCGAATAGCCTGATCGGTGAAGTTACAGAGAAGCATCTACATGGACATGATAACCTCCCTTGATCGTCGGGCTCCGTTTGCCTGCGATTTAGCGCGATTTGCGCCGGTTTCCGGCGGCCTTGGCCTGGGAATTGCAGCATTTGGCCTCAACAGATGAGAGGCCAGCCATGCTGCAGATCGATGCACGCCGCAACGCTTCCCCGGCGGCCGACCCAGGCCGCTCAAAAGTTCTGGTGCTGTCCGAGACGGAATCCCTCGAAGGGCGCAAGCCGTTTCTGTTGGATCACCTCACGGCGCAGGAGCGCGACTACGTCATCCGCCAGTGCACGCCGAAACTGGCAAAACGCAGTTCCATGATTTTTCGCCAGGGCGAAACCCAGAAAGGGATTTTCCTGATTTTATCCGGAGGAGTACGGGTATTTTACGCCGCCCCTTCGGGACGCGAGATCACGCGGGCCTATTGGTTTGCCGGGAATTTTATCGGCGGGCCGGACGTATTCGCGCAGACACGGAATATGTGGTCGGCGGTCGCGATGCGGGACACCAGCCTGCTGCTGCTTCCGAGTGCAACCCTGCGTTCGCTTTGTGCACGCATGCCCAATCTCGCGATCGGGTTGATCGAGGCCATGGTTTTCAAGGGCCGCTGCTACGCGACGATGGCCCAAATGCTGGGAACGCGCAGCGTCGGTGAGCGCATGACGCGGGTGTTGCTGCTGCTGGCGGAGATGTATGGGGTCCCGACCGATGACGGCGTCGCCATCGACGTTCCCATTACGCACGAGGAAATCTCGCACATGGTCGGCGCGACGCGCCAATGGGTCACCGTGGGATTGAAGCGATTGCAGGCGGACGGACTGATTGAGGTGGGCCGGGGCAAATTGCTGATCCGCAACCTCGCTGAGCTTGCAAAGGTCACAACCGAGCACTGACACCCCGTACGTTTACGGATGCGGCACCCTTGCGCCTTCTTTGCAATTTGTTGTCGTTTGCGGCCCGATCTCGCTTGAGCTTTGCGCTCGTATCGTCAGGTTTGGCGGGTCACCTCAGCGCAACGGCCGCTGCAAGCGGTTGCCCTGTTTAAGAGCTATGGCTTTGGCGGTCTCCATGCGACGAAATCTAAGCGTTGTTTTTGCTTCCGAGCGTTCGCTGCCTGATGGCGACGCGGACTCTTGGACACCAGCGAAAAAGCCGCTTGCCCATCCGACCGACCAGGGCCGCATCGAGGGGCGCGGCCTTGCGATGCGCTTCGAGAGCAAATCCGGCTCCGTCGTCGCGCTCGACGATCTCGATATCGACATTCGCCCCGGCGAATTCGTCGCCCTGCTCGGGCCCTCCGGTTGCGGGAAATCCACATTGCTGAATCTGGTCGCGGGAATCCTGAAACCCACCAGCGGCAAGATATCGGTCGATGGCAAGCCGGTAAAAGGCCCCAATCCGGATTGCGGCATCGTCTTCCAGAACCACTCGCTGTTTCCGTGGATGTCGGTTCTGGAAAATGTCGCGTTCGGCCCGAAGATGCTGGGCCGCGCCGATCCGATCGGCACCGCGCGCACGTTCCTGTCGCTGGTCGGCCTTGAGAAACAGGCTTCGGCATGGCCGTCCAGCCTATCCGGCGGAATGCAGCAGCGCGTCGGCATCGCCCGCGCATTGGCGACCCATCCTCCTGTGCTTCTGATGGATGAGCCATTCGGCGCGCTCGATGCGCAGACCCGCTCGATCATGCAGGAAGAGCTCTTGAAAATCTGGTCGCAGTTCAAGACCACCGTAATTTTCGTGACCCACGATATCGAGGAGGCGATCTTTCTCGCCGACCGGGTCGTTGTCATGAAAACCCTTCCCGGCGGCATCAAGCGCGAGGTGTTGATCGACCTGCCGCGGCCGCGCGAACCATCGATCATCAAATCCGAGCTCTTCAATCAATATCGCGGCGAGATTTTCGAATTGATCCGGGAAGAGACGCGCAAAGTGTTTCGCAATTCCGATTGATCCAAGGGAGCAGTGAATGGCGAGCGCGAATTCAGGTGCGACAGACGTGCGGCGCTGGAGCTGGGCGCTGATCGGGATTTTGCTGTTTCTGCTGCTCTGGACCGTCGCCTCATTGCGGATCGGCAATCCCGTGCTGCTGCCAAAACCTCAGTCGGTTCTGTTCGGATTCATCGACCTCGTGCGCGAAGGCAGCCTGCTTGCCGACATCAAGGCCAGCCTGCGGCGGGTGATCGGGGGCTTTGCGATCGCGTCCGCCATCGCCGTTCCGCTCGCGCTCGTGATCTCCGATCGTCGGCTTTCTGCGGCCGATCCCGCCGATCGCCTGGATTCCGATCGCGATCCTCTGGTTCGGGATCGGCGATCCGCCGAGCTATTTCATCACCGCAGTCGCCGCGTTCTTTCCGATCTTCATCAACAGTTTTGCCGGCGGCAATGCGGTCCGGCCCGAGCATATCCACGCCGCCCGCTCGCTTGGCGCGGGCCCCCGCGCGCTGTTCAGCCGCGTCTATCTTCCCTCTGCGATGCCGATGATTGCAACGGGACTGCGGATCGGCCTCGGTCAATCCTGGATGGCGGTCGTCACCGCCGAACTGATCGCCGCGCAATCAGGCCTCGGCTACATGATCCAGGCCAATCGGTTGTCGCTGGAAACGAGTCTCGTTCTGGTTGGAATGTGCACCATCGGCCTGCTGGGGGCGCTGATGTCGGCAGCGCTTGAGGCGCTGGAGCGGCATGTGCTGGTGCCCTGGAAGCAGGTTTGAAAATCAGTCGTATTGGAGTTGTTCATGTCAGCGATCAACCGATCCATTGCCCGCGGTCTCATCACGGGCGCGTTGTGTCTGGCGGCGCTGATCGGCGACGCGCCGACGACGGCGGGCGCCGCCGATCCGGTGATGCGCATTGCGTTTCCGAGCGGCATGAACGGTCAGATCGTGGTCGCGATGGATAAAGCAGGAATCCTTCAACAGAGCGGACTCAAGGCCGAGTTTAACTCCTTCCAATACGGGCCGCTCATGATGGAAGCGCTTGCGGCGGGCTCAATCGATGCGGTGGTGACGAGCCTGATGCCGGTGACTTCATACGCAGCTAAGGTCCCCGGCGACGTCAAGATCGTTGCGATGGTCGGCCAATCAAGCCACTCGCTGATGGTGGACAAGGATAGCGGGATGACCGCGCCCGAGGCGCTCGCCGGAAAAAAACTCGGCGTCTCCTTCGGTTCAGATTCACACCTGGATACATTGGTGTGGTTGAAAGAGGTGGGACTTTCCGACAAGGTTTCACTCATCAATATCGCCCCCGCTGAGCTCGCCATCGCCCTGGCCAATAAATCGGTCGATGCGATCGTCATCCGCCAACCCCAGGTGTTGAGATTGCAGCAGCAATCCGGTGCTCAGATCCTCCATACCTGGCCATTTCGATTTGTCTCAATCGTCAAGACAAAGTTTATGATTGAGCATCCGAATGAGGTGGAGAAATATCTTGCCGGGCTGCGCCAGGCGATACTTTTCATTGCGCAGAATCACCAAAAATCAGCGGATTGGTTTGGCGCATATCTCAGGACCGACCCTGCTATTATTCAAACGGTTTCGACGGACGATCCATTTTACACTGCCACGGACCTCGGTCAGATCGACATTTCTGTGAAGCCAGCCGATCGCGCTGTGATTGGGAAATGGGCCGCCGATGCCCTTGAACAGAAGATGATCAAGCGACCGCTGGATCTCGAATCCTTGTTTCAATAATCGTTGCTGGCGCTGACGTCTTGAAGAGGTTCACGACGGTTAGCCGATCCATTTGGCAATTAGTTATAGCGCGAATTGCGTTTTTCGTTTCGCCGGCATCGCCTCCGTTCCAGATTGTAAGCATCAAAGGGAATGTCGAAGGATCCTTGCAGATGAGCAGCCGTCAACAGAGACCCCGCGCAGCCGGGCCGCGCGAAGCGGAAACGTTTCAGCTATGGGTGTTTTCCGATGCCCATGTCGCGACCGACAGAGCGGTGTCGGCGGCGATCCGCAACGGCATGGAATTCACGCCACCCGCCGCTTACCCCGAAAGCCTGGCATCAGCGCTTCGGCAATCCGAGGAAGGCGGCGACCTTGGCGGCCCGCCGTTCCGCTGGGATATCGCGCTCGATCTCGGCGACAATGCCGGCCTTTGGGATTTGCCTGACGATACGCAGGGCCGCGAGGTGGTGCGGCAATTCGGTGCGCTCAAGCACCATCGGCGCGAGCAGATCTATTCGATCGCGGGCAATCACGATGCCTCGCCGGGTAATGCGCCATCGAGCGCAGGCAAGCCCGCCAATTGGTGGTTTCGCAAATGGGTCGATCCGATGGGCGAGAACACTGCAACGTCTGATGTCGACGCGTCGCGGCGGCCCTATGCGGCGGAAGGCAGCTGGGAACGCTACTCATTTTGCGTCGGCAACATCCGCTTTCTGATGATGAGCGACCGCAACGATTTGCCCTATCCGGTCGGGCGCCGCGAATTCGGCGGCGGCTCGCCGGCCGGCGCCGTGACCAGCGATACCTGGGCATGGTGGAAGGAGAATGTGGAGGCGGCGAACGAAGAGGACGAAATCGTCATCTCCTGCCATCATCACATGCTGCGCGAAACGACCGTCGCCTCAGGCGATTTCGAGGGTGTCTCAAAATATCCTGACGGGCGCTATCGCCACGGCCGTTATCACGGCGTCGACGGCGTTCCGGAAGGCGCTTCTTATTTGTATTTCGTCGACGACGAGCCCAAGGCCCAGCGCTTCGAACGCTATCTCGAACAAAATCCCGGCGCGGTCGATCTCTGGCTCGGCGGCCACACCCATACATTTCCCGACGATGTCGTCTCCGGCCGCGGCCACGTCGAACGCAAATGGGGCGCCAATTTCGTCAACTGCGCGCAGCTGTCGAAATATCATTCCTTCGTCACCTGTCCGCCGATGAGTCGGCATTTTACGTTCACGGTCGGATCGCCGCTGGTGCGCGTGCGCTGCTATCTGCACGACGATACCCACGCGCCCCAGGGTTGGTACGCCCCGGCCGAACGGGTGCTCGAATTCGGCAGGCTGTTCGCCCTCAACGGCGACCGCGTCAGCGCTTCGGCAAGGGAATCAAGCCCCGCCCTCGAGCCGGAGTAAGTTTTAAAGGTCCTGGTTCGACGCCGTCCCGGCTCGTGCCCGGCGTGGCGCGAGAAAAAAGTTTCTCATTACCTTAAATTGTGCCATGCTGAGCGGAAATCCGGGGATTGATAATTAGGGGGGTGGGATGGCTACGGCAAATGTCGATGCGACGGCCGCTCATGCGGCGGCAGCGAACACCGGCAGCTCCGCGATGAACCGATGAAATACTGGATCAGCTTGCGGAAAATTTCCGGCGGTGCCTTCGTCGATGACATCGAGCTCGGGCCGGCCCGCTATCTCCGCATACCCGATGGCGAAGTGCCGCTGCCGCAACATCAAATCCCGGTAACGCAATGGGTCAAGGAAATCATCGGCACATTTGCTCCCGATCCGCAGGATCCTGCGAAAGGGCCCACCGGTGACATTCTGTTCTTCGTTCATGGCTACAACGACACTATCGCAGACGTGGATCAGCGGCACGAGCTCATTCAGGCGGCACTGACGCCAAACACCTTTCCATGCCGCGTCATCAGCTTCGATTGGCCGTGCGGCACCACCGCGCTGGGCTATCTGCAGGATCGCGATCATGCCCGGATCACCTCGGTGCGGCTGGTCAGCGCCGGCATCAGACTGTTCGTGCGCAGCCAAACGCAGAAATGCGCGATCAGGGTCCATGCCCTCGGCCATTCGACGGGCGCGTTTGTGATCCGGGAGGGGTTCGATCATGCCGATGATGGACAGGCGACCGCGACCTCCTGGACGGTTGGGCAGCTCGTTCTGATCGCCGGCGACGTCTCCGCGGTTTCGTTTTCGGCAGCCGATCCCGAAACAGAAAGCACCTATCGCCACTGCTATCGTTTGACCAACTACTATAATGGCTATGATCAGGTGCTGCAGATTTCGAATGTGAAGCGAATAGGGCTTGCGCCGCGGGTCGGTCGCGTCGGTTTGCCTGCGGATGCCCCATCCAAGACGGTCAACGTCGATTGCTCGTCGCATTTTCATGCCACTTATCCGGACACTGGGAACGTCGTGACCGATATGACCACGTCGCATTCCTGGTATTTCTCCGACGCTGCGTTCCTTAGCGATCTGGCGATCACGCTCAAGGGCTCGATCGATCGATCAGTGATCCCCACCCGATCCAACACAGCAAGCCCGGGAACCCAGATACTGAGATGACCCGGCCGCAGGGGCCGGACGTGCGAGCGGCAATATCAGCGAGGCTCGGCCGATTCCAGATTGCGCGAAGAACCGCAGTTGCAACGCGTATTCTCAACAAGCTCAGTGGCCGGTTGAAGGTCGAAATTGACCTACGTCTTTAACGTGTTTATAGATGTTATGCACGTTTCAATAGAGTTAATCGTAATTAGGTGATTTGGCGGAGGGGGCAGGGAATGCGCAATTTCAATCTTGGTGTTGTTGCCGTATTGTTACTGACGTCGACTTTTAATCCGCGTGCATTTGGTCAGACTAACGGATGCGGCGACCTTCAAGAAAAGGGTGTCCCCGGCCGCATTTACGTTCAAACAACGGCCAGTGGTTTTCAAGACCCTACGACGTCGCGATGGAAACCCTTGTCGTCGACGCTTCAGACAAATGATGGCGTACAGGAGATTCAGCTCGGCTATCTCGTGCCGGCTACCCAAGGCTCCGGGGAAACGGGCAGTCTGATTATCAAAATCGCCCGTCAAAATATGAGCAAGTCGGATGAGCAGGCAGCGCCAAGCTCACACATCAGGCTGTTTCGACGTTCGTTCACCACAACTTGCAAAGGCAGGTATTTCTCCGATTGGTTTGGCAGCCTGGTGAGGCCGGAGGTCAGTGCCGATGTAAGCATCACTGACTATATTTATTACCACAAGACCGATGCGGACAGCGGCCAGCCGGAGATTTACGATTTCCATGTCGACTATCGCGACAAAAACGGAAATTGCGTGAGCACCGACGACAAGCGCAACGGCAACCGGCAACAATTCCTATTCACCAATCGTACTCGCGAGGAAGGCTTGGTGCTTGCGAATATCAAGGCCAATTTAGATCTGGTGGCAACAGCATACAGCGCTCCTGGATACGTGTCGAAGGTGCTCGCAGACAAAGACAATCGCGTGCGCGAGCTCGTGACGGGCTATCTGAAATATTCCAAGCTCGAAACCCAACTGCATCAGTACAAGATTCCGGACGCAGCGTGTGTGTTGTTTTCCATCCAAAATCCGGAACCAGGCGAAAATATCTCCATCAGGTTGAACAATCTGGAGCAGCGCGATGCGAACGGCCGTTTCTTGCCAGCCAGCGAGCGCAAGGAAAGGCAGTATAGGGTGCAGTTGCGCTAGGTTCACAATGTTGCGCAGGATCGCTGCTCTACGAACTGGACATTGAACCGTGGACGACATTATCCAATTTGGTCTCAAGACCGTTCAATATATCGGTGACTTTTTTAAATCCATATGGTCAGTCATCAGAGTCGCGCGCGTTCCACCTGACTACGTCACACCGGCGGCTGAACAGATGAAAATAAACTACAAGGCCGTCGCGGTCTCGATGATCTTGTTGTTTCTGGCCCGCGCTCTTCAGGGACACCTGGTCAACGATCCGTCGGGGTCCATTGTCGTGGTTGTGACCTTGGTCGCGGGAGTCGTCTGCTTGAAGTTTCTTTCAGATGCGATCTCGCGACTGGCGCGACGGCTGGGGCTTGAGAACCGCGGGCATGCTTCGAACGAAACTTCAAGCCAATGGGCGACGCTCATCGTCTCGTTGTGGACCTGGGCTTTATTCATTCTGGTGCTACTTGGCCTTGCCCACAATTATCTGGGGACAAAAGATCTGGCATTGTATCTTCGCAGTACTTTCATTCCTGCCCTCTTGGTTGCGTTCCTTTCACTGCTGATCGTTTGCATCAAGACGAAATTCGTCGATGCTGGTGAACTAGGTACGGTAAAGCAATTCTTGTTCTATTCAATCGTCTCGACCCTGCTGGTAGCGGTCGCTCTCCAACTATCGGTCTTTGCGCGTTGGGGTTGAGGTTTTGTCAGAAGCTTCTGGTGCCCCGACCGGAATCGAACAATCGCGAATAACGCTGCTTCAGCGAACGCTTAGCGCGTGAACTCACAGGCTTACTCACGTGATTTTTGGTCGCAAGTGCTGGTTCGGCCCTAATTCTGTCGGTATTCCTCCCGGCTCCGCAAAAGTATCTCCGATTGGCCTCGCACATGAGCCGCTGCGACTCATACCTCAATGCGGTGGATCGCCCAAGCCGCGATTGTTCGTGCAATGCGCGATCAGCCGCTCGATGAAGCCGGCGCAGTCAAGCAGCTCGGATAATTCGACGAACTCGTCCGGCTTGTGGGCCTGCGCGATCGAGCCCGGTCCGATCACGACGGCAGGTATGCCGGAGATGCTGACGAACAACCCGGCTTCGGTGCCGAAGCTGACCTTGGCATGGCTGTTGCGGCCGGCCAGTTGCTTGGCCAGCGTGACCAGCGAATGATCGGGCGGCATTTCGAGCGCGGGATACTCAAGAATCTCTTCGAAGTCGATCCCGCAATTTGGTTCGGTCTTGCGCATCGCGGGCTCGAGATTGGCTGTTGCCCAGGCGACGATGGCGTCGGTCACCGATTTTGACTCGTCGATCCCGAGGCCGCGGGCCTCGAATTCGACCGCACAATGATCGGGCACGATATTGAGCGCGGTCCCGCCTTGCACGATGCTCGTCAGCAGCGTGGTGTGGGCGACGTCGTACATCTCGTCGCGCGGTCCTTGCGTCGCAAGCTGCGCGGCGCGGCGGCGGATCTCGCTAATCAACTCGGCGGCATATTCCACGGCGTTCACCCCGCTCGGCGCCAGCGACGAGTGTGCGGCTAGCCCGCGAAACCTCGCGCGCACCGCATGCTTGCCCTTATGGCCGATCGTCACCTGCATCTGCGTCGGCTCGCCAACGAAGCAAGCCAGCGGCTTGGTTGTCGCGCGGCTCAGCTCGCGCAACAGCGGACGCACGCCAATGCATCCCACCTCTTCGTCATAGGAAAACGCCAGATGGATCGGCATCGCTAGTTTCGCGCGGCTGATCTCCGGGACCATCGCCAGACAGACCGCGACAAAGCCCTTCATGTCGGTCGTGCCGCGGCCGTAGAGCCGGCCGTCGCGCTCGATCAATGCAAAGGGATCGCTGGTCCAGCTTTGTCCCGCGACCGGCACCACGTCGGTATGTCCCGACAGCACCATGCCAGGCCTGTCCTCGGGGCCGATCGTTGCCCACAGCGATGCCTTTTGCCCGCTATCATCCAAAATCCGGCGCCCGGTAATTCCGAACGAAGCGAGATATTTTTCGATATAGGCGATCAATGGCAGGTTCGACCGGTCGCTCACGGTATCGAAAGCGATGAGGTCCGCGAGCAATTTGCGGATTCGTTCGGCTCGGTGGTTGGGCATGATCTCGATCATTCGACGGCAGTGGAAATTGAAACTATCGCTGGCGCGATCCTACCGCGGTCCGCTGGTGGTTGGCACCGTTCTTTTTTCTGCCTCGCTGGTAGGCATTCTGGGATCGAGGCGCGAGATAAATCGTCTCACGATCGCAACGGGACTTGGAAAATCCGTCTCACCCTGATCTTATCAGGCCTCAGAAACACCCCCGGCGAAAGGCTCCGATGAGTACGCGACGCGAACACGATCTTTTGGGCGACCGGGATGTTCCGGCGAGCGCTTACTATGGCGTCCACACCTTGCGCGCGGTGGAGAATTTTCCGATCAGCGGAACGAAAATCTCGATCTATCCCGACCTCATTGCGGCGCTGGCGTCGATCAAGCTGGCGGCGGCGAAGAGCAACCAAGAGCTCGGGCTACTCGACGAGACGCGCGCCAACGCCATCATCGCCGCCGCGGAAGAAGTCAGGGCCGGCCGGCTGCACGAGGAGTTCGTGGTCGACGTCATTCAGGGCGGCGCCGGCACCTCGACCAACATGAATGCCAACGAGGTGATCGCCAACCGCGCGCTGGAGCTGCTCGGGCGGCCCAAGGGCGATTATCATTTCTTGCATCCCAACGAGCACGTCAATATGAGCCAGAGCACCAACGACGTCTACCCGACGGCGCTCAAGCTCGCGGCCTATTCCGGAATCATGCGGCTGGTCGACGCCATGGCGGTGCTGCGTCAGGCCTTCGAGAAGAAGTCCGAGGAATTCAAGGACATCGTCAAGATGGGCCGCACCCAGTTGCAGGACGCCGTTCCGATGACGCTGGGCCAGGAATTTTCGACCTATGCGGTGATGCTGGGAGAGGACGAACAGCGCTTGAAGGAAGCGGTGCTTCTGGTCTGCGAAATCAACATGGGCGCGACCGCGATCGGCACCGGCATCAATTCGCACCCGGACTATGCTGGTCTCGTCTGTCAGCATTTGCGGACCACGACGGGCATTCCGGTGGTGACCGCGGCAAATCTTGTGGAGGCCACGCAGGATTGCGGCGCTTTCGTGCAGCTCTCCGGCGTTCTGAAGCGGGTCGCGGTGAAACTGTCGAAGACCTGCAACGATCTGCGGCTGTTGTCGTCGGGGCCTCGCGTCGGACTTGGCGAGATCAACCTGCCGCCGATGCAGGCGGGCTCCAGCATCATGCCGGGCAAGGTCAACCCGGTGATACCCGAGGTCGTCAACCAGATCGCCTTCGAGGTGATCGGCAACGATGTCACCGTCAGTTTTGCCGCCGAAGCCGGTCAATTGCAGCTCAATGCCTTCGAGCCGATCATCGCCCACAGTCTGTTCAAGAGCGTCAACCATCTCCGCTCCGGCTGCCTGACGCTGGCCGAAAAATGCGTCAGCGGCATCACCGCCAATCGCGAGCATCTGCGCCGCGGTGTCGAACGCTCGATCGGGATCGTGACCGCGCTCAATCCCTATATCGGTTACGCCAACGCCACCGAGATCGCCCAGCAGGCGCTCGTCACCAATCAAAGCGTCTACGATCTGGTGCTGGCAAAAAAGCTGCTGACGCGCGAGCAGCTCGACCAGATCCTGCAGCCGGAAGTGCTGACCCGGCCGCGGTCCTTTGCCATCACCGCGACCGCGCCTGGGAAGATCGAGGTTGTCAGCGTGGGCCCGACGCAGATCGACTGATGGAAATTGTTGCCCGGGAGCAGCCACAAAACGAAACGCCGCGCCAATGACGGCGCGGCGCTCGACGATCAGACCTTGAAGATCAGCCCTTGATGAAGGCGAGGAGGTCGGCGTTCACGTCGTCCTTTTGCGTGGTGCACATACCGTGCGCACCGCCCTTGTAGACCTTCAGCGTCGCGCCCTTGACCAGTTTTGAAGACAGCATCGCAGAGGCGCCGATCGGCACGATCTGGTCGTCGTCGCCATGCAGGATCAGGGTCGGCTTGTCGATCTTTTTGAGATCTTCGGTCTGGTCGGTTTCCGAAAACGCCTTGATGCAGAAATAGCTGGCGGGCATGCCGGCCATCATGCCCTGCAGCCAGAAGGATTCGCGCACGCCCTCCGAAACTTTCGCGCCCGGCCGGTTATAGCCGTAGAACGGCATGGTCAGGTCCTTGAAGAATTGCGAACGGTCGCTCAGCACGCCTTTGCGGAGGCCGTCGAAGACATCGATCGGCAGGCCGCCGGGATTGGCCGCCGTCTTCACCATCAGCGGCGGCACGGCGCCGATCAGGACCACCTTCCTTCGCCACCGCCGGTGGAATGGCCGACATGAACCGCGTCTTTCAGATCGAGTTTTTGCACGAGCTCGGCGAGGTCGTCGGCATAGGTGTCCATGTCGTTGCCGTGCCAGGGCTGGCCCGAACGGCCGTGGCCGCGACGGTCATGAGCAACGACGCGATAGCCATGTGAAGCCAGATAGAACATCTGGTCCTCGAAGGCGTCGCTGGAGAGCGGCCAGCCGTGGCTGAAGACGACCGGCTGACCCGATCCCCAGTCCTTGTAATAAATCTCGGTTCCGTCCTTGGTGGTGAACGTGCTCATGGTTTTGGCTCCTTTTCGATGAGGGGTTACGGAGGCTTGACTGCTGGCTTCGCCGCTTGCGGCGGCAATCAGGGGCAGCGCGGCGATACCCCCGCCGGCGAGAAGGACTTGTCGGCGGGACGTTGAAGTTTTGCTCTCGGCTTGATCGGGCTGTTCGATGCTCATGGCTCACTCTTGATGTTTACTTATCGCGCGATTTAATCGCATACGATTTAATTATTCCACGTGGGCGCCCGTTTCAAGCGCTTGCGATAAGATCGCGCGCGATATATGGTCACGATCGTTTGATGAGGTTCGCAAATGCCAGCTTCGAAGCGCGCATTAAAGCCGAGCAGCGCCTTAAGACTGGGCGAGTTCCTGTGCTTTGCGATTTATTCCGCCAGCCACGCTTTCAACCGCGTTTACAAACCGCTGTTGGACGAACTCGGCCTGACCTATCCGCAATATCTGGCGATGGTTGCGCTTTGGGAAGAGGACGATCAGACCGTCGGCAGCCTCTGCGAAAAGCTGCTGCTGGAATCAAGCACGCTCACCCCAGTGCTCAAGCGACTGGAGGCGTTGGGCCATGTCAAGCGAACCCGCGACCCCGTCGATGAACGCCAGGTGCGGGTGCGCCTGACCGAAAAAGGGCGAGCGCTGCGGGAAAAGGCGCGCGGGATTCCCGATTGCATCGTTGAAGCCTCGGGTCTCGGGGCAGACGAACTCCGCCGCTTGCAGGACGAGATTATCGCGCTGCGAACTGCGCTGGATCGATATCACCGGGATTGACGGGTGTTGGAGTTAGTGTCGGCTGATTGCCCCAGCCGCGGCGAGGCGGCGCTGCTTCGCTGTTCGCGGCCCAGTTGGCCGGGATGGACCTTGCGGGAACCAATTTCCCCATAGGGCGGCGTTCAGCCCTGAGATTGCGGATGGCTAAATCAGGAAAAGACAAAATACTGAATCTCGAAAGAAGCTTTCGCCAGGGCGAGCGCAATTTTGGACTTTTGGTTTTGGTGGAGGGCATCACCGATTGCGCGATATGCAAGCTCGATGCCGCCGGCAATGTCACCAACTGGAATGCCGGGGCCGAAAGAATCACGGGCTATAAGGCCAAGCAAATTCTCGGCAAGCATTTCTCCATCTTTTATACGCCGGAAGATCGCGAGGGGACCGTCCTGCTCGTCGAAGGCAATCCCGAGGTGGCTGATGCCAGCACCGGATTGCTCGAACAGCTTGAATACGCCGTTCGCTGGGTGTCCGATGCCGAAACCGCACTTGCGGAAATCGAGCGGGACGGCATTGACCTGGTGTTTAGCGACACCGTCATGCCGGGAAAGATGGACGGCGTTAAGCTGGCACGCGCCATCAGGAAGATGCAGCCTGAGCTGCCGGTGCTGCTCACGACGGGATACAGCGATAGCGCCAGGGATGCGAGAACCGACTTTCCGGTTTGAAGAAGCCCTACCAGCTGCACGAATTGAGCGTCGAACTGTCCAAGTTGACCGAAGGCTAAATCATCAGCCTAATGGCAGATCGATGTGGCAGTCCTTAGATTTCGACAAGGACAGTAAGCGGGCGGGCTGGCTAAGGCGTGTCCCGCCAGGTTTAGACGAATGGACTTCGTCAGTTTTATTAGAGTTCTCCGTAAATACCAGGATACGCCGGCCGGCTATCTGATGGCTGCCGCCGTATTATTGTCGGCGCTTGGTGTGCGCGAGCTCGTCGATCCCTATATTAAGATTCCATATGTGACGCTGTTTCCGGCCATGGTGATCTGCTCGCTGGTGGGTGGCCGGATCGCGGGCATCTTGTCAGCGATCATCGGCGGCGTTATCGCGTGGTATTTTTGGCTGCCTCCGCGGGGGAGTCTCAGGCTTGAGTGGCCCGTAGGGCATTTGACTGTCGCTCTGTATGTTGTGACCTCGACGGTACTGCTGCTCTTAATGCGCGGCCTGAACGAGACCATGCGAGCGCTGGAAAAAGAACGTGATTTTTCGGCCGACCTGTTTCGTGAATTGCAGCACCGCACAGCTAATAATCTTCAAAGCGTTTCTGCGATGTTGCAGCAAAACCGGCGCGCGATAGAGCGCGATCCCGCAAGCGCGTTGGATGTAATCGATCAGGCAAGACGGCGGTTTGAGATTATGAGCCGTATTAATCGCAGGCTCTATAGCCCGGAGATGCACGAAATAAAGGCGAGCTCATTGTTTCGCGATTTGTGCGAGGACATACGCTCGATAAGCGGGAGTGATCAAATTGAGTGCGTGGTTCGTGATACCCCGATCCGGCTAAACCGCCAGAGAGCGATGCTGTTATCCCTGCTGGTAGCGGAGCTCATGTTGAACGCCATCAAGCATGCATTCGACGACGGCCAACCAGGAAAGGTCGAGATTGATATGTCGGAGATCGGGAAAAATCAGCGGTTTACCTTCGTCGACAATGGAAAGGGTTTCTCGGCGAACGAACAATCCGATGGCGCCGAAGGCCTTGGCCGGCGGATCATGGAAGGATTGGTGCGCAATCTGGAGGGCACCATGGGTGTGACAAGCGGACCTGGTGGGACCCGCGTCGAGATTCTCATCCCCCGCGCCTAGGCCGCAGCGAGCCAGCGTGGGCATAGTGCCTATAGTTAACATCGCCATAATTTAGGCGAATCCGGTTCGGAACAAAAATTAACGGTGCTGCAACGTCGCGTTAGTACGATCAGGCCCTGACAACTGGCATCGACTTGCGCTACCGCCGAGCGATCGCCGAAGCCGCCAGTACAGGGGGATGACTAATGCGCAGGGTGCTGCTGAGCTCCGTGGTTCTCATGTTCGCGCTGGTCCCCAATCTCGGAAATGCGGGTCCCCGGTCGGTTCAAATCGAACCGTCGAACAACGATCGGCCATCGGCGGCAGCGCCTGGCTACGAAACCTATCGCGGCTATTTTTTCGACCTGTCCGAAAACTCGGAACGAAAAGATGTCGACGCCATCGCCGATACGTTCCGACGTCAACTCGACGTCGTCGAGAGCGTCGGCTTGAGCCCAAAGGTATTGCAGTTCTTTCACACGGTGCCGATTATTGCGAGCGAGATGGCCTGTTTGGAGGAAAACGCCGCGGCCGCTTGTTATGGTTCAGCCGTGCCCGACAGAGGCCGTCACGCGCATGCGCTGACGACTTGGGATCACGACAAGCTCGAATGGAGCAATCCGGATGTCGTCGACCTGGCTGTCGATTCCGGACTTGGCGTTGTCATGATCCGTCCGACGATGATGAAGTATGCGCAAGACCCGGTCATGCTTCACGAATTCCTCCATGTCTATCATGCCAAACTGATGCCGCGCGGTTTCGAAAACAAGGGCATCAAAGACCATTACAGCGAAGCCAAGAGCAAGCAGCTGTTTGACAAAGACGCCTACGTCCTGAAGAACCATAAGGAATTCTTTGCGGTCACCGCGAGCATATTCCTGGCTGGAAAGGACAGTGCCCACGAGCCTTTCACGCGGGCGAAGCTCAGGGAGAAGCAGCCCGAGTATTACAAGTATCTTGTCGGTGTATTCGGATTTGATCCGGACGCGCCAAGCATCACCCCGGTAGCCTCCGCCAATTGAAATTGCCGTAGCGGAGCAGGCGACAGAAGATGGCTTGATCCGCCATCGGTTAAGGCTTTCCGGCCAAGGGCATGCCGGCCAAATCCTTCGCTTTGCTCGCCCCTTCGCCGTCAAACGCGCAGCTAATATCGGATCAGGCAGCGCGCGCGTGCAATCAGGCCACGCCGGACGAGGCCATCACACCAACAGCTCGGTTTGGTACTTCGCCGAGAGCGCCCTTGCGCGCTGGATGCGCTCCGCCTGCTCGGTCTGGCTGAGCTTTGGTGGCGGCGCTGTGCGGCTATCGACGGGGTCGCCGACCGCCAGCAGACTAGGCGCGCCGGCTTGTCCGACTTGTTCTTGAACGAATGGGGTGCGTTGGCGGGGATGTTCACGGTCGAACCGGCGCTTGCCCGATGCGGCTCGCCCCGGAAGGTCAACTCGATCTCGCCGTCCAGGATCGTGAACATCTCCTCGAAGTCGTGACGGTGCGGCGGCGGCCCGCCGCCGGGCGGCACCAGCATGTCGATCAGGCAGTAGCGGCCGCCGGTCTGCTCGCCTGACACCAGGATCGTGTAGGTGCCGCCCGCGATCGAGATGTGGCGCAGCTTCCGATCGTCGGGATGGGCCAGCGTGAGTTTCCTGGTCGCGTCGTCAGGCGGAAGGGTCGCTGCGGGCCCGGTGGTTGTGTCGGTCGTGTTGGACATCTGATGTCTCTCTTTGTTGAACGGCGTTTGCACGTCAGGAACAAATCGTGGCGCTAGCGAGGCGGCATCCGCCGTTCACCAACGATAAAGAAGCGGGCTATGCCTTTCCGCCTTCGCTAAAGCTTCGGCGGACAGGTCCGCCTTCTGATCGAGCTACGGACGACGCTCGTGTGCTGTTTTACTTCGCACGCGAGGCTGCGGGTGCAGCGGGCACCCGGCTTTCCCTGCGCCCTCTGTTTTCTCGAGAGGCAACATTCTTGCACAGCTCGGGCGCTCCGCGCCGCGAGATGGCGGATGCTTGTCCTCTCCGCTGAAATTTGAATCGGAAATCTGCGCCACGCCGTCTTGCGCTGGAAGGGACGGAAGCGATTGAATTGTACGATTTTACCGGCAGGATCATGCTGCCGGGACAACGCGAATGAAGAAGCCGGCCCCGAGGGGTGCGCGGCTAACATCCCGAGCCATCGCCCTGATTGCATCGGCGTTGGCACCAAGCTTGAATGCAGGGTGCGTCCGGTCATTTTTTATCGCGTTTGAGAAATTGGTTTGGATGATGACGTCCCGATATTTTTACCGTGTCCACGGCCTGGTCATTGCCAGTGAACTGGAATTTCCCGAGCTTGCCCCGCTCACGGATGATTGGCGCGCGGCGCCGGATCTGAATGTCCGCCTTGCAAGGCTTGCGCCCGACCTGCAGACATCCGCAACCGACATCCCCGATCTGCTGCTGACCGCCGGCGGAATATTGCTGGTGGTCCTGGAACTTCTTAAATTCGCTTGCGACGTTCAGACATACCGGCGGGCTCGTGCTTGGCGAGCCATTTCAGCCTAGCGTGGTGCGTGCCCTGGAATTCCTCGCATCGCAATTCGTGGTCATGGGGCCCGTCGTGTTTTCGATCATGATGCTTGCGATCGTTCGCTTCAGGTCCATGGCGCTGGTCGAGCAAGATCGTCTGATGCTGGCGTTCAAGAGCTTATCCCAACTGGGCATCGCCCTCGATTGTGCCGGCTCTCGTGGCGAGCGCAGCGATCCTGGTTCGATTGGGCCGGCGCTACTGGCTGTGGGGCAGCCTCGCGCTGGGAGTACTTCTTCAATCGGCGCTGCTCGTCACTGACGCGATAGCGACGCGTTTACCGCTTCAGGCCGGCAAGCTGATCAATCCCTATGAGCGCGTTCTTGGTTGGCGCGAGTACGCCGAGCACGTGGGAAAACTTGCCACCACTTTGGGGGCGCAAGCCATTGCGACCGGCGATCGAAGGTCTTTTGATACGCTGCGCTATTATTGGCGCAACCGGCCGCAGGCCGTGGTCTCCTGGGGCGTTGCGAACGAGCCGTTGTACGATCTCACGCACCCTCTCAACGGCTTGACCAGGGAGCCTGTTCTATTCGTCACCTGGTGTCCCGACGTTAGTCGCCTCAACGAATTCTATTCGGTGGTCGAACCGATGGGCGTCTTTCCGGAATGGCAGGATCGTCCCGCCCGCCATTTTCTTGCATTCAGGCTCGGTCAAGGTCGCGTGCCGATCGGCCCGCTACAACCCTGCAGGTTGGGAGATCAGGACACGCGCTGAGTATCGATGACGGGATTGTATTGATCGAACCGAAGAATAATCTGCCGCCCAAACGTTTAGTCCCTCCAATAGATTGACTGCGTCTGTGAAAACGATCCGGGGAAAGAAGGCACTGGTAACGGGCGCCGCAAGCGGAATCGGACGCGCGATTGCCCTGGCATTGGCCAAGGAAGGCGCTGAGCTCTTTTTGGTTGATATCGATGAGCCCCGGCTTCAGGCCAGTGCGCGCGATGCGGAAGCCCTTGGCACAAAGGTAATGGTCGAGGTTTGCGATCTATCGAGCCCGGCCCAGATCAGCTCCTGCGTCGCAGCTTGCCTGGCTGCATTCGGTGAACTCGATATTCTCGGGAACGGTGCAGGTGTCCTGCTGGCGCCTGTTCAACTGGTTCGGGAGTTGCTGCCCACGCTGGCGACGCGAAAGGAGAGCCATATCCTAAATGTCTGCAGTGTCGTGGGATTGGTGCCCGCCCGGAAAGTGATGAGTTATCAGACCAGCAAGTTCGGGTTGGTCGGATTTTCGTTGGCGCTTCGCACCGGATACTCCGCCTACAATATCGGTGTCACCGCGCTGTGCCCCGGTCTCGTCGACACTCCGATGCTGGAGCGATTGGCCCCAGGCTGGTTCAAAAGATCGAAGCTCGGTTTGCACTTGCTGTTCGTCACCGCGGAGACGGTGGCCCGACACGCGATCGCATCGATCCGCAGCAATCGCGCCATCGCTGTGGTGCCGTCCAGTTTTTATTTCGGCTGGCTGGTTTACCGGATCTCCCTGACGTTCGTGCTTTGGCTGTTTCGCCGAAGGCCCAGACCAAGGAAACGCCGATAGATTTTCGGTTCCAAGCTAGGGCTTGGTTCGGTCGCTATTCCATCGGTTCGACGCGGCGGCTTGGCTCAGAAACAAATGGCGCTGCCGTCCCTGCATCTGGTTGCATGGAGGGTGCCAAGGTTGCCTTCTGCGCCGTGCAGATTTCAACGACCTCATCCCAGCGGGAGAGGAACGCGTCCACGCAGGCGGGGTCAAACTCGCGTTCCTTTTTCTCTTCGAGGTACGCGCGCGCGGTTTGCAGCGACATGGCGTCTTTATAGGGACGCTTCGTTGTCAAAGCATCGAATACGTCGGCGACCGTTACCACCCGGGCCGCGATCGGAATTTGGTGGTGCTTGAGGCCGTTGGGATAACCGCTGCCATCCCAGCGCTCGTGATGAGCGCCGGCGATCGTCGCCCCCAGCTGAATCAGCTCGCAATGGCTGTCGGCAAGGATCCGTCCACCAATCACGGCGTGGGTCCGGATGATCGCCATCTCATCGTCGTTGAGCCGCCCCGGTTTGAGCAGAATGCGATCGGGAATGGCGACCTTTCCGACGTCATGCAGCGGTGCCGCAAGATAGATATCGCGACATAGCCGCGGGGGAAGGCCCAGTCCTTCGGCGATGATGCGGCTATATTTGGCGACACGAAGCGTATGTTCGCCGGTATCGTTATCGCGGTATTCGACTGCAAGCGCCAGGCGCAGGATAATTTCCTCCTCGCGCTCCTGAAGCATTCGGGTGGCGGCGGCAACCTCATTTGCGAGGTCGGCGGCACGATCATTTAGCTTTCTGACGGCGAACCCGAGCCGGATGAGATTGCGCAGCCGGACATTCATCTCCATCGCTTGCGGACGCTTCGGCAGAAAATCGGTGGCGCCGGCCTCAAGGGCCTTGATGCGCACGTCGTCGGTCTGGATCGAGGTAATCATCACGATCGGAATTTCAGCGAACTTCGGAAGCGAACGAAGTTCACGGATGAGGGTTATGCCGTCCATTTTCGGCATCTCGTAATCCACCAGCACGATATCGAAATCGCGTTCGCGTGCAGCCGCCATGGCCTGCACGGGGTCCAGGAAGGCCGTGGTCTGAACCAGCCCGTCGGCCTCGATGAGCCGCGTCAGAAAATCCAATACGGAACGGCTGTCATCAACGAGAAGCGCTTGAGTAAGCATGGGATAGACTCTGCGGGAAGGCGGAGGGATTTCGAAATGGACCAAGTTCCTAGTCCTACCCCACTGCGCTTAACGCGGAACTACCAAGACCGCTGCAGTTGCATCACCAGACGATGCAGCGCCGGCGTTAGCCAGGCA
>WNFM01259474.1_pt1 | contig 28805 bp, 27 predicted proteins | sample 5400271 | NCBI WGS metagenome assembly WNFM01 (sample SAMN13153352, study PRJNA577476) | soil metagenome | isolation source: 60 cm saprolite on Douglas fir-dominated hillslope | place: USA:California | collected 2013-09-17 | reverse complement strand
CGGGGGTCGTCATCGCAGCCGCGGGTTCCAGGCCAGGAGCAGGAAGATCGTCTCCAGGCCCAGGCCGATGGCGAGCTTGAGACCGGCCGGCACCGCCGGCGCGGGCGACACGATCGCCTCGACGACGCCGAGGACCAGGAACCAGGGCAGGCATCCCACGAGCACGACGAGGGCGTCGCGGCCGGCCCGCGCGAGCACGACGCCCCGGGGCGCGTCCTCCGCGGCCACGAGGGCGTGTCCCATTCCCAGGCCGGCGGCGGCGGTGGTGAGGATGAGCGTGATCTCCAGCGGACCATGCGCGGACACGAACTCCAGGAGCGCGCCCGCCAGGCCGTAGTGGAGCGTCGTGGCCAGGATGAGGCCGAGCAGGAATCCGTTCAGGAGGATGACGTAGAGAGCGCCGAGGCCCAGCGCCGCACCGCCGGCCCAGCCCGCCATGGCCACGGACATGTTGTTGGTGGCGATGCCGGAGGACGAGACCGCGGGAGGCACCGTGCTCACCAGCGACTCCGTCCACAAGTGCCCGCGGCGCATCTCCTCGACCGCGCCGCGGCCGAGGATGACGGTCCCCGCGCCGGGCTGCACGATCGCGAGGGCCGCACCGAAGACGAGCGCGGTCGCGAACAGCGAGACCGCGGCCACGAGGTAGAGCGCGTGTGCGCGGAAGGCCAGAGGGAACTTCGTCCCGAAGAACTGGCGTACGCCGGGCATCCGATCTGCGGTGTCACGATGCAGCCAGTGGGTGCCCTGCAGGGCGAGGCGGCGCAAGCGGGCGGCCGCTCCCGTGCCCGGAAACCGCGACGCCACCAGCGCGTGGTCGTGGAGGACCTGACGGTACGCGAAGGCCATCGCCTCCAGATCCTCGTGGCGGACGCGGCGCGGTTGCCGCTGCGCGGCGCGCAGCTTCTCCTCGAAACCGTCCCAGACCGCGGCGCGTTGGCGGACCAGACGCGGGTAGTCCATCTCAGCCCTCGGTGCCTTCGACGAGCTGACGGAGCGCTTCGACGGGACCCAGGGCGCGGTCGATGCGCAGGGCGAGATCGGCGTCGTCCGCCTGGATGGTGTCGAGGAGCTGTCCGGCCAGACGCTCCGCCCGCCACCCCTCCATGTCGCGCGCGCGTCGGAGGAACATCTCGAGCAGCGCGGCATCCTGTGCGTCCCACCCTCGAGGCGTGCGGCGGACCACCGTCTCGCGCGCGGGAGAGTGCGTGTGGACCACCAGCGTGCCCGCCAGGCGGTCGCCCAACCGTCGGGCGAGGGCGTCGGTGGCCATGAGGGGCACGCCGACGATGAGGTCCACGCTGCGCACCGCGTTGCGCAGGAGAAGGGCCGCCGTTCCCGGCCGGGCGCCGTCGCGCGTCACCACGCGCAGGCCGAGCGCCCACTTTCCAAGCGTCTGTCCCTCCCGCGCGATCTCGAGCCCGGCGAAGTAGCCGTACTCGATGACGAAGAAACCGATCAAGAACGCGGCGAGGGCCCACCATCCCCGGCTCGCCATCACTCCGAGAGCCAGGCAGCCGGCGCCCCAGAGCAGGACGAGAATCCCGACGATCAGGTAATCCAGCGCCGCGGACAGCGCGCGGCTGCCCGCGCCCGCGATGGGCAGCTCGAGCGGGATGTTGTCGAGGCCCAGGACGGTCGCTTCGGACGAGACGTTGTCATCCATCGCCGGGCCTCGCGCTGAATGGGTGCGGAGGAAGTGTACGTTTTATGATTGGCCGTGACCAACGATCCCTCGACGATCGACGACGCACGCCTGATCTGGGACTACCACCACGTGCACCACACGCTGGCCAAGGCGGACGCCATCATCGTCCTCGGCAGCCACGACACGCGCGTGGCCGAGCGCGGGGCGGAGGTGTTCCTGGCCGGCGGGGCGCCCCTCATCGTGTTCTCGGGTTATCTGGGGGCGCTCACCCGCGAAATCTGGACGCGCCCGGAAGCCGAGATCTTCGCGGAGGTCGCAGAGGCCAGGGGGGTCCCCCGCGCGCGCATGCTGCTCGAGCCACGGGCCACGAACACGGCGGAGAACGTCGTGTTCTCTCGCGCGCGGCTCGCCGAGCGTGGGATCCGTCCCCGCCGGGTGATCGCGGTGCAGAAGCCCTACATGGAACGGCGCACCCTGGCCACCTTCCAGAAGGCATGGCCCGAGGTCGAGGTCCTGGTGACCTCTCCCCAGATCGGCTTCGACGACTACCCGAATACCGACATCAGCCGCGACGACGTCATCCACATCATGCTGGGCGACCTGCAGCGGCTGATCGTGTACGCGCAGAGGGGCTGGTCCGCTCCGCAGGAGATGCCCGCCGAGGTCACGGCCGCCTTCGAGCGCCTGGTCGCCGCCGGCTACACGCGCCGCCTGTTGCCGCCGGGCTAGTTGAACTGTACGAGAGCTGCCGTGATGACCGTGGACCGCTCGAGGTGCCGTAGACGTTGATGACCCATTGATTCGAAGCCGGCTCGCACTCGCCCAGAAGGCTGCCGTCGCAGCCGCTTCCCGGCCAGGCGAGAGCCGCGGCGAGCAACCAACGGGCTCTTCCACGGCCTTTCGTTCGCGAACTGCAGCCACCCGAGGCCGGCAGCTCCTCCACGAACCCGTCGATCGTCGCCGTCACCCTGGCGTCGCAGATGGGCGCCCCTGTCTGGTCGTTCACGACAGCGATCTCCAGGCGTCCTGACGCCGGACAGGCGACGGGCCCACAGACGAGGCCGCAACCAGGTGTTGCCGACTAGGCGATCATCACGCACGCGATTCTCGCCAGGACGTCACCCCGCGGCCGCCAGAAGGCATCAGACATGCACCCTCACGATTGTTGGACGGCCGCGTTGCCGGGATTTCGCACTTGGTGGACGTCCAAGCGTGAGGGTCGCCTCGCCCTGAAGTCCGCGCGCCTCCCTCTCGATCTTCGCCGCCTCACCTCCCGCGCGGTCGCTTCGTCCAAGACTCGCCTTGTGGTATGGGTTCCCGCGACACGGGTATTTGGAGGCTGAAGGGTGGCAGCGCCGGTGCTGGATCGTCGGGCCATCGAGTTCCTGATGGAGAGCAATGCCATCGAGGGCATAAACAACATCGACTACCGCCGGCCGGAGAACGCCCGATCCTCGGCGGGTCACGTCGGAGCATTTCAAGACGCACAGGAACGGGCCGCCGCCGGCGAGCTGGTAACGGTGGAGCAACGAGCAGCTCGCCTTCGGGCACCCGATTCCCCAGGAGGCGATCGGGATGATGAGAGGGCCTTCCCTGCCGGTGAACGTCCGCGTGGCCCAACACGTCGCGCCCGGATTCGACGAAGTCCCTGGTCTGGTGTCGGAGCTGTTCGAGAACATCCGCCAACGGCTCAACCCTGCGGGATTCGAGGGCATCGCCCTGATCGGCGATGCTCTTCAGCGCTTCGAGGCCATTCATCCCTTCGTGGACGGAAACGGGCGAACGGGGAGGCAGCTCGCGAACCACCTCATGACTCTCCTCACCAGAGGAGCCCTGATCGTCTTCCGCGCGGCCGAGCGTCCGGAGCTCTACGCCGCCCATTCGAGCAGGAAGGCGATGCGCCGGTTCATCGTGGAAAAGTCCCGCGAGGCCTGGCGCCCCGGGGACGGGCAGGTTTGGGAACGAAAGGCACGCTACGACTCCGCGGACCGATATGCGAGCCCGGACGGCACCGGGAGCATCCTCCTGGAGTGCCACGAACTGTTGGAGGCCGAGCGTTCCTGGCGGTGAGGCCGAACCGCAGGCCGGTCGGCCGAGGAAGTCGACATGAGGATCGAGTGGGGTGGGCGCAACAACGAGGTGAGGCTGGGGCCTCCGGTGACCCGCCCGTGCGCATCCTGCCGACGGCACCAGTCGTTCATCCCTGTGCTGCGATACCGGGTGAGCTACTTCGGCGATCCCGCCCTCTGTTGGGTCTCGCGCCGCGACTATGCCTCGGTGTGCGACGCCTGCGGCGGGGGCGGCGAAGCGGATGCGCCCGCGGAGGGCGACCGCAAGAATGACCCAATCCCTTGGAAGGATCGCTACGGCATGGCTGTCGGCGGGTTGGCGATCATCTTCATGGTGCTGTTCTTCGCCCGGTTGATCGGCTATCTGTCCGAGGCGCCGAAGCACTGAGGAGCTATGCAGACACTCGAAATCAACGGCGCGAGCATCGTCTGGCCCAGCGCCTGTGCATGCTGCCTCGCGCCCGCCACCCACACGGTTACGAGCACGAAGCAGAAGTCGACCTTCCTCGTGGTCGCCACGGTGAAGCGCAGCATCAGCGTGCCCGTCCCCTATTGCGAAGCGTGCCACCGCCACGTCTTGTGGAGCCTCGGCCCGGGCATCATTGGTGTCGCGTTCGTGAGCGTGCTGCTGTTCATCGGAGCGGCCATCGTGGGCCTTCTGCTGGGTCTGTTGGTCACGAACATGCTGTCGCGGTCCTTCCCCGCCGCGTTTCCCCCGGATCCTTTCGCCAGTGGCCTGTCTGAGGCGGTGCTCGTGGCGTGCATCCTCGGCGCCGGAGTCTCGGCGGCGGTGATCTACGCGAGGAGCCATCTCCGCAACCGTCCTGGCCGGCGCCTGGGCCCAGAGCACTTCAGCAGCGCGCCCGCGGTCAGCGTCGAGGACTTCAGCGCCCAGGGCATCACCCTTGGACTCTACAACCCGAAATACGCGGCGCTCATGTCACGCGCGAATCCGCGATCGGGTTCCGACATCTAGAGGCGCGGGCGACCGCCGCGGGGCGGGTGGTATTCTCGTCCGAGGAGCCCGGCCATGAATCCCACCGACGTCGTCATCCTCTCCGGCTGTCGTACCGCCATCGGCACGTTCGGCGGGGCGTTCAAGGACGTCTCGGCCGTCGAGCTGGGCACGATCGCGGTCCGCGAAGCGGTGCGGCGCAGCGGCGTCCGTCCCGATCAGGTGGACGAGGTCATCCTCGGATGCATCCTGCAGGCCGGCCTCGGCATGAACCCGGCACGGCAGGCCGCGATCAAGGCCGGCCTTCCGGATTCGGTTCCCGCGACCACCGTCAACAAGGTCTGCGGGTCCGGCCTCCAGTCGGTGATGAGTGCCGCCCAGGCCATCAAGGCGGGCGACGCGGAGATCATCGTGGCCGGAGGCACCGAGAACATGAGCCGCGCCCCGTACCTCCTGCCGGGCGCGCGCTGGGGCGAGCGGCTGGGCAACGGCACGGTCCTCGACCACATGATCCACGAGGGCCTGACCGACGCCTTCCACGACATCCACATGGGCGTGACCGCGGAGAACCTCGCCGAGCGCTACGGGATCTCGCGCGAGGACCAGGACGCGTTTGCGGCGGAAAGCCAGCGCCGCGCGGCCTCCGCGATCCAGGGCGGTGTCTTCGCGGACGAGATCGTGCCCGTGATCATCCCGGGCAAGAAGGGTGAGACGCGCGTCGAGACCGACGAGCATCCACGGCCGGGCACCACCGCGGAGTCGCTCGCGAAGCTCAAGCCCGCGTTCAAGAAGGACGGGAGCGTGACCGCGGGCAACGCAAGCGGAATCAACGACGGGGCCGCCGCCCTCGTGGTGGCCAGCGCGGAGCGCGCCCAGCGGCTGGGGCTGGCGCCGATGGCGCGCATCCTCTCCCATGCGTCGGCGGCCGTGGATCCCAGGGTGATGGGGATCGGCCCCGTGCCGGCGGTGCGCAAGGCGCTCGAGAAGGCCTCGCTGGGCGCGGATGCCATCGACCTCTTCGAGCTCAACGAGGCCTTCGCGGCCCAGAGCCTCGCCGTCCTGCGCGAGCTCGGGCTCGACGCGCGAAAGGTCAACGTTCTCGGCGGCGCCATCGCCCTCGGTCACCCGATCGGCGCCAGCGGGGCAAGGATCCTGGTGACGCTCCTCCACGCGCTGCGGGCGCGCCGCCAGCGCCTCGGCATCGCCGCGTTGTGCATCGGCGGCGGCCAGGGCGTGGCCATGGTGGTGGAACGCCTCTGATGGAGCCCTGAAAACTGCCCAGTTTTTCAAAGATTTGGCGTAATTCTTGCTTTTGACAGGGTTGGATGGGTGTCGGGTTCCCGATGGCGACGACACCCGCGAAGCTCAAAATGGATGACCCTGCCTCCAAGTCGCTGAGGGACCGTCTCGATGCCCTCCTGCGCCGCGCTCGCGAGATCAGCGCGGAGATCGAAAAGCGCGTGGAAGAGGTGACCGCCGAACCTGCCACTTCTGGCCCGGCGGGCGCGCGGAAGGCCGAGCCGGCCGCCGCGACCTCGCCAGGGGCCGAGGAAAAACCCGCCCCCACCGAGGCGGCGCAGGAGGCGATGGAGGTGGCCACGGAAGCCGTCGCGGTCAGCGCCGAAGCGGCGGCGGTGACCGCGGAGGCCCTGTCCACCATCGCGAGCGAGACCCGCGCCGCCCCCGAGAATCCGCCCAGCCCTCCGAACGCTCCGACGACGGTCGTGCCCGAGGCGGCGGCGGCGGTGGCCAAGGACGCCGGCGGCGCCCCGGCCGCAGGCGCGGTGGCGACGACGAAGGACTCATCCGCGGCGGTGGCCTCCCCGTCCACTCCGCCCGCCCCCGAGACGAAGTCGGATCCCGCTCCCGACAAGAAAACCCAGAACGAGGCCTGAGCGTCCCGGCCGGGGATTGACAGCCGCCGAACGTTCCGCTAGCGTCATGTCTCCCGTCCAACACTCCGGGTCGGGCCTCGCGCGTTCCCCGCCGTCTTCTCCTCGGAAAAGAGCCATGGACAACGACGACTCGACCTCGAAGCCCTCGGGCCCTCCGAGGCGCGGGCGTCCGCCCAAGGGCGATCGTCCCCGTGTGGCGCAGCCGTCCGCGGACCAGTCACCGTCGCCGGAGGCCATCGCCGTCGAGGAAGCGGACGCCGCGGAGCCGGCGGGTGCGGAGCCGACGGCCCCGGAGCCGGCCGTCCTCGAGCCAGCGCGAACTGAAGTGGCCGTCGCCGCACCCGTGACGACGGCGGCGGTGCCAACCGTGGCCGAAGCGAGCGGTGGTCCCGACCGTCTGGACCTCGCCGCCTTGAAGGAGATGGGGATTCGCGAGCTGGCGCAGGTCGCGAAGTCGCTCGAGATCCCGGGCGCGGTCACGATGAAGAAGCAGGAGCTGGTGTTCCAGATCCTGCGCGCCCAGGCGGAGAAGGAAGGGCTGATCTTCTCCGAAGGGGTGCTAGAGATCCTGCCCGACGGCTTCGGCTTCCTACGCGCGCCCGAGTACTGCTACCTGCCCGGGCCGGACGACATCTACGTCTCGCCCTCGCAGATCCGCAAGTTCGACCTGCGCACCGGCGACACCATCTCCGGCCAGATCCGGCCCCCGAAGGACGACGAGCGCTACTTCGCGCTCATCAAGGTGGACGCCGTCAACTTCGAGCCCCCGGACCGCTCGAAGGAGAAGATCTTCTTCGACAACCTGACTCCTCTGTATCCCGCCGACCGCATCCGGCTGGAGACGGTGTCCGAGAACCTTTCCACGCGCGTGCTGGACCTGCTCGACCCGCTGGGCAAGGGACAGCGCGCCCTCATCGTAGCCGCGCCCCGCACGGGCAAGACGATGCTCCTGCAGGCCATCGCCAACGCCATCACCACCAACCATCCCGAGATCGTGCTCATCGTCCTCCTCATCGACGAGCGTCCGGAGGAAGTCACGGACATGCAGCGGTCCGTGCACGGCGAGGTGATCTCCTCGACCTTCGACGAGCCCGCGGACCGGCACGTGCAGGTGGCGGAGATGGTGCTGGAGAAGGCCAAGCGGCTGGTCGAGCACAAGAAGGACGTCGTGATCCTGCTGGACTCGATCACGCGCCTGGCCCGTGCCTACAACACGATCGTGCCCGCCTCCGGGAAGGTCCTCTCCGGCGGTGTCGACTCCAACGCGCTGCAGCGGCCCAAGCGCTTCTTCGGCGCGGCGCGCAACGTGGAGGAGGGCGGGTCGCTCACCATCATCGCAAGCGCGCTCGTGGAGACGGGCTCGCGCATGGACGACGTCATCTTCGAGGAGTTCAAGGGCACGGGCAACGCGGAGATCGTGCTCGACCGCAAGCTCACGGACAAGCGCGTGTTCCCATCCATCGACATCAACCGCAGCGGCACGCGCAAGGAAGAGCTGCTCATCCCGAAGGACGAGCTCAACCGGACCTACATCCTGCGCAAGGTCTTGACCGCGCTCTCGCCTCCGGAGGCCATGGAGCTCCTGCTCGAGCGGCTCTCGAAGACGAAGACGAACAAGGAATTCCTCGAAAGCATGAGTAGTGGCTAGTGAGCGGTCGAGGCGAGATGCAGCAGACGAGCGGAGAGCCGGGATGAACGCTCGCTGCTGATCTCGCGAGCCCCTGACGCGCTACTGAGGGTGCGAGCCGCCGGCTGCTGAGCGTGCGCAGCGTCTAGGGCTGCGGGCTCTCCATCGTCCGATCACCCAGGCCCGGGCGCACCGTGATCTTGATGGTCGTCTGGGCCAGCGTGCGGTTGGCGTGCCGCATCGTGAGCTTGACGCTGTACATGCCCGCCTTGCCGTATTCGTGCTCCGCGGTGAAGCGCCGCTCGATCTTGCTCACCCCGGGTTCGTAGGCGGGGCAATCCGCCTCGTGCACGCTCTTGCCTCCGTCGTCCCACTCCCATTCCAGCTCGGGGCAGTAGTACTCCTCGACGTCGTCGCCCCCGGTGAGCTCCGCGGTGAGGAGGATGTTCACCGGCGAGAAGGCCATGCGTGGGGTCGCGCGCAGGTCGAGCTTGGGCTTCTTGGGCTTGGCGGCGTCCGCCGGGTTGCCGGGAACGGCCAGGGCGGCGGCGAGGATCACGAACGGCAGGGTGAATCTCATGACGTCTCCCATCGCGAGGGTCTGAGCGACCGCCAGGCATTGTACGCTAGTCATTCGGGAGAACCATGGTCGAGATCACAGGGCTCAGGCTCGCGCCGAGCGCCGCCATGAAGGAGAAGCGTCTGGCCGCGCTCCTGGCCGGCCGCGACGCCGCCGCCGACCCCGCGCTGGCGGAGGCGCTCGTGGCCGCGGAGGTCCGGGGCAGCCTGGAGCTGGCCGGGAAGGCGGGCACGCCGGAGGAAGCGGACACCGCCGCGGCGCTGCGCCGTGCCATCTTCGCCGTCGATCCGCGGGCGCCACTCACGGTCGAGGCCATCCTCACCTGGCAGGCGTCGCTGACGGGGGAGCGCGCCCTGCGCCGGCAGGCCCGAGATCGGCCTGGAGGCCCGCCGCCCGCGCCGCCGGAATTCGTCGCCTCGCGCCTCGCCATCATGCAGGAGTGGCTGGGTGGCGACAGCGCGCGCGAGCTGAAGGCGGGCCAACAAGGCGCCCTCGTCTACGCGCGCATCATGGAGATCCTGCCCTTCGATCGCGGCAACGGCCTCGTCGCGCGCCTGGCCGCGTCACACCTGATGACGAGAGCGGGATCGCGCCGGCCCATCCTGGTGGGCGGCGATGCGGGACGGCTGGAAGAAGCGCTCCCGGCCGCCTTCCAGCTCCAGACGGAGCCGCTGACCCGGCTGCTGGACGATGCGGCCGAGCGCGCGCTCGACGTGCTGATCGCCGCGCTGTCCTAGCCGCACGGAGTCAGTTCGGGTCGGCGGCGCTCATGTCGCCGGCGCCCGGGCGCACGGTCACCGTCGCCGTGGCGACGGCCACCGGGCGATTGGCCTTCCGCATCGTGACCTTGACGTTGTACGTTCCCGCCTGCCGGAACGCGTGCTCCGCGGTGTAGCGCCGCTCGAACGTGCCTCCCGCCTCGAGGGGGGCGCAGTCCGATTCGTGCACGCTCTTGCCACCGTCGTCCCAGTTCCACTCGATCTCGGGGCAGTAGAACTGGTCGACGTCGTCGCCGCCCATCAGCTCGGCCGTGAGCAGCACGTTGACGGGGGAGAAGGCCATGCGCGGCGCCGCGCGCAAGTCGAGCCGGGGCTTGCGGGTCTTCTCCGCGGTGAACCCGGCCGTGGCCAGGGAAGCAATGATGATCGCGGTGAGCGTCGACGTGCGCATGGAGTCTCCTCGCGGGCCGCCACTCTCCCTCGGAGGTTCGAACCGGCGGCGGCCGGCTTCACGCTCCCACGCCTTTGCAAAAGGCGCGCCGTGTGTGCGTGATCACGCCGATGCGCGTGGCCGACCGTGCCCCTCGCGCGCTAATTCACGGCGCCGGAAAGCGCAACGGCCGGCGCGAGGCCGGCCGTCGTTCTCTCCTCCCCGCGGCCGCGGGCTGTGCAAAAAGCCGCGCCGCGCTGACAAACTGTGGCGAATGCCTCAGCGGCGCCGCGTCTCCGGGTTGGGATCGGGCGATTCGTCGAGATGGCCACGGGACTGATCGCGGCGCGCCAGGATCTCGGACGATGTGCGCAGGGCTCCGCTGTCTTCCTCCTGCACTCCCATGACGCGCCCGATGTCGTCCACCTGATTGTGGTCCGGCGAGGGCATGTCGCCCACGGGCGTCTCGTCGCCGACGAACGCGTTGTCGGTCACGCGATTGTCGGGATCGCCGGCGCGCAGGAGCTCGTCCTCGCCCGGGATCTCCCCGTCGTGCGGATGGCGATGTTGCGACTCGAGCGGCATCACACCCGTGGCGATGGCCTCGGCGGCGACCGCGGTCGGGGAGGGGACTATGGCCGCCTCTTCCACGTACTGAGCGGGGATGGTGGTGTGGGTCTCGCGGCCGGCCTGCGGGTTGCGAATTGGTTTCGCCATGAGTGCCTCCCTCACCTACCACCATAGCCGACGTCGGGGCCGCTCGTGGGCGCGTGCTACGATTCGGCTCGTGGGCCCCGAGGTCCCGTCCGGAGTGCGTCGTCTCCTGGAAGCGCTCCGGGACGCCGGGGGGCGGCCCTACCTCGTCGGCGGCGCGGTGCGCGACGCGCTCCTCGGCCGGCCGCACAAGGATCTCGACATCGAGGTCTTCGGCCTCGCCCTCCCGCGTCTCAAGGAAGCGCTCGCGCGCGTCGGGCGCGTGGACGCCGTCGGCGAGGCCTTCACCGTCTTCAAGGTCAGCGGTCTCGAAGGCGCCGACGGCGCCGTGGACGTGTCGCTGCCGCGGCGCGACTCGAAGGCGGGACCGGGCCATCGCGGCATCGCCGTGACCGGCGATCCCGACCTCTCCCTCGAAGAGGCGGCGCGACGCCGCGACTTCACGATCAACGCGGTGATGTTCGATCCCTTCGCCCAGACGCTCGTCGATCCCTTCGACGGCCAGCGCGACCTCGAAAGGCGCGTGCTGCGCGCGGTGGATCTGGAGACGCTCGGCGAAGACCCCCTGCGCGCGCTGCGCGCCGTCCAGCTCGCGGCGCGCTTCGAGCTCACGGTCGAGCCGGAAACGGCGCGGCGCTGCGCGTCGATGCCGCTGGCGGAGCTGCCCGCGGAGCGCGTCTTCGGAGAGATCCAGAAGCTGCTGCTCAAGGCCCGCCGTCCTTCGCGGGGGCTGGCCCTCCTGCGCGATTGGGAGCTGCTGCCCGCGGTGGCGCCGGAGCTGATCCCCTTGATCGGGACGCCGCAGGACCCCGAGTGGCACCCCGAAGGCGACGTGTGGATCCATACCCTGATGGCCATGGACCAGGCGGCCGCCCTCATCGAGGATCTCGACGCGGCGCGCGCGAACGCGGTGATGCTGGGCACGCTGTGTCACGATCTGGGAAAGCCCGCGACGACGCGCCGGCTCGAGGGCCGGCTGCGATCGTACGGGCACGAGGAGGCGGGATTGCCACCCACAAGCGCACTGCTCGACCGCTGGAACGTGCACCGCCTGCACGGGTACGACGTCCGCGCGCAGGTGCTGGGCCTGGTCGGCAATCACCTCAAGCCCGGCCAGTTCTACGACGATCGCGACCGCGTCGGAGACGGCGCCATCCGCCGCCTGGCGCGCAAATGCGAGCCTGCCCTCCTCTATCGCGTCGCGCGCGCCGATTGCCTGGGACGGACCGGCGAGTTCCCTCCCGTCGCGATGGAATGGTTCCTCGATCGGGTGCGACAACTGGAGGTGGCCGAGCGTCCGCCGGATCCCCTGCTCCGGGGCCGCCACGTGCTCGAGCTCGGCCTTCGTCCCGGGCCCGAGGTGGGCCGCATCGTGAGCGCGGTGTACGAGCGCCAGCTCGACGGGGCCGTGCGCACCCTGGACGAGGCCCGCGAAGAAGCGCGCCGCCTGGTCGCTCAGGCCGAGGCGGGGGTCGCGCCCCCCGCGGGGAGGGACGCGCGGTGAGCGCGAACCGGCCGCTCTCCGACGACGAGCTCCAGGCCATCCTCGAGCGCGCGGCCCGCCTGGGCGATCGGGGATGGCGCCAGCAGCCCGATGCCGGGCTGGGGGTGTTCGCCCTGCGCGCGGCGGACGCCGACGACGCGGTCCATCTCTACGCGCCAAAGGACAAGGGCCGCGCGATCGTGGAGACGCTCGAATCCGCGCGTCAGGACCTGCCCCGCCTCGCGGAGGAGGTGCGCCGGCTGCGCGAAGAGGCGGACCGCGCGCGGGCGGCCGCCCGCGAAGCCGCGCGCTCGCGGCCGGCGGAGAAGGGCGAGCGCCCGGCCGCCCCGCCACGGGCGGCGGAGGCCTTCGCCGTGGACGACGACTCGGCCCTCAGCCTGGCCGCTCCCTTCCGCGTCGGCCCCAAGGAGATGAAGGCGGCCCAGGCCGATCCCCTGGCCGCTCTCTCCGTACAGGTCGCCAAGGCCCTGCAGCCCGATGCCAAGGAGATCGAGCGCGCCCGCCTCATCGCCATGGCCTTCGCCGCGTCCAAGGGCGATCTCGATGCGTTCTGGTCCGCTCGCAAGATGCGGACCCAGCCCACGGGCGCAAAGGCGACCCGCAAGAAGTAGGCGGCCTTCCCGCGCCGGCCACCGATCTCAGATGTGGCCGCGGGTGCCCGCGTCGGGAGTTCGGTAGTGGCCCCGGCTGGCTTCACGGTCGAGCACGGCGAGCGTGCGTTGGTAGAGGTCGTCGACTTCCTCGGGGCTGTTCGCGATCGCGGTGAGGCCGACCTTGCCGAACTGCGAGAGCGCGCCGATGAGGTGGAAGAGCACGCCGCGCTCGGTGGCGTGGCTGTAGTGGAGCTTGTTGACGGTGAGGATCTCGATGAGGTCCTCCGGCAGCAGGCCACGGTAGAAATCGCCGTTCAGGTTGTCCGTCGCGCGGTAGTACTTGGTGTGACCGGAAGGCGAGAGGTACAGCCCGGTGGCGGGATCGAGCTGGCCGCCGGTCAGGAACTGCAGGGCGAGGTACGGATGCGTCGTGCCGCCCATGCGCAGGTTGATCTCGAGCGCGGAGATCTTCCATTCCTCCGCCGCGCTGGCGCGCCACACCAGGAAGTCCACGCCGAACCGGCTGACCACGCCGTGGCTGGCCAGCACCCGTCCGACCTTGATCGCTTCCTCCTGCATGCGCATGCGGTAGCTCTCGTCGGCGGGGAACACGCAGCCCAGGAAGACCTGGCCGCTGGGCCCGCCGAGGAGCTGGTCGTGGGTCGAGATCGGCAGCACCTCGCCCCTCGGGCTGATGCGCAGCTGCGCGCTCGGCGAGGCCTTCTCCGGCGCCTCGATGAACTCCTCGACGATGCCGCCCATCCGTCCGAGCTTCTCGAAATAGAGGACCGGCGTCTCCGAGGGCACGGCGAACTCCAGGGCGCGGAGCTCGTCTTCCAGCGCGTCGGGCGCCGTCTCCAGCGGGTAACGGAAGACGGCGTTCCCCTCGCCGGAGAAGCTGTCGTTGAGCTTGACCACGGCCCGGCGCAGGCCGGGCCGTTGCGCTTGGAGGTCCTGGAGCGCCTTGATGACGTCGTGCTCCGTGCGGACGTCTTCGGTCCCCAGAGGCAGCTCCACGCCCGCCTCTCGAAACACCTTGCGGCTGCCCGACTTCGTCCCGAGGTGGATGAGGTTCGGATCCACGCCGTTCAGGGGGATGTCGAGGAGGACGGCCAGTCGCCGCTCCAGCGGCGTCGAGTTGAAGACGGTGAGGTAGGCGCGCCGCGTGTCGTCGATGCCGTCGCGGATGCGCTGGAGGAGGCGCGGGCGCTCCAGGATCTTCTCCGTGAGCGAGCGCGGGGAGGCGTCGTAGGCGCACAGCAGGGTGAGGCGGGCGCGCGCGTGGCTGCCCGGGATGCCGGCCAGGAACTGGAAGTAGTACTCGAGCACGAAGGGATGCACCGGTTGTGACGTCACGAACACCATCCGCGCCAGGGGATTCCGCAGGCGGATGAGCAGGAACAGCAGCCGTTCCTCGTAGAAGCTCGCTCCCGGCAGCTTGCGCAGCTCGGACTGGTCGAGGGTGAGCGAGGGGACCACCACGGACGTGTAGGCCTCTTCGTCGCGGTCGACCAGGTACTGCCAGACTTCCTCCAGCCGCGGCTTGAGCAGCTCGAAGCGCGCGATCTCGTCTTCGGGCGTGAGGTCGGCGGGGAACGGCGGCCGCAGGTTCATCGAGGGCTCAAGCCTATCGCGGGCGCGGCGTCCGCGAAACGGTCCCCGCGCGCATCCGGTTTCCGTCTACTTCCGGGTGGAGGCGGAGCCGGCGCCTAGACGGCCGCCGGCCGCACCGGCTGGGCCTGCAGCAGCTCGTCCTCGTGGAGCAGCGGGGTCAATCCGAGCGCGGTCGCGCGCAGCCGCACCTGACGATAGAGCTGGTAGCGCAGGGGGCCCATCAGCGTGTAGTCGGACGTGAGGTGGAGGCGGTAGTCGGCCGCATCGTCCGGATAGGTCTTGGTCAGGACGCGCGCGCGGTCCTCGAACCACTCGCGCGTCACTTCTCCGCGCTCGAGCTTCTGCTGCAGGACCAGCATCTGGCGCGAGCGGTCCACGATCTCGGGATGGTGGTTCACGGCGAAGATGCGCGGCATGACTCCCGCGGCGTCGCGCGCCCATTCGACCATGGTCAGCGCCTCGCCCTGCGGACCGCCGATGCCCGTGGTCTCGTGGCCGATCGCGACCGCGCCGCCCGGCAGCGGCTCCGCGGGCGCGATGAGGTCGTAGAGGCGATGGTCGACGATGCGCAGCCGGCGGTGGTCGGGCAGCTCTTCCGCCAGCTGCCGGAACCAGGGGTGCCGCGCTCCCTCGTCCGTCAGCACGTTCTCGAGGATCCCCGCGCTCTTGCCCCCTTTCTCCGCTGCGCGCAGCACGGGCTGCGCGATCTCCGACCACCGGCACATCACGCCGAAGCTGTGGCACACCCCGAGGAGCGCGGCATCGGAGGACTCGCGGATCTGGTCGAAGAGCGCGAACAGGCGCGGCTCCCAGGCCGCGTCCTCGCGGATGCCCTGCGTGCCCTCGCCCGTGCCGTCGTTGCGATGGGGATCGATGTGGCCCGGACCCCCCGTGCCGACGTAGATCGCGAAGCGTCCGCCCGGGGCGTCCGGAATCATGTGGCGCTGCCGGACCTCGAAGGACAGGGCGCGGATGCGCAGCCCGGCCGGCTCGAGGACGGGGGCCAGGTCGCAGGCGGCGTCCTGCACGGCGTGCACGATCGAGTCGTGCCCGAGGTTCGGCCAGCCGTGGTTCATGTCCAGGATGGCGACGTCGATGGTGGCCTCGTCGGCGGGCGGCAGGTCGGCCGCGGCTTCCACGCGCACGTAGTCGTAGCGGTGGGTGGCGCGCAGGGTCGGGCACTCCTGGAGGCAGTACTCCTTGCCATAGGTGCGCTTGAGCTGGCAGGTGTAGCGGCGAGGGCCGAGCAGGAGCCGAGGCGGCGAGACCATCCGCGTAGAGTCTAAAGGCCGCGCCGGGTCTCGTCCACCAGGAAGTCCACCACCGCTCGGAGGTCGTGCGTGCTCTCCCAGACCGCGACCTGCCGGTCGGCGCCGGTGTCGCCGGCGTGGGCCCAGACGCGCAGGCGGGTCATCTCCTCGCGCGTGCCCAGCTCGTCCACCACGTCGTCGACGAAATCGAGCACCTCCGCGATCATCTCGCGCGTGGGGCGCTCCCCCCTGAGGTCGGACGCGATCATGTGACCGTCCAGGCCGCGCTTGAGGGCCCGGAACTTGTTCTCCATGATCACCGCCCGCTCGTACACGCGCAGGTAGAGGCTGCTCTCGAAGAGCCGGAGCAGCTTGGCCACCAGCGCCTGGACGAGGGCGGCGATGGCGATCGTCTCCTCCATCCGGCTGGGGATGTCGCAGATGCGGAACTCCAGGGTCTTGAAATGCGCGTGCGGGCGCACGTCCCACCAGATCTTCTTGGCGTCGTCGATGCAGTTCGTGCGCACGAGCAGGTCCACGAACTTCTGGTACTCGTGCCAGGAGCGGAAGGAGTCGGGGATCTGCGTGCGCGGGAAGCGCTTGAAGATCGTGGAGCGCACGGACTTCACGCCCGTCTTGCGGCCGCACCAGAAGGGCGAGTTCACGGACAGGGCCAGGAGGTGGGGAAGGAACCAGCGCACCGCGTTCAGGACCAGGATCTGCAGCTCCCGGTCTTCGATCCCGACGTGGACGTGGAGCCCGAAGATCAGGTTGGCCCGCGCCAAATCCTCCATCTCGTTGACGATCTCCACGTAGCGCTCGCGTTCCGTGATCTCCTGGTCCTTCCAGTGGCTGAAGGGATGCGTGCCCGCGGCCACGATGCGCACGCCGCTCTTGTCGGCCATGTCCACGAGCGAGCGGCGCAGGTGCTGGACGGCCGCCCGCGCCTCGCGGATGTTCGCGCACACGGGCGTGCCGACCTCGACCACGCTGCGGTGCAGCTCCGGCTTGATCTGGTCGCCGAGGTGCGCGCCCGCGACCAGCATCTCTTCGATGTGGCTTTTCAGCTCGCGGCTCGTGGGATCGACGAGCTGAAACTCTTCTTCGATCCCAATCGTGAGTGGCTCGGTCATGCGGGCTCGATCAGGAAGGCCGGGACTTGCCCTCCGCCCGAGGTCACGTTGGCCAGCGAGGTGCCGGAGAGGCGGGTCAAGAAGCCTTCGACCTCGCCTTGGAATACGAACGGATCGAGGTCCACCACGAGGTCGCGCAGGCGGAGGTCCGGGGAGAGCTCCGGGAAGGTCTCGCGTTTGAGGTCCACCTTCTCCTGCACCACGTACGAGGAGCGCAACGCCGTGGCCACCGCCTCGTCCCATTCCGAGGCCGAGGCCTCCCATCCGATGAACACGCCCTTGCCGCCGTACTCGTCGTTGGGTTTGAGGACCAGCTCCTCGCGATGGGCGCGCGCGTACTCGACGAGGTCGATCGAATGGCCCTGGCGCGTCGTCCGTCCTTCGCGGACGCGGCGTGTCCAGGGGACGTGGGCGGCGATCGCGCGGCGCTCGTGCTCGGTGAAGAGCGGCTGCATGTCGTCGTCGGTGAGCACGGCGAAGATCGCCTTCTTGTGGATCGGCTTGCACCGGAAGGGGTTCACGACGGTGACCGCGCGCGCGCGGATGGCCTGCAGCAGCGGCTGCAGCTGGTCCACCTTCTCGAGGAACTCGTTCGTGAGGAGGCGCTTGTACACGATGTCGATCGCCGTGTCCTCGTGCCGCAGCCGCCCGCCCTCGAACACGAGGTGGCGCGGGTCGCACACCAGTGCCGGATAGCCCTTGCTCTCGAAGAACTCGCGGAAGAGGTGATGCTCGCTCCGGGTGGGCACCTCCTCGTAGTCCACGATCGCGATGGTCGGATGCTCCTCGCGGCCCCCCGCCTCGCGATGGCAGGCCACGAGCGTCTCCAGCAGGCGCTCGCGCGCCCGGAACCGGCGCAGCTTCCAGCTCCGCTGGAAGCGCTTCATCACCGGCAGCTCCAGGAAGATGTCGACGAGCACCTCGTTGTAGGCAATGCCGGCCGGGCTCTCCGCGTTCAGCTCGACGAAACGGTAGGCGTCGGTGGTGATGAACGAGTCCAGACGCGACGTCGGAGAGGACCGCCGGTAGCCGGGATCGATGCGGACCAGCTCCCGCTCCTCCGGCGTGACGTCCACGCGGTCCCACAGCTCCTCGCCCAGCTGCGCCTCGACCTTCTCCACCGCCCGGAAGATGTCGCGGCAGACGGTGCGGATGGCCTCGTAGTCGGACGGCGCGACGAAGTTGGGGCGGGGGAAGGCGCAGAGCACACGGCCGCCGAAGGTGAGGCGCGCCTGCCGCATGCGCTCCAGGAAGCGCGATTCGAGCTCCTCCACCAGTCCTTCGTCGTCGCGGAGGAGGCGGTGGTAGTCCTCGGCGGCGCGCGCGGCGAGGGGATCCACGGTCAAATTGTACCTGCCGGACCGGGTCGGCTGGCACCCCGTTTGCTGTAGTCAGTGTTGTCCACGGCATCCTCTGCCGGATGGGCCGCGTAAAGCAGGAGGATTAGATGCGTCTGCGCTATATTGGTATTTCATTGGCCGTATTGGGTTTGGCCGTTTCGGGACCCATTGCCCGCGCCCAGGAGTCCAGGGACGACAAGTTCACTGCCTGGGATACCAACCGCGACGGGCGTCTCGAGATCGGCGAGATGCAGGCGAACCAGGCCAACTTCCGGGCCATGGATTGCAATCACGACGGGTACCTGTCCCGCGAGGAGTTCACGAACCGGTACCAGTGCGACGAGAACAATGCGAGCGCCGCGGTCGTCCCCGCCCCTGTCCCCGTTCCAGTACAGGATGAATTCTGGCGCCTCGATCGCAATCGCGACGGCGTCATCAGCCAGGGCGAGTGGAGCGGAGGCGCGGACAGCTTCCGCCGCTACGACCGCAACAACGACGGCCGGATCACGCGCGACGAGTACAGCAGCCCGCTCGATCCCAGCAGCGCCGAAGGGCGCTTCCAGGTCGAGGACCTCAACAACGACGGCGTGATCTCGCGCGGGGAATGGCGCGGGTCGCGCTCCACCTTCGAGGCCATGGACCTCAATCGCGACGGCGTGCTCAGCCTGGCCGAGTACTCGAGCGTGGCCTCCTCGAACCCGGGGAGCTGGACGGCCCGCTTCGACGCTCTCGATCGGAACCATGACGGCGGCCTCTCCCGCTGGGAGTGGCGCGGCGAGACGGCGTCCTTCGGCACCGCCGACCGCAACAACGACAACGTGGTGAGCCGCGAGGAGTACGCCGCCCTCTACGGTGGTGGCTACGGTGGTGGCTACGGCACCGACACCGGTTCCTACGCCCGCAACGCGCGCTTCGACATGCTGGACCGCAACCACGACGGAGAGATCTCCCGCGGCGAATGGCGCGGCGAGTCCATCTCCTTCGAGGCCGTGGATCGCAACCGCGACAACCACGTGACGCGCGACGAGTACCTCGCCATGGGCACCGGATCCGCCTATGACTCGACGGAAGAGCGGTTCCGCGCCCTCGATCGCAACCACAACGGGTACCTCTCGACCAGCGAATACCGCGGGGAGAGCGTTCCCTTCCGTGTGGCCGACCGCGATCGTGACGACCGCATCAGCCTGGACGAGTACGCCAGCATTTCCAGCATCTCCCAGTCCGGTGGCTACTCCGCCGCGCAGGATCAGCGCTTCCGCGAGCTCGACCGCAACAACGACGGCCAGCTCACCCGGTATGAATGGCGCGGGGAGAGCGTCGACTTCAACACCGCCGACCGCAACGGCGACCGGGTGGTGACGCGCGACGAGTACATGGCCGCCACTGGCGGCTACGTGGGAAACGACCCCTATCGGCGCGTGTCCTACGATCCCCGGAACGAGCGCTTCAACGGCGAGGACCGCAACCGTGACGGCCGCATCTCCCGCTCGGAGTGGCAGGGCGAGCGTGGAGCCTTCGACGTCCTCGACGCCGACCGCGACGGTTACCTCAGCAATGCGGAGTACCGCGACCGTTCCCGGCTGGTCGGCGTGTTCAACAGCTGGGACTCCAACCGTGACGGCGTCCTGACCCGCGATGAATTCCGCTACGGCCAGCCCCTGTTCGACCGTCTCGACGTCAACCGTGACGGCGTCGTCAGCCGCGACGAATTCCTGGCCATGTAGTCGCGACCGCCGTCGACCAGGCCGCCGGGGGGCGCGAGGCCGCGCCTCCCGGCACCCTGGTACCATCAGGCATGGTCGAACTTCGCGAGCCCCTCGACAGCCTCATCGCCCCGCCCGCCCGCTTCACCTCCGGCACCTCGTTCCCCCGGGCCAAGGAAATCCGCCTCTACGACACCACCCTGCGCGACGGCGAACAGACCCCGGGCGTGGCCTTCACCCCCGAGCAGAAGTACGAGCTGGCCGGCCTGCTCTCCGACGCGGGCGTGCACATCATCGACATGGGGTTCCCGTCCGCGGCCCCGTCCGAGCGGCGCGCGCTCGAGCTGATCGTCGAGGGCAAGAAGAAGGGCCGCATCCGGCCCGACCTCGAAGTCATCGTGATGTGCCGTTCGAACGCGCGCGACATCGACGTCACCGTGGACACGCTCGAGCAGATGGGGATGCGGGCGGCCGATTGCACTTTCTTCATCTTCACCTCCGGCTCCGACCTCCACCTCAAGTACAAGATCGGCAAGACCCTGCTCCAGCTCGAAGGACGTAAGGCCGAGGAGTGGCTGGACCTGCCCGTCTCCTTCTACCGCGAGGCCAACATCCGGATGGCCACGCGCGCCATCGCGCACGCGCGCAAGCGGGGCGTGGAGGAGATCGAGTTCGGCGGGGAAGACGGCTCGCGCGCGGACGTGGGCTACCTCATCGAGCTGGCGCGCGCCTGCTACGCGGCGGGCGGCACGCGCTACTCGTTTCCGGACACGGTCGGGTTCTTCGCCCCCGAAGGCGTCGACTTCTACATCCCGAAACTGGTGGCCGCCTTCCCGGACAAGCCCCTGGTCATCCATTTCCACAACGACTTCGGCCTGGGCGCCTACAACACGGTGCGCGCGCTGCACCACGGCGCGACCATCCCGACCTGCACCGTGAACGGGATCGGGGAGCGCGCGGGGAACGCCCCCCTGCACACCACGGTGATGATCTTGAAGGAGCTCTACGGCATCACCGTCCCCGGCTTCCGTTACGACATGCTGTGGGCGCTGCGCCGGAAGGTCGAAGAGTTCAGCGGCATGCCGGTGGGCGCGACCGAGCCCATCATCGGGCACAACGTCTTCTCGCACGAGACGGGCATCCACACCGCGGGCATCACGATCCACCCCGCCATCTACCAGGTCATCGAGCCGGAGAGCGTGGGAGGCCGGCTGCGCTTCCTGTTCGGCAAGCACTCGGGCGCGATGGCCATCGAGGCCGTGCTCAACCGGCACAAGGACGAGCTGGCCGCGGCCGGGGTCGAGGTGACGCCGCGGCTGGTCCAGGTCCTGCTGCGCCTGGTGAAGGAGGTGCGCGAGAAGAAGGCGATGGTCTCCCAGCACCTCGACGGCGTCCGGAACTACTACTCCCACCTCGAGCGCCTCGGCCTGACCGAGGAGGACCTCCTGGCCTACGCGACGGTGCTCGGCCGGGACCCCCTGTAACCACTTCGCACGCTATCATCCGCGCGCTTGAATGAGCGACGCGAGCGCGCTTCGACGCCCGACCGCGGTCCCATCTTCGACCTGAGGGTCCGCTGGCGGACCGGGCAGGCGATCCTGGCCGCGGCGGCGGTCATGGCGGTGCTCGACCTTCTGCGGCCGCTCGCTCCCGGTGCGTCTCCCCGGCTTCGGCTCGCCGTCACCCTGATCCTGGGCCTGGGTGTGGCCGCGTCCGCGCTCCTGTCGAGCCTGCGCAGCCGCGGCACCTCCGAGCAGATCGCGTTCTACGTTTTCCTCGTGCTCTGCCTGGACGGGCTGGGTCAGATCCTCGGACCCCTGGGATGGCCGGTGTGGCCGCTCTTGACCCTGCTCATCGGGGCGCTCGCGGTGGCGGAGCCGCCCTCGATCGGATTCGGCGTGGCCGCCCTTGCCGGCCTCCTCACCGCCGCGGACGCGGCCGCGGGCGGGTTCGTGGCCTGGCGGCCAGCGGTGGCCGCGACCATGGGCTGGGCGGCGCTGGTCCTCGCCCTGAACCAGGCCCTCCGCGGCGAGAAGCGGCGCCTCAGCGCCGCGCTGGCCGAGCTGGCGCGCATGCATCACGGCATCGACCACCTCCAGGATGGGCACGCAGAGATCGCGACGCCGGCGCCCGGCACCGGCCTTCGGCAGGTATCCGAGCAGGGACGGCGCTCACGCCAGGCCGAGCGCGCGGCTGAGCTCGATCAGTGGCTGGGCCACCTGGTGGCGGCGGCACGGGCGGCGCTGGATGCGCACGCCGTCCTCTGCTTCGACTTCGACCGCGAGCGGGAAAAGGCCTACCTGCGAGCGGCGGACGGGCCGGCCGCCCTCGTCCGCGACAGCGTGCTCGACCTCAAGGGAGATCCCTTCGCCTTCCTGCTCGAGCGCGGCGAGAGCTTCTACGCCACGGACTTCAAGCGGCTGCTGTGGAGCCTTCCCTACTACAAGGGCGAGGTGAAGGTCGGCACGATGCTGGCCGTGCCCGTGCGGGCGGCGGGCGTCGTGCGGGGCGCGCTGGTGGTGGACAAGCTCGAAGTCCAGGCCCTGGGCGGCGAGCAGCCCGCCCTCGTCCAGGCCTTCGCGGGTCTCGTCGCGGAAGCGATGGGGCAGCTTCGGGCCGCGGCCAGCCGCGAGGACGTCGGCACCGAGTTCAAGGCGGTCTACGACGTCTCGCGCCAGATCGCGAACCTGACCGATGCCGTGGCCATCCGCGTGCGGCTGCTGAGTTGCGCGCGCGAGCTGGTGGCGCACGAAGGCGCGGCCGTCCTCATGTCGGACAAGGCGCTGACCCGGTACACCGTCGAGAACGCGGAGGGCTGGGCCAACGAGTTCGAGGGACGGGAGGTCGGCCTGCTCGAGCGTACGTGGGCGGCCTGGCTGCTCAAGTCCGACGAGGCCAGCCTGCTCCTGGACGACCTGCAAAGCGGGCGGGACCGCATGCCGATCCTGGTCCTCGACGAGGGCAGCGCGCGCGCGGAATCGCTTCTCGCCCTGGCCCTGCGCACGCAGCAGAAGACGATCGGCGCGCTCATCCTGACCGGGAAGCGCGGCACCTTCGACTCCGCCACCCAGCGCGTCCTGGCCATCGTGGCCAACCAGGCCGCGGCCGCGCTTCAGGCCGGCCTGATGATCGACCACGCACGTGACGTCGCCGATCACGACGGCTTGACGTCGCTCTACAACCGGCGCGCGTTCAACGATTTTCTCGCACGGGCGGTCGCGCGCGAAGACCGGCAGGGTGGTCATTTCGCGCTCCTCCTCCTGGACATCGACCGGTTCAAGAAGCTCAACGACACCTACGGCCATCCGACCGGGGACGCCGCCCTTCGTCACACGGCGCAGCTCCTCACCCATCAGCTCCGCAAGTCCGACCTGGCCGCTCGGTTCGGCGGCGAGGAGTTCGTGGTGCTGCTGGCCTCGACGGACCACGCGGGCGCGGAGCACCTGGCCGAGAAGGTGCGGGCGGAGATCGAGCGCGGCCAGCTCGTCTACGACGGCGCACGGCTCGGCGTGACGGTGAGCATCGGTCTCGCGGTGTGGCCGGCGGACGGCCGCGAACCGGAGGCGCTGGTGGCGGCCGCCGACCGAGCGCTCTATGCGGCGAAGGAAAGCGGGCGCAATCGCGTGGTGGCGGCGTCCGCGGTGGCGCCTGTCCCCGAAACCCCCGTTTGACCGCCCCCGATGGCACACTGGTTGCAGATCTCCCCTCGAGCGGAGGAGGTGTCGCCTCTCCCGGTGAACCATGGATTCCACCGCCTACCTCGTCCTGTCCTGGATCGCGCTCGCGTTCGTGGGCCTCATGCTGCTGCTCGCCCTCTTCGAGCCGTCCCTCCCGTATCGCCTCTCGAAACGGCCGCCGCTGCCCCTCGACTCGAACCAGTTCCGCCGGCTGATCGCCGCCCTCGGCTCCGGGTCCTTTCATCCCCACAACAAGATCGACGTCCTCGCCAACGGCGAGGTCTATTACGAAGCCGAGCTGGCGGCGATCCGCGAGGCCACGCACAGCGTGAACATCGAGGCCTACATCTTCAGGCGGGGCAGGGTGACCGCGCGTTTCCTCGAGGTCCTGACCGAGAAGGCGAGGTCGGGCGTCGAAGTCAACATGGTGATCGACGCCGTCGGGAGCTTCACCACCTGGACGCGCGACTTCAAGGACCTGATCGCCGCCGGCGGCCGCGTGTTCTTCTATCATCCGATCCGCTGGTACACCCTGCCGCGCATCAACAACCGCACTCACCGCGAGCTGCTCGTGGTGGACGGCAAGGTCGGGTTCATCGGGGGAGCGGGATTCGGCGATCACTGGATGTACGACCAGAAGAAGAAGCGGCGCTGGCGCGACACGATGTTCCGCGTGGAAGGGCCGGCCGTGCGCGACCTGCAGGCCGCCTTCGCCGAGAACTGGCTCGAGACCTCGGGCGAGGTGCTGGCGGACATGGAGTATTTCCGCTGGTGCGAGGAGAGCGGCGACAGCTCGGTCATGGTGGTGGCGAGCTCGCCGTCCACGGGGAGGTCGGCGCGCAACCGCATGATCTTCCAGACCCTGCTGGCCTCGGCCCAGAAGTCCATCCACATCACCACGCCCTACTTCCTGCCCGACCGCTATGCGCGCGCGGAGCTGATCCGCGCCGTCAAGGAGCGCGGGGTCGAGGTCAAGGTCATCGTCCCCGGCAAGCATGCCGACCATCTGCTGACGCGGCGGTCGAGCCGGCGCCTCTTCGGGAAGCTCCTGCGGGCGGGCGCGAAGATCTACGAATACAGGCCGTCGATGATCCACACGAAGGCCCTGCTCGTGGACGGGATGTGGAGCGTGGTGGGCTCCACGAACTTCGACCACCGGTCGTTCGGCATCAACGACGAGGTCAACCTCGCGGTGTTCGACGTCGAGACCGCCGCGCGCCTGGAGAGCGACTTCGCGGCGGACCTGGCCAACAGCAAGGCCGTCAACTACCGGGACTGGTCACGCCGGTCCCTCATCGAGCGCGGCCACGAGTGGTTGGGCTGGCTACTGGAGAGGCAACAGTAGTGGCCGAGCGAGCCGACCGCAGAGCCCGGCGGCGCGCAAAGCGCGGCGACGCGCGAGGGGGGTTTCAGGGGGGGTCGCGGCCAACCAGCCCGTTGGTGGCCGCAGTGCGAATGCCATCGGGGTGACGCATGAGTGCCCCCCCTGAGATAAAAGACAGCAATGAAGCTCCGCGTCGTGACCTACAACGTGCACCGCTGCCGCGGCATCGATCGAAGGCTCCGGCCCGACCGCATCGTGGACGTCCTCCGCGAGGTGGACGCGGACGTCGCCGCCCTGCAGGAGGTCGTCAGCGGCGAGGGTGATGGCGAGGACAACCAGGCGCGCTATATCGGCGAGTCGCTGGGGCTGCACTGGGCGCTGGGCGAGAACCGCAAGCTCAAGGGGTCGGCCTACGGGAACGTGGTGCTCAGCCGGTTCCCGATTCGCGTGGTGAAGAACCACGACATCAGCGTGGCCGGCCGCGAGCGGCGCGGCGCCTTCCACACGGACGTGCTGCTCGGTCGGAAGGACGCCGTCCACGTCTTCAACATCCATCTCGGCACCGCGTTCGTGGAGCGGCGGCACCAGGGCCGCCGGCTCAGCCAGCGCGAGACGGGGATCCTCCACGGCACCGAGCTGACCGGCGCCAAGATCGTGCTGGGCGACTTCAACGAGTGGACGAGCGGCCTGGCCACGCGCCTTCTCGGCTCGCACCTCAAGAGCGTCGACGTGCAGAAGCAGCTCAAGAGGCGCCGCACCTTTCCGGGCTTGCTGCCGATGCTGCACCTCGACCACATCTATTACGACGGCCCGCTGGAGCTTCTGGCCCTGGACGTCCACCGGAGCCGAAAGTCACTGGTGGCGTCGGACCACCTGCCGCTCGTCGCGGATTTCAAGTACTTGAAGGGGATGGAAGCAGCGGTCGAGCCACCCGGAACGGAAGTCTTGCGCGAAGCGTGACGGAATCGGTCGACGCGGTTACAGATAGGGGTTGTGGCTGGGTCGGTCTGTCATCAGGGGCCGGCTGGATTAGCGCCTCCGCGGGACGGTTACCGTTCCGCGCACCCCTTCATGCGCGATCCCTCCACTCCCGTCGTGCTCCACCGTGAAGTCGCCTCCCACGTCACGGACGTCGATCGATCCCGAGCCGTCGTCGCGCACGACCACGCTCCCCTTGACGTCGGTGATCCGCATGCCCCCGGAGCCGTCCTCCTCGATGACGACCGACCCGGCGTGGTCGATGACGATGCCACCTGACCCGTCCCTCACGCTCACGGCACCGGCGACGTTCTCGATCCGCAGCTCGCCGGAGCCGTCCTCGATCTTGAGGGCCGCCACGTCGCGGATCTCCACGGACCCGCTGCCATCTTCGACGTCCAGGGGCAGGGAAGACGGGACCTCGAGGGTGAGGTCGAGACCTCTCGCCCCTCCGAACCATTCCTCCGGCATGGAGGCCTCGACGTAGACCTCGTCACCCCGCCGCTCCGCGATCAGCTTGATCTCGTCCAGGCCGGCTTCTCGCGAGGAGCAGGCGGTGCCATGGACGGCGACGGTCGAAGCCCCCGCTTGCCCGTGGATCTTGAGGTCTCCGGCACGGGCGATCACGCGGATCCGTCGGGCTCCATTGGTTTGGATGCTGGCTTCACGCGGCGACCGGTGGCTGCAGTCCGACCAGCCCGCGCCCGCGGTGCCCGCGGAAGCGAGAAGAACGACCATATAGAGCGCTGCCTTCACGTTCACCTCCTTCTCTTCCGCCTGAGATGCCGGAGGCGGTCCTTTGGTTTGGGCCTCCGTATCGGCGTTAACGCAGCCGGGGGCCGGAAGGTTCTGGTACTACGCGGTCACGTCGGCGGGGGAGACGGGTTTCCGGGAGAGGCGGGCGCGCTCGGCGGCGAGCGCGATCGTGATGGCGGCGATACCGTCGTCGATCGTGAGCGTGGGCGGCCGGCCTTCGATCACGTTGCGCGCGAAGTCCTGGAGCTGGAGGGTGTAGGCCTGGGCGAACCGCTCCATGAAGTAGGGAACGGTGTCGTGGGCCACGCTGTTCTTGGTCATGACCAGCAGCGGCGTCTCCCGGATGTACCCGACGCGCAAGGTGCCCTCCGTGCCCAGCAGCTCCGTGCTGATGTCGTAACCGTAGATCCCGTTGCGCGACAGGTCCACGACCCCGATCCGGTCGTCGCTGAACACGAGGCTGACGATCGCGTTGTCGATGTCGCCGACGGTCTCGAGCTCCGGGTAGGCCAGCGTCCCCCCGATCGCGGTCACGGATTTGACCTCGCCCATGAAGAAGCGCGCGAGGTCGAAGTCGTGGATGCCCATGTCCATGATCATGCCGCCGCTGCTCTTCGGGTTCGCGTACTCCAGGGTCGTGCGATGCGGGTCGCGCGAGGAGGACTTGAAGACCACGGGCGTGCCGATGAGGCCCTCCCGCACCTTGCGCTTCGCCGCCGCGTAGCCGGGATCGAAGCGGCGCATGAACCCCATCTGGAAGAACACACCCGGACGGGACACCGCCGCCTTCATGCGCGCGGTCTCGGCCAGGGAGAGGGCGGGCGGCTTCTCGCAGAAGATCGGCTTTCCGGCGTCGCTGGCGGCGACGGTGAGGGCGGCGTGGGTGTGCGTCGGGCTGGCGATGACGATGGCCTCGACTTCGGAGTCCTGGAACAGCGCCTCGGGGTCGCGGTGGGGACGCGCGTCGTAGGTGGCGGAGACCTCGGCCAGCGCGGCTTCATCCGGATCCGCCACCGCGGAGAGGCGCGTCTCCGGAATGCGCGTGGCCAGGTCGCGGGCATAGATGCGTCCGAGCCGCCCCAGGCCGGCGAGCCCGACCTTGATCCGCCGCTTGCCGCCCGTCATTGCTTGGCTGCCGGCGCCGAGCCCGCCGGCTTGTCTTTCGTCACGAGGTCGATGCGCACGAGCTGCTCCGCGGGCACGGCCTGGCCCTTCAGCAGCGTGTCCGCGGTCTCCACGGCCACCCGGCCCATCTCGGATGGGAACTGCGCGACCGAGCCCATGATGGTGCCGTCGGCGATCGCTTTCTTGGCATCCTCGACCGCGTCGTAGCCGACGACCTTGATCTTCCCCGTCTTGCCCTTGGCCGCGATCGCCTCCACCGCGCCCAGCGCCATCATGTCGTTGGCGGAGAAGACGGCGTCGATCTCCGGGTGCGCCTCCAGCATGTTCTGGAACACCGTGAACCCCTGGTCGCGCTCCCAGTTCGCGGTCTGGGAGGCCACGATCTTCACGCCCTTCGCGTCCTTGACCGCGTCCTTGAACCCGCGCAGGCGCTGGTCGCCCGTCTCGTGTCCGGGGATCCCCTCCAGCACGCCGACGTTGGCCTTGCCTCCCGTGGCCTGGAGGAGGTAGTTGCCCGCGATCTTCCCGCCTTCGTAGTTGTCCGACCCGATGTACGAGTCGACGGTGATGCCGGCGTCCTTGGCCGCCTGCGGATCGACTCGCGTGTCGACCACGACCACGCGAATGCCCGCCTGGTTGGCCTTGGCGATGGCGGGCACGATCTCCTTCGACCCGGAGGGGGTCACGAGGAGGACCTTGACCCCCGTCTGGATCAGGTTCTCGATGATCTGCATCTGCTTGTCGACGTCGACCTCGCGCTCGGCCGCCTGCACGGTGAGGTTGACGCCGAGGCGCTTGGCCGCCTCCCGGGCCCCCCGCTCCATGTCGATGAAGAAGGGGCTGTTCAAGGTCTTCAGGACGAGGGCGACGCGCGGGGCGGCCGGGCTCTCCGCCTTCGGCGCCTCCCCGCGCGGTCCGCATCCCGCCGCCGCCAGAGCCGTCGCGACGACCACCGTCAACGTGCTCTTCATCATGGTTTGGCGTCCTCGCTATGGGTTGGGCATCGTCCAAACGCCTCGCCGGGCGTGAAGCCCGGCTCGGCAGCAGAGGAGACCCTCCGCTGCGGAAAACGTGGTTCCCTCACTTGGCGGCCGGTTTAAGGATGGAGTCTACGAGCACGGCGGTGATGATCACGATGCCGATCACGATCTGCTGGAAGAACGAAGAGGTC
>WNFM01183444.1_pt3 | contig 28847 bp, 33 predicted proteins | sample 5400271 | NCBI WGS metagenome assembly WNFM01 (sample SAMN13153352, study PRJNA577476) | soil metagenome | isolation source: 60 cm saprolite on Douglas fir-dominated hillslope | place: USA:California | collected 2013-09-17 | reverse complement strand
TCGGTGACGATCACCGGGCCGGTACTCGCGACGGCGGACGCATATGCAACGGCCGCGTTCGCGATGGGCGCCGAGGGGCCGAAGTGGACGGCGCGGCTGCGCGGTTACGAGGCGATGACGATCCTCGCCGACGAGACCGTGCTCTCGACGCCCGGCTTTCCCGCTCCCTGAAAAGGTCCACAAAAAAATCCCGCTGGGCCGGTGGCGCTTTCGTCCACCTCCAAACCAACCGCTCCGGGCTTGCGCCCTTTGCAATCGCTCTGGAGGCTTCAACCTACGGCGCTCCGTGCCCTGCGGGATCCGCAATGTAGGCCGGACCGGACGTGGTCCGCAAGGGGCGTGCGAGACAAAACCCCGCACGTTGCGCGAAGAAGTGTTCTAGAGCGTGACGATGCCGTCGTCGTCGCTCACGACGCGCGCGCCAGGGCGAAACGTGATGCCGCCGAAGGTGACCGGTACATCGAGCTCGCCGTCGCCGGCCTTGTTGCTCGGCTTCGGATGCGTGCCGAGCGCCTTGATCCCGAGCGCGAGCTCGCGCAATTCGGCCGAGTCGCGCACACAGCCGTGGATGATCAAGCCGGCCCAGCCGTTGTCGCGGGCGAGGCTCGCGATGTTGTCCCCGACGAGTGCGACGCGCAGCGAGCCGCCGCCGTCGACGACGAGCACGCGGCCGGCGCCGGGCTCGCTCACCCGCTGGCGAACGAGCACGTTGTCTTCGAAGCAGCGCACGGTCGCGATCTCGCCGTCGATCGACGCCACCCCGCCGAACTGGCGGAACACAACTGCACAGACTGCGGCTTCCGGATGCTCGTCGAGAAGATCTGCGGTCGCGGTCACGAGCGAAGTTCGACGATGCCGAGCTCGAGCAGCTCCTGGACCTCGGCGAGCGTCGAGCGGCGCCGCGGCACGCGCGCGCGGTCGATCGCCTCGGCGAGCGTCGCGCGGCCGTCGAGCTCGACGAGCACGTCGACCGTCTCGTCGTCGATCTCCACCTCGTGCCAGGTGCCCTCCTCGAGGATCACTGTCGCGCCGTCCTCGATCGCCGACTGCTGGATGTTCGCGTCCTCCGTCAGCGCGAGGCGCTCCTCGAGCAGCTGCACCGGATCGTCGATCCCGGCCACGAGCTCAAGTGCCTTGAAGACGCGCTCCACTTGGTCGCCGGCGTACTCGAGCTCGTCCTCGTCCACCGGGTCGGTGCGGATCATGTGAACCTCGCCGGGGCGCTTGTGCATCAGCACCGCGCCTTCCGTGATCCAACCGACGCCGAGCCCCTCGAGGTAACCCGTCCACTTGTCGAGCGCGGCGCCGTAGACCTCCGGGTTGACGGAGAGATGCTCGTTCCAGCCGGCGGCGTGATCGAGTGGGTCGGCGCCACTGAGACCGAGCACCCATGCGTCGCAGCCGTTGTCCTGCAGCCAGGCGTCGACGCGCACGTCGGGCTCCTCTTCGGACTCCGCGAGCCAGCTGACGAGCACGCAGCCGACGCCGTCGTTGTTGAGGTGCTTGGGCACCTCGGTGACGACGGTCTGCGAGAGCTGGTCGGCCTCGAAGCCGGCGGCGTCGCGGTACTGCCAGCGGTCCTCGGGCGAGACGACGTAAGGGGCGTTGCATGTGATCAGGTCGAAGGTCTCACCGGCGACGGGATCGAAGAGGCTGCCGAGCCGTACCTCGAGATTTTCTATGCCGTTGAGCGCCGCGTTCAGCGCGGTGAACGCGACCGCGCGGGGGTTCAGGTCGGTGGCGATCACCTGGTAGCTGTGCCGCGCCGCGAGCAGCGCTTGCGCCCCGCTGCCGGTGCCGATGTCGAGCGCGCGCGCGACGCGGCGGCGGGGCGTCAGCGCCGCGAGCCAGGAGGCGGTGGGCGTGTAGCTCGCGACGTAGCCGTGCGGGTCGTCGTCGCCGACCGCGAAGCCGTCGAAGGACATGAGTAGCCCTTCGGCCGGGGCGATGCGACCGCGCATGACGAGCTGGTTGCCGTCCTCGACGGCGAGGCCGGTGGTCAGCAGTGCGTCGACACAGTCCCCGCCGAGCGCGTCGAGCGCAGCGTCGCGGCCGATCGGAACCTGCAGGAGGAGCAGCCGGATCGCGTTGCCGAGCGGTGTGTCCGGCAGGCGCCGGTCGAAGACTGGAACGTCGGAGAGGCTCGCCGATGGGCCGTCGTCGCCGAGCAGCTCGACGACCGACTCCTCGGTGTACCGCAGCGCGCGGAGCGCGCGTCCGATCGTGTCTCCGGCACGAAGGTCCGGAACGGGATCCCAGTTCTCAGCGATGGCGCATCCTGCCTGTGCCGCCCAGAGAGAGCGCAGAGAACCGTACTAGCGCCCCGCGGCCAGCTCACTCACGGCACGATCACGTCCGACGAGCACGACGCCCACGACCGAGATCGCAACGCCCGAGATCACCGGCAGCATCTGCGTGTCGAACGACCGGTAGTGCTCTTGAAGGAACAACGGCTCCAGCACCACGGGCAGGAATGTCTGCACGCCGGTTGAGACCGGAACGACCATGGTTGCCGTGGAGCGTTGGATCGCCGACATGCTGGTCAGCGTGGCGGCGACGCCGAGCACGACGAGGGTGACGCCCCAGCCCGCGGCGTTGATCCAGTGCCCCGGTCCGAGGGCGTCGGCGGCGAGCTTGGTTGCGATGTTCGCGCCGGCGAACCCGACGCCCGAGGCGATCGCGAGCAGCAGGCCGTGCTCGACGCCGAACTTCCGCAGGACGAACGGGCTGAGCCCGACGATCGCGGTTCCAGCGACAACGAGGACGGGCGCGAGTGCGGCGCGGTGCGATTCCGAGTGCGCCGGAGCGCCCGACGAGACGAGCGCGACGCCGGCGATCAAGAGACCAACCCCGATCAGTGCCGTGCGATCGACGGTCTCGCCGAGGTAATGAACTGCAATGAAGAGCAAGAGGACGAGACCGGCCGTGAGAGCGGTCTGCACGACGGCGAACGGTGCGTAGGCGAGCGCAACGAGCTGCGGCACGATGCCGACGGCTCCGAGGGCGGCTCCGAGGAGCCAAATGCGCCGCCGCAACAGGTGGCCGAGGAGCCCAACCTTCAGGCCGAGCGCCTTCGGCGCCCGGCGCGCTTCGATCGCCTGCAGCGCGATTCCCAGGTTGAAGAGGATCGCCGCGACGATCGCTGCGGCGACCCCGAGCAGGAACATCAGGTCCGGCAGGTGTCGCAGGCGCCCTGCAGCACGACGTCGTGCTGCTCGACCGCGTAGCCGCTCTTCGCCTCGACCCGGCGGATCGCGCGCTCGAGCGCCGGGTCGTCGAACGCCTCGACCTTCCCGCACTCGGTGCACACGAGATGGTGGTGGTGCTCGCCCGACTCGCGGAGCGGCTCGTAACGCGCGATGCCGTCACCGACGTCGACACGGCGCACAAGCCCGGCAGCGTGGAGGGACTCGAGCACGCGGTAGACGCTCGCGAGCCCGACCCGGTCGTCGAGCGCTTCGTGCACGTCTGCGGCCGAGACACAGCAGTCCTCACTGTCGAGCAGCCCGATCACCGCCACCCGGGCCGGCCCGTTGCGGTAGCCCGCCTCCCGGAGCCGGTGCTGCGCGACCTCTGACCACGTCTTCGGCACTCCTTGATGGTAACGGTTCTCGCCAACGTTGACGAGAATCGGTATCGTCAGCCGCCGTGGCAAGAACAGTTCTCATTTGTGCGCTGCTGATCGCGCTCGCAGGCTGCGGGGGCGCTGCCAAAGGCGGCACGCTGCCGGTCGTCGCCTCGACGAACGTGTACGGCGACATCGCGCGCCAGATCGGCGGTTCCCACGTCACCGTCACCTCCGTGCTGACGGATCCGAACGCCGACCCGCACCTCTTCGAGCCCGGCACCGCGAACGGGCTCGCCGTTGCTCGCGCGCGGCTCGTGATGGAGAACGGCCTCGACTACGACTCGTTCATGGCGCGGCTGGAGCGCAGCGCGCCGAGCAGCCAGCGGCGCGTGCTGACGATCGCCGACGTGCTCGGCGTGCACGGCGCCGACGCGAACCCACACCTCTGGTACGACGTGCTTGCGCTGCCGCGGATCGCGGCCGCGATCGAGCAGGCGCTCGCGACCGCAGATCCGAAGCACACGGCCGCCTATCGGCACGGGTTGGTCAACTTCGTCGCGAGCCTGACGCCGCTGCTGCGCGCAGTCGCCTCAATCAGCGCGGCGCACGCCGGCGCGCCTGTCGCGTATACGGAGCCGGTGCCCGGCTATCTCATTCGGGAAGCAGGCCTTCGGAACCTCGCGCCGTTGTCGTTCACGCGCGCGATCGAGCAGGGGACGGAGCCGTCAGCCTCCGCAGTCTCGGCGATGACCGCACTTGTGACGAAGCGGCAGATCGTCGTGCTGCTCTACAACAAGCAGGCGATCTCGCCGATCACGGCGCACGTCCGCGCGGCCGCAGAGCGCGCGGGCATCCCCGTCGTTCCGATCACCGAGACCTTGCCCGCGCACCTGACGTTCCAGCAGTGGCAGCTCGGACAGGCCGAAGAGCTGCAGAAGGCGCTCAGCCGGTGACGAAGCCCGTCGTTTCGGTCGAGGGGCTCGCGCTGCGTTTCGCCGACCGCGAGCTCTGGCACGACCTGACCTTCCAGATCGAGGCGGGCGAGTTTCTCGCCGTGCTCGGTCCGAACGGAGCCGGGAAGACCTCGCTGCTTCGCATCCTGCTGGGCCAGCTCGAGCCGACTTCGGGCCGCGTCGTGATCGACCGCAGCGGCATCGGCTACGTCCCTCAGCAGCGCGTGTTCGACCGCGACCTGCCGCTGCGCGGTCGCGACCTCGTGCGCTTCGGGCTCGACGGGAACCGTTGGGGCACCGGCCGGCTCAGCGCGCCCGATCGCAAGCGGATCGACGACGTGATCGCGGCGGTCGGCGCCTCATCGCTCGCGGACGCGCCGCTCGGGCGCCTGTCCGGCGGCGAGCAGCAGCGTCTGCGGGTCGCGCAGGCCCTCGTCTCGGATCCCGGCCTGCTGCTGGCGGACGAGCCGCTGCTCTCGCTCGATCTCGCCTACCAGCAGGTGATCGTGCAGCTCCTCGACGAACGCCGCCTGAGCGCCGACACGCCGGTCGTTTTCGTCACGCACGACGTCAACCCGATCCTCACCGCCGTCGACCGCGTGCTCTACCTCGGTCCCGACGGCTGGGCGATCGGGCCCGTCGACAATGTGCTCACCACCGAGACACTCTCCCGGCTGTACGGCACCGAGATCGACGTTCTCCGCCTCCGCGGACGGGTCGTCGTCGTCGGCACACCGGACGCTGAGCACGTCCACCACGTCCACTGATGTTCACGACCCTTCTCGGCCAGCACTTCGTGCACACGGCGCTCCTGGCGGGCGCTGTCGTCGCAGTCGTTTCCGGCGCGATCGGCGTGTTCGTCGTGATGCGCGGGCTGAGCTTCGCCGTGCACGCCATCTCGGAGCTCGGGTTCACCGGCGCGACCGGCGCGCTCGTGATCGGCCTCGATCCCGTGCTGGGGATGCTCGGCGGGTCGCTCGTCGTCGGCGCCTCGCTGGGCGTGCTCTCGCTCCGCGGCCGAGAGCGTGACAGCGCGATCGGCGCGGTGCTCGCGTTCGGCCTCGGCCTCGGTGTGCTTTTCCTCTCGCTCTACCAGGGCTACGCGACCGCCGCCACGAACCTGCTGTTCGGCAGCATCGTCGGGGTCGACGACGCGCAGCTGCGCAATCTCGTGATCGTGGCCGTGATCGTGCTCGTGGCGCTGGCGGTGCTCTACCGGCCGCTCTACTTCGCAGCGATCGACCCGGAGGTCGCCGCGGCGCGCGGCGTCCCTGTTCGGGCGCTGTCCGTTGCGATCTTCCTGCTCGTCGCGCTGACGACCGCGGAGGCGATCCAGGTCGTCGGCGTGCTGCTCGTCCTGACGCTCGTGATCACCCCGGCGGCGGCCGCGCAGCGGCTCACCGTGCGCCCCGGCCTCACAGTCATCCTGAGCATCGGGATCGCGCTCGTCTCGACCGAGGGGGGCATCCTGCTCTCGCTCGCCCACTCGTGGCCGACGAGCTTCTTCATCAGCGCGATCTCGTTCGCGTTTTACGTTGCGGCCCGCGTGAAGTCGCTCTTAGCTCGCTCTTAGTCAGGCTTCGATCAGGCGCCTGGTGGTGTTCTGTGGGTGGGCGGTGTCGGGCCCGCATGCCTGCCGCGGTTCGTCGCCGCCCGTTTCCCCCTCAAGCTGAATCTTCGCGAGGCCGCACCTCACGAGGGTTCAGCTTTACTTGCGTTGTGACCTACGTCGCCGCCGACGACCGCTACGGCCGGATGCCGTACCGCCACACGGGGCGCTGGGGCCTCAAGCTGCCGGCGATCTCGCTTGGCCTCTGGCACAACTTCGGCGCCGACCGGCCGCTCGAGTCGGGCCGCGCGATCCTGCGCCGCGCGTTCGACCTCGGCGTGACGCACTTCGACCTGGCGAACAACTACGGCCCGCCGTACGGGTCGGCGGAGGAGACGTTCGGACGCATCCTCGACCAGGACTTTCGCCCCTACCGCGACGAGCTCGTGATCTCGACGAAGGCCGGCTACGACATGTGGCCCGGCCCGTACGGCGAGTGGGGCTCGCGGAAGTACCTGCTCTCGTCGCTCGACCAGTCGCTCGGGCGGATGGGGCTCGACTACGTCGACATCTTCTATTCACACCGCTTCGATCCCGAGACGCCGCTCGAAGAGACGATGGGCGCGCTGCACACGGCGGTGCAACAAGGCAAGGCGCTGTACGTCGGCATCTCCTCCTACTCGGCTGAGAAGACACGCGAGGCGGCAGCCATCCTGCGCGACCTCGGGACGCCGCTTTTGATCCACCAGCCGTCCTACTCGATGCTCAACCGTTGGATCGAGCCCGAGCTGCTCGACGCGCTCGCCGAGGTGGGCGCCGGCTGCATCACGTTCTCACCGCTCGCGCAGGGGATGCTCACCGACAAGTACCTGAACGGCATCCCGGAAGGCTCGCGCGCGACGCAGCACTCCTCGCTGTCGCCGGACCTCCTGACCGACGAGGCGATGGAGAAGATCCGCGCGCTGAACGAGATCGCGAAGGGGCGCGCGCAGTCGCTCGCCCAGCTCGCGCTCGCGTGGACGCTGCGCGACCCACGGGTCACCTCGACGCTGATCGGCGCCTCGAGCGTCGCGCAGCTCCAGGATTCACTCGGCGCGCTCGGCAACCTCGCGTTCTCCGGCGGCGAGATCGCGGAGATCGATCGCTACGCGACCGACACGGGCATCAACCTCTGGGCGCGCTCCAGCAGCGAGTAGAGGTTCTTACTTACTGCGCGGTGCCGGCGACGATGCGGTCGTAGGCGCGGCGGACGGGCGAATTCGGATCGGGAACCTGCATCGCGTCGCGGCGGCTCTGCTCGACGATGAACTTGTCGAGAGCGCGCACTGCCTGTCCGAAGGTTCTACCGTCTCCCATGCCAACAGTCGTCGGGAATCCCGCTCTCCGCCGCGATCCCTGAGACGAGTGAGCGCACGTCTCCCCCAAAGCGGGGAGGCGGGCGGATGAGCTCCACCTAGGGTGAGAGCCTGCGGTTTTGAGTTCGGCTTGAGTTCATAGCCTCGCGGCGAGGCAGCTTTTCCCGTCGACGTGAGGAGACTCGATCGCATGCTTGTGGCAGAAGATTTCTTTTCGTGGAACGCCCGCGAGAACAAGGCAATCGCGCGTCTGTGCTCGGCGCTCGACGAGGTGGTGGCAACCGGCAAGCCGTCGCCCGTGCAGTGCTTCCCGGAATCGCTCACCACTCCCGAGTTCGTGAAGATCGCGGTTGACCTCTGTGCGCGCGCCGAGCTGAACGTCGCCGTGCTCGGGAACCCCCCGGCGAACGCGCTCACGCTCGTCCCGCTGAAGGCCTCATCGGCGGCCCCGCGCCGCGCCGCCCGGTCGAGCACGCTCGGGCCGCTCGCGGCCGCGGGCGTCGTGAACCGCGTCGTGATCTAGGGCGGCCGCGCCGGCGGCTTAGGCTGTCGCCATGACGAAGGCAGCTCTCGACGGCATCGTTGTTGTCGACCTCTCGCGGGTCCTCGCCGGCCCGCTCGTCGGCATGACGCTCGGCGATCTGGGCGCGGATGTGATCAAGGTCGAGGCGCCCGGCGGCGACGACACGCGCCGCTGGCTGCCGCCGACCGATGCGCAGGGTCGGGCGTCGTACCACCACGCTGCGAACCGCAACAAACGGTCGATCGTGCTCGACCTCACGATTGGGCCCGATCTGGAGCTCGCGCGCCGGTTGTGCGAGCGCGCCGACGTTGTGGTCTCGAACTTCAAGCCTGGGACGCTCGAGCGCTTCGGGCTCGACTACGAGCGCATCGCGGCCGAGAACCCACAGGTCGTCTACTGCGAGATCAGCGGCTTCGGCGAGCGGGGCGGGCGCGAGCTGCCGGGCTACGACCCGCTCGTGCAGGCGGTCGGCGGGCTGATGAGCATCACCGGCCCGCCGGGTATGCCGTCGAAGGCGGGCGTGGCGATTGTCGACGTCGTCACCGCGCTGTACGCGACGGTCGCCGTGCTCGCGGCGCTCTATGCGAGGCGCGAGGTCGGCCGGGGGCAGCGCGTCACGATCGATCTGCTGCACGCGAACCTCGCGATGCTCGCCAACCAGTCCGCGGGCTGGCTCGCGAGCGGCCGGGTACCGCAGTCGCTCGGGAACGTCCATCCGAGCATCGAGCCGTTTGCGACCTACCGCGCCGGAGACGGCGACCTGATGATCGGCGCAGGCAACGACGGCCAGTTCGCACGCCTCGCGGCGGCGCTCGGTGCGGCCGAGCTCGCAGCCGACCCGCGCTTCGACTCGAACGAGCAGCGGGTCGCGAACCGAGACGAGCTACGTGCAGCTCTCGAGGCACGGCTCGAGACGCGCACGCGCGCCGAGTGGCGCGCCGTGCTGCTCGAGGCGGGCGTGCCCGCAGGCCCGGTGCACACGATCGATGAGGCGTTCTCACTCGCCGAGGCGCTCGGGCTCGACGCGGTCGACGAGACGGACGGCGTGCGCACCGTCAGCTTCCCGGCGAACCTGTCGGAGACGCCCGCGACCGTTCGCCGTCGCCCGCCCGACCTGGACGAGCACGCCGACGACCTCAGAAACGGCTGACGGTCACCGTCGCGCCGGCCCGCCGGAGCAGCGACGAGAACGGACAGCCCGCGTCGGCGCGCTCGATCGCGGCTGCGAGTGCCTCCTCGGTGGTGCCCTCCACCTCGACGTGCACCGTGATGTCTGCGCCAACGATCTGGTGGCCCTGGTCGGGAACCTCGTCCATCACGATCAGGCAGTGGATCTGCATCCGGGTCGGCGGCGTCTTGTCGCGCGCGAGCTCGCTGCCGAGGGACGTCGTGAAGCAGCCGGCGGTGGCCGCGGCGAGCAGCTCCTCGGGGCTCGTCTTGCCTTCCGGCTCCCCGATCCGGGAGGCGAGGGTGTAGGGCAGGCCGGTGAAGGCGCCGGTGTCGCCGCTGATCGTTCCGGCGCCACGGGAGACGCTGCCTTCCCATTCGACCTTTGCACTGCGTTCGATTCTCGGCATGCTCAGCTCTCCTTCTTAGGCATCGCTGCAAGCGTGCCGTCGGGGTAGTAGGCCTCGGCCGGCGAGCCCGCCGGCCGGAAGACGCCGAGGAGCCGTAGCTCCTCCTCGCCGTTGTTCGCGAGGCAGTGCACGAGCCTTGCCGGGAGGTGGACGCACGACCCGGCGCGCAACGGCGTCTGCTCGCCGCCGATCTCGAGGAAGCCCTCTCCCTCCAGGACGTAGATCACCTCGTCGTAGGTGTGGAAGTGGTCCGGCGCGCGGCCCGGCGGGACGAGCCCGACGAACTGGGTCACCGAGGCACAGCCAACCTCGGGCGTCGCGCCGAGCAGGAACTGGCGGCCCGCAGTCGCCGTGCCGGTCTCGACGGCGGTCAGGTCGACAACGGCGTGCCCGGTTGACGGCTCCGGGTCGTGGACGAGCACCGAGACGCCGCGTGCGTCCCCGATCGCCGACCAGGAGAGCCCGCGCGAGACGAAGATCGCGATGCCCGGGCGCAGCTCGTGCGTCTCGCCGGCGACCGTCAATTCGCCCCCGCCTTCGAGTACGTAGAGGACCTCGTCCGCGCCCGCTTCGTGGTGCTCCCCCGTGAGCGGGCCGATTCGCTGGGTCAGTGGCTCGGTCTCGAAGAGCGTCCCGTCGGCCTCCGCGTCCATGGCGTACTGCATCGCCGTAACCTACGTGCATGAGCAACGTCGACATCGTCAGGCGCTCGTACGACGCGTTCGAACGGCACGACATGGACGGCGTCATGGGCGACATGCACCCGGGGATCGTGTGGCACCAGGCCCAGGGGCTCCCGCACGGCGGCACCTATCACGGGCTCGAGGAGGTGAAGCGGAACATCTTCGATCCCCTCGATGAGGAGTGGTGGGACGGCTTTACCGCAGGCCCGGACGAGTTCCTCGACGCCGGCGATCAGGTGGTCGTGGTGGGCCGCTACCGGGCCACGGCGAAGGGAACCGGCAAACAATTGGACGTTCCGTTCGTCCATATCTGGACCCTGGAAGGCGACAAGGCAATCCAGTTCCGCCAGTACCTCGACACCGCAGGGTGGGTGGGGGCTCTTCAGGTCTGAACGGATTTGATCATTGACACTGGCCCCGGCAGTGGTGAGACTCGGCTACCCCCGGAAGCGACAAGTGTTCCCATGCTAGGAGGAACCACATGAAGAAGGCGATTGGTCTCGCCCTCGCGGTCCTTGCCATGTCCGTCGTGGCAACGAGCGCGCAGGGAAGCAACAGGATTACGGCGGCCTCTGCGGCCGGCGTGAACTGCAAGAGCACGATCACGCTCCCCCTCGTCACCCCGGTCACCGGCGGCGCCGGCTTCCTCGGTGCCGAACAGGGCTCGTGGGCAAGCTACGCGGGCAAGACGCTCGCGAAGCCGCTCGGACTGAAGGTCAAGTTCGTGCTCGGCGACACGCCCGTCGAGCAAGGCCCGGCTCCGGCACAGGCTCTCGCTCAGAAGTACGTTGCGGACAAGAGCGTCCTCGTGGTGCTCGGCCCGTCCACGTCCGGCGCCGTCGCGGCGTCGAGCTCGACGTACTACTCGGCGAAGATCGCGCACATCTCCCCGTCGGCAACGCGCACTTCGCTGACGCAGGGATCTCCGAAGGAAGCGACTCCGGCGTTTTTCCGGGTCGTTCCTGGTGACTACATCCAGGGCCCCTCGGACGCGAACTTCATGATCAACACGCTGAAGGTCAAGAAGGTCTACCTCCTCGACTTCCAGGAGCCGTACTCGGTCGGGCTCTCGGACGCAGTCGAGTCGGTGCTGAAGAAGGCCGGCGTCGCAACGGTGCGGCAATCGGTCTCGAACACGACGACCGACTACTCGGCGGTCGTCACGAAGGTGCCGAGCGATGCCGATGTCGTGTTCTTCCCGACGCAGAAGCCGGGCGATGCTCAGACGTTCGCCCAGCAGCTGATCGAGCAGGGCAAGAAGGCCAAAGTGTTCGGCGGTGACGGCTCGAACGACCCGTCTGCGTTCAAGCAGCCCGGTTCGTACGTGTCGAACTTCGCCCCGGACATCACGGGTATCGCGGCAGACCAGGCGCTCGTCGCCGGCTGGAAGAAGGCCAACCCCGGCAAGGCCGTGGGCTCCTTCGGGCCGCCGAGCTACGGCGCAGCGCAGGTCGCGTTGAACGCGATTGCTCTCTCGTGCAAGGCCGGTCACGGCACAACGACACGCCAGGCCGTACTGAGCAACATCAAGAAGGTGAAGATCAAGAACTGGATCCTCGGTGGAAGCCTTCGCTGGTCAACGAAGTCCAATGACCCGTTGAACGCGAAGTTCTACATCTTCCAGATTCAGTCGAACGGCTCGTACAAGCTCGTCGGCTAGACGAGAGATGTGACTGGCGAGGGCGGCTCGGAAACGGGCCGCCCTCGTCGTATATAGAACCCCCCTGTGGACACGTTTCTCCAGCTCACCGTCGATGCTCTGACGCTCGGCAGCGTCTATGCGCTGATCGCGCTCGGGTACACGCTCGTCTATGGCGTGCTGAAGCTTCTGAACTTCGCGCACGGCGATGTCTTCATGGTCGGCTCGTTCATCGGCTTCGGTGTCCTGCAGCTCCTCGGGGGCACGTCCAAGCCGGTTGTGCCGGTCTGGCTGCTGCTCGTGCTGATGGTGCTCGCTGCGATGGTGGGTTGTGCGGTGCTCGGCGTCGTGATCGAACGCTTCGCCTACCGACCGCTCCGCGATGCGCCGCGGATTGCACCACTGATCAGCGCGCTTGGCGTCTCGTTCTTCCTCGCTAACTCGATGCAGCTGCTTTTCGGCGCGACGCCGCGTAACTACAACATCTTCGATCTCGCCAACGCCTCGCTGTACACGAAGGGCTTCAACATCGGGAACGTGCACGTGGCGCTGTTGCGGATCATCACCGTCGTCTCGGCTTTCGTCCTGATGGTGCTGCTGTGGCTGCTCGTCAACCGGACCCGCACTGGCAAGGCGATGCGCGCGACGTCGTACGATCGCGAGGCAGCGGCGATGATGGGCATCGACATCGACAAGGTGATCGTCTTCACGTTCGTGCTGGGCTCGGCGCTCGCGGGCGCCGGCGGGGTGCTGCAGTCGCTACGTGTGCCGACGACCGTCGCGATCGGCTTCATCGTCGGCCTCAAGGGCTTCACCGCGGCTGTGATCGGCGGCATCGGCTCGATCCCCGGCGCGATGGCGGGCGGGCTGATCCTCGGGTTCGCCGAGTCGTTCTCCCAGGGCTACATCTCGACGAAGTGGTCGGATCTGATCGTCTTTTCGATCCTGATCGCGTTCATGATCTTCCGGCCGCAGGGGCTCCTCGGCCGCGCCGACATCAGGAAGGTATGACCGACTCCACTCCTCACGGCTCGCACGTTCCCGCTGAAGGTCCCGCGGTTGGGCAGGACGAGTGGGTCGCGCGCCACGCAGAGCGGCGGATCATGCCGAGCGGCCCGCTCGGGACGATCGAGGACCGCATCCGCCGCGTCCCGTGGTGGGCGTGGCTGATCCTGTTCCTCGCCGCGGCGTCGACGCTGCCGGCCTTCTCGAGCAGCGGCTACGTGCGCTACGTCGCCTTCAGCACCGTGCTTTACATGCTGCTCGCACTCGGACTGAACGTCGTCGTCGGCTGGGGCGGGCTGCTCGATCTTGGCTACGTCGCGTTCTACGGGATCGGCGCGTACGCGTACGCGATCCTCGACTCCGACAAGTTCGGGATCCACCTGCCGACGATCGTCTCGGTCCCGTTGATCGTCGCGATCGGCGCCCTCGTCGGCTTCCTGCTCGGCTTGCCGTCGCGGCGCCTCACCGGCGACTACCTCGCGATCGTGACGCTGTTCTTCCTGCAGTTGTTCCAGACGATCACGACGAACGGCGACAGCGCGTTCGGCCACAACATCACCGGTGGCCCGAACGGGATCCTGCGCATCGATCCGTATCACCTCGGCAAGCACGACCTCGTCGTGCAGCACCAGGGCATCTTCGCCGTCTCGTACTTCTATGTCGCACTTGGGCTGTTCGCGGTCGTCTTCGTCGCGCTCCGGTTCGTCAACCAGTCGAGGACCGGCCGCGCGTGGCGCTCACAGCGCGAGGACCCGCTCGCCGCCGAGGCGATGGGCATGCCCGTCAACTGGCTGAAGCTGATGAGCTTCTCGTTCGGCGCGGCTGTCGCGGCGCTCACCGGCACGCTGTTCGCCGCGCAGGCCGCGAGCGTCTTCCCGCTGACCTTCTACTTCGTGCTCTTGATCATCGTCTACACGATGGTGATCCTCGGCGGGTCGGGGAGCCAGGCGGGCGTCGTCGCCGGTGCGCTGATCGTGAGCCCGCTGCTCGAGCTCTTGCGCGACCCGGGCAAGTCGCGCGTGATCTTCTTCGTCGGTCTGGTTGGCGGCCTGCTGGTGATGTCGCGCCGCTCGCGCGCGCTCGGCATGGTCGCGATCGCGACGCTCGCCTTCGGCTTCGCCGTGCACGAGACCCTCGGTGCGATCGACAAGTCGTGGATCGCCGGCGAGCACCAGGGCGGTTTCGCCGGCGTCACGGATCACTGGGTCGTCGCGCCCGCGCACCTGGCGCGCTGGATCACGCCGACGACGTATATCGGCCTGATCGCCGTCGTGCTGCTCGTGACACTCGTGCGCGGACGGGTGCGGCTCGTGCTGCTCGTGCCGACGCTCTACCTCGCGGCGTTCGTCTGGGAGAACGTGATGCTCGCGAAGCCGGAGCCGGCGCGCTACATCGTGCTCGGGGTGATCCTGATCGCGCTGATGATCCTGCGCCCGAACGGGCTGCTCGGCGAGCGCCGCGTGGAGATCGTATGAGCATTCTCGAACTGACCGGCGTCTCGCTCAGCTTCGGCGGCCTGAAGGTGGTCGACGGCCTCGACATCTGCGTGAACGAAGGCGAGATCGTCTCCGTGATCGGGCCGAACGGCGCGGGCAAGACGACCCTCTTCAACCTGATCACCGGCATCTACCGTCCCGACGAGGGCGAGATCACGCTCGACGGCGAGAGCATCGTCGGCCTGCAACCACACGTGATCAGCCAGCGCGGCGTCTCGCGCACGTTCCAGACGCTGCGCCTCTTCCTGAACATGTCGGTCAAGGAGAACGTGATGGCGGCCGCGTACGGGCACACGCGCGCGGGCGTCTTCCGCTCGATGCTTCGCACGCCCGGCATGCGACGCGAGGAACGTGAGATCGAGCAGCTTGCGCAGGAGCGGCTCGCGTTCTTCGGCAAGCGGTTGATGGGCTACCGCTGGGACCAGCCCGCGTACTCGCTCTCCTATGCAAACCGGCGCCGGCTCGAGATCGCGCGCGCGACGGCGACGAATCCGCGCATCCTGCTGCTCGACGAGCCCGCAGCCGGGATGAACCCGTCCGAGACGCACGAGATCACCGAGCTGATCGGCGAGCTCCGGACCGAAGGCGGCTACACGATCCTCGTGATCGAGCACGACATGCACGTCGTCGAGGGCATCTCCGACCGGGTGGTTGCGCTCGACCACGGAGTCAAGATCGCAGAGGGCTCGTTTGACACCGTCGCGACGAACGAGAAGGTGGTCGAGGCGTACCTCGGCCTGCAGACGGCGGCGACCAAGTGAGCAGCCTGCTCGAGCTCGACAACGTCGACACCTACTACGGGCAGATCCACATCCTGCAAGGACTCTCAATTCGCATCGAGGCCGGCGAGCTCGTCTGCCTGCTCGGCGGCAACGCGTCGGGCAAGTCGACGACCCTGAAGACGATCCTCGGGATCGTGCGCCCGCGCAGCGGCTACGTGCGCGTCGACGGCGAGGACGTGACAAAACGGCCGACCAGCTACCGCATCGGTCGCGGGCTTGCGATCGTGCCGGAGAACCGACGCCTGTTCGCGCCGATGACCGTGCTCGAGAACCTCGAGATGGGCGCGTACCTGCGCGGCGGCGGCTCGAAGGAGGACTTCGAGCGCGTCTACGGCCTCTTCCCTCTGCTCTACGAGCGCCGCTCCCAGCTCGCGGGCACCCTGTCGGGCGGCGAGCAGCAGATGGTCGCGATGGGCCGCGCGCTGATGTCGCGCCCGAAGCTCCTGCTGATGGATGAGCCGTCGATGGGTCTCGCGCCGATCCTCGTCGAGAAGAACTTCGAAATCATCAAGCAGGTGCACGAGTCGGGCGTGGCGATGCTGATCGTCGAGCAGAACGCGAACGTCTCGCTCTCGATCGCCGACCGCGGCTACGTCCTTTCGACGGGGCGCCTCGTCCTCGAAGGAAAGGCAGCTGACCTGCGCGAGAACGAAGAGCTCCGGAAGGCCTACCTTGGCCGTTAGAGCCGATGTGTCCGCATGTCGGGCGCGCTTCCCGATCTTCGAGCGGCTCGTCTACATCAACTCGTGCTCGCAGGGCGCGCTCTCCGACTCGGTGCGCGCCGCCTACGACGAGTACCTGACGGGCTGGGACGAGCGCGGCGCGCCGTGGGACTACTGGGTCGAGCGCACGGAAGCCGCGCGCGGCGCGTTCGCGCGCCTCGTCAACGCACGGCCCGACGACGTCGCTGTCACGACGTCGCTTTCGGCCGGCGTGAGTGCACTTGCGAGCGCGATCGATTTCGGTGCACGGCCGAAGGTCGTGATCAGCGACTACGAGTTCCCGACGATCGGCCAGATCTGGCACGCGCAGCAGCTGCGCGGAGCGGAGGTCCACGTCGTCGCCCCCGAGGACGTCGAGGCCGCGATCGACGAGCGCACCGCGGTCGTATCGATCACGGGCGTGTGCTACCGGAACGGTGCGCGCCTGCCGGTGGAGGAGATCGCGCGTGTCGGCCGCGAGCGTGGTGCGCTGGTGGTGCTCGATGCCTACCAGGCGGCGGGCACCTATCCGCTCGACGTGACGGAGCTCGGTGTCGACGTCCTCGCCTCGGGCGTGCTCAAGTACCTCCTCGGCTCCGCCGGGCTCGGCTTCATGTGGGTGCGCCCCGGGCTCTCGACCGAGCTTGTCCCGACCGAAACCGGGTGGTTCGCGGACCGCGACATCTTCGAGATGGATCACACGCGCTACGCGCCATCTCCGACCGCTCGGCGCTTCCAGTCCGGCACGCCGCCCGTGCCGTCGATCTACGCCGGGATCGCCGGGATCGAGCTGATGCTCGAGATCGGCGTCGCCGAGACGCGCGAGCATGTGAGCGCGCTCAACGATCAGCTGATCGCCGGCATCGACGATCTCGGCGGCACCGTCGTCACACCGCGGGACCCCGAGCGGCGCGGCGCGCTGGTCTGCGTCGCCTCCACCGACGCGCGCGGATTGGTCGCTGAGCTGGGGAAAGACGGGATCGTCACCTCGGACCGCGACGGCAACCTCCGGGTCTCCGCACACGCCTACAACACGGTCGAGGACATCGACGCGGTGCTCGCGGCCCTGGCCCGCCACCGTGGATTTCTCCGGTAAGCACTTGCTTTCCGCCCCTCTGACATTTTATAAGATGCCCTGAGATGCTTCTCCGTGAGGTCGGATATGCGCGGCCGGGATCGCTTGGAGAAGCGATCGAGCTGCTGCGCTCCGACGACGGCGCCCGCGCGCTCGCGGGGGGTCAGACCCTGATCAACGTGATGAAGGCGCGGGCGGGCTCGCCCGACGGGCTCGTCGACCTCAGTCGCATCGAAGAGCTGAAGGGCATCGAGCTCGGCGGCGACGGGATCCTCGACATCGGCGCGATGGCGACCTACACGGAAATCATGGAGTCCGGCGAGGCGCGCGCGCGGCCAATTCTGGGTCTCGTGTGCTCCCAGATCGCCGACGTGCAGGTGCGGAACCGCGGCACGATCGGCGGCAACGTTTGCACGAACGACCCGACGAACCACTTGCCGCCGCTGCTCGCGGCGCTCGACGCACAGTTTTTGATCGCGAGCGCCGAGGGAACGCGCACCGTCTCGGCGGAGGAGTTCTTCCTCGGCGTCTACCTGACCGCGGTGCAGACGGGCGAGCTGTTGACCACGATTCGCATCCCCGCCGGCCGGGCCGACGGCTTCTCCGCCGTCACGCTCGGCGCCGAAGGCACCTGCATCGTCAGCGCGGCCGCGTCGCTGAACGGCGGACTGCGGCTCGCGCTCGGCTGCGTCGACGCGGTGCCGGTCGTGCTGCATCCCGCTTCGGCGGACGCGGACGCCGTGCGCGCCGCTGTCGCAGGCGCGAACCTCGATCCGCCTTCCGACGTGCACGCCTCGAGCGAGTATCGGACGCATCTTGCTCAGGTCGTTGCGGTGCGCGCGGTCAACCAGGCCTCCGAAAACAGGAGCTGACACACGTGGCAGCCGGAACCTTCTCGAAAGAACAAACGGTCACCGTCACCGTCAACGGCACGACCTACGAGCGTGAGGTGGAAGCGCGCAAGCTGCTCATCCACTTCATCCGCGACGACCTCGACCTGACCGGCAGCCACATCGGCTGCGACACGGGCAACTGCGGCGCGTGCTCGGTGATCGTCGACGGAACGCTCACGAAGAGTTGCATGATGCTCGCCGTCCAGGCCGACGGCTCGAGCGTCGAGACGGTCGAAGGGCTGGCAGACGGCGACGAGCTGAACAAGCTCCAGCAGTCGTTCAAGGATCACCACGCCTTGCAGTGCGGCTATTGCACGCCCGGGATGCTGATGAGCGCGACCGCGCTGCTCCGGGAGAATCCGCAGCCGAGTGAGGACGAGATCAAGAAGGGACTGCAGGGCAACATCTGCCGCTGCACCGGCTACTGGAACATCTTCGACGCGGTCAAGGCGGCGTCCGAATGAGCACCACGACGACCGCCCCCGAGACGACCGAGGTCGAAGCTCCGGCGGAGACCTACAAGGGCCAGAGCGTCCCGCGTAAGGAAGACCGCCGCCTCGTGCAAGGGCAGGGCGTCTTCGTCGACGACATCAAGCGGCACGGGATGGGCTACATCCACTTCGTGCGCTCGCCGTACGCGCACGCGCACATCACCTCTCTCGACGTCTCGAAGGCCGAGGCCGCGCCGGGCGTCTACGGGACGCTGACCGGCGAGGAAGTCGCCTCGCTCACCGATCCGTTCTTCCAGATCTCGTCGGTGCCGGGCGGCAACATCAAGGACTACGCGCTCGCCGTCGGCAAGGTGCGCTACGTCGGCGAGGCGATCGTCGCCGTCGTCGCGGAGACCCGCGAGCTTGCCCGCGACGCCTCGGAGCTCGTCGAGATCGAATACGAGCCGATCGCGGCGATCACCGACGCTCGCTATGCGCGCGACGAGGGCGTGCCGACGATCCACGAGGACGCCGGCGGCAACCTGATGTGGGAAGGCATCTACGAGTGGGGCGACCTCGACGCCGCGTTCGCCGAGGCGGACAAGATCGTGAAGATCGACGAACTGCACTTCCACCGCTTCAACTCGACCCCGCTCGAGACGAACGGCGCGGTGGTCGAGTACAACCGCGGCATCGGGCAGTGGACGATCCACACGAACAACCAGTTCCCCGGTTTCGCCGCAATCATGATGGGGCCCGCGATGCGGACCGGGCTCGACAAGATCCGCTTCGTCACGCAGGACATCGGCGGCGGCTTCGGCAACAAGATCACGACGCACCCACAGCTCGTCGCGTGCTGCTTGCTTGCCCGAAAGCTCGGCCGCGCGGTCAACTGGACCGAGTGGCGCACCGACTTCCACTCCTCGATGTCGCACGGCAACGAGCGCTGGTTCCAGGACACCGAGGTCGCCGTCAAGAACGACGGCACCCTGCTCGGCTTCCGCACGAAGGCGCTCGACGACGCAGGGGCGTGGCTGCGCTACGAGCCGCTCGGCGGCGTGATCTGGGCGCAGGTGACGCCCGGCTTGTACCGCTGGCGCCACATCCGGCTCGAGTTCACGCAGGTCGCGACGAACAAGGCACCGGTCTCGCCGAACCGCGGCTACTCGCGGATGCAGCACCTGTGGTTCACGGAGCGCATCATCGACATCGTCGCGCACGAGCTCGATCTCGACCCCGTCGAGATCCGGAAGAAGAACTACATCCGCACCGAGGAGATGCCGTACGAGACGCCCAACGGCTGCGTCTACGACTCGGGCGACTACGCCGGCATGCTCGATGCCGCACTCGAGCTCGTCGACTATCCGAGCGTCGCTGCCCGACGTGCGGAAGCCGAGGCGAGAGGCAAGCTCCTCGGCGTCGGCATCGGCTCGACGCTCGACTCGGGCACGAACAACTTCGGCCAGTCGCGCATGATCAACCCCGAGCTGCAGTTCTCCGGGAACAACGAGGTCGCCACTGTCAAGCTCGACATCTTCGGCGAGATCGTCGTCACGCTCGGGACGACGCCGCAGGGCCAGGGTCACGAGACGACCGCGGCGCAGGTCGTCGCCGACATCCTCAAGTGCTCGGTCGACGACGTGCACGTGCGCGCGGGTCACGACTCGTACTGGAACTCGCACGCGGGCTTCTCCGGCACGTACGCCTCGCAGTTCGCGGTCACGGGCCTGAGCGCCGTGAAGGGCGCCACCGACATGCTCCGGGAGGAGATCTTCAAGCTGGCCGGCGCGGTCTTCGGCGGCGTGCCGGCGGAGGCGCTCGAGCTCGCCGACGGCGGGATCCGCATCAAGGAAAACCCCGACGCGTTTCTCCCGTTCATGGCGTGCGGCGCGATCATCAACGCCAACAATGCGGGACTCCCGGAAGACCTCGGCGTCACGCTCAACTGCCGCTACGTCTACCGGCCGCCGTTCCAGGTGCCGGACGTCGAGAAGAAGTTCGGCAACCTCACACTTACCTACGCGGTGCAGATCCACGTTGCGGTGATCGAGGTGGATCCCGAGACGGGCTATTACGACATCGTCGACTACGTCGCGATCGACGATTGCGGCAAGCGCATCAACCCGCAGATCGTCGAGGGACAGGTGATGGGCGCGACCGCGCAGGCGCTCGGCGCCGCAGTGCACGAGGAGTTCGTCTACGACGAGGACGGCAACCTGCTCACTCCGAACTTCTACGACTACCACGTGCCGCATGCGCTCGACATGCCGCCGCTGAAGACCGGCTTTCTCGAGAGCCCGTCGCCGTTCACGCCGCTCGGTACGAAGGGCATGGGCGAAGGCGGCGGCGCCGGCATTCACGCGATCTGCTCCGCGGTGCAGGACGCCTTGCGGAGCCACGGTGGCGCGAAGGTGCACGACAGTGCGAATCCGTACCACCGCGTGTGGGAGATGCTGAGCAAGCCGGAGTCAGGCGCGCGTGTGACTACGGTGGACGCGTGAACGTCTCCGGAGAGCGCCAGTTCGACGCGCCGCGCAGCGCGGTCTGGGCCGTCGTCAACGATCCGGCGTCGATGGCGAAGACGATGCCCGGCGTCGAGAGCTTCGACATTCATGACGACAAGCGCTGGACGGCCAATGTGAAGATCCCGCTCGGGCTCGGCGGCCTGAAGATGAAGATCGACATGGACAAGACCGAAGAGCGTGAGCTCGAGTTCGCGAGCCTGCACGTCAAGGGCCAGGGCGTCGGCGCGATGTTGAACATGCAGACGTCGTTCGAGCTCTCCGATGCAGACGGTGGCTGTCTGATGAAGTGGGCGGCCGACGTGAAGCTCGCGGGGCCGGTCGGCTCGATGGGCCAGCGCGTGCTGCAGCCGATCGTCAACCAGCAGGTGCAGCACGTTCTGAAGGCGCTCGACACGCAGGTGCAGGCCGCCGTCGCCAACGGCGACCAGGCGTAAGGTCGCCGGCGTGGCTGTGCCCTTCCGCATCGGCGTGATGCAGCTGACGATGGAGCCGCTCGACGAGATGCTCGCGTCCGCCCGCGCGATGGAGGAGGCGGGCATGGACACGATCTGGCTCGCGGAGGCGTACCCGTGGTGGCGCAAGCACGGCATGGAGGCTCGCTCCTCGACCGGTGTCGCCGCGCTGATGGCGCGCGAGACCGAGCGGCTGACGATCGGCTGGGGGATCATCGCCGCCTCCACGCGCCATCCTGTGCAGGTCGCGATGGACGCGCGCGTCGTGCAGGAGGCCGCAGGCCCGGGCCGCTTCGTCCTCGGCTTCGGGACGTCCAAGATCTTCCTCAACAACACGAAGATGCAGACGAAGAAGACGCTCGGTCCGATGCGCGACGCGGTGAACATCGTGCGCGGTGTCCTCGGCGGCGAGCGGTTCGAGTACGACGGCGACACGTGGAGCGCCGACGTCCCCGCACTGCTGCCCGAGGCGCACACGCCGCGCGAGGTGCCGCCGGTCTACGTCGCCGCAACCGCGCCGAAGATGCAGGCGCTCGCCGGCGAGATCGGCGACGGGTGTCTGACACCGTCGATCACGACGCCGGCGTTCGTGCGTTACACGCGCGAAAACGTCAACGCGGACATCGACATCGGCTGCACCGTCGTCGCCTCGATTCACGCGACCGACCGCGACAAGGGCCGCGATGGCGCGCGCGAGATCGCCGGCATGTACCTCGCGAACAAGGTGCAGAACATCCAGGGCTCGGCCGATACGCTGCTCGACCTTGCCGGGCTCGAGCAGGACGAGATCAAGCCCGTCGCCGAAGCGATGGAGCGCGGCGGGCGCCTCGCGGCGAAAGAGCGGGTCACCGACGCGATCCTCGACAAGTGCAAGCCGATTGCCGGCACGCCGGAGGACTGCATCGCCGCGATCCAGGAGTACAAGGACGCAGGCTGCACCCACGTGATGCTCGAGTTGTGGGGCGAGGACCGTCACGAGCAGATCCGGCTGTTCGGCGAGCGCGTGCTTCCCTTCGTCCGGTCGTAGGCTTGACGGAGACGCGGAGAAACAATTGAGAATCAAGAAGGATCGGCTGATTGAAACGGCGAGCGCGCTGATCGACGTGCACAGCTTCACCGGCAACGAGCAGCCCATGGCGGAGCTGATGGCCTCACTCTTCGAGGAGCTGGGCCTGCAGGTGCAGTGGCAGCAGGTCGAGGAGGGGCGCGCGAACGCGCTCGGCACCTGGGTCGGCACCGGCGGCGGGAAGACGCTGATGTTCAACGGCCATATGGACACCTCGTACTCGGGCCGCGAGTCGTGGCTGAAGGACGTGCCCGGCTTCCAGCCGAAGGCCTTCGTCAAGAACGGTCGGCTCTACGGCCTCGGCATCTCGAACATGAAGGGCGCGCTCGCTTGCTACGTCGAGGCGGTACGCGCGCTGCAGGACGCCGGGGTGAAGCTGCGCGGTGACGTGTTGATCGCGGCGGTCTGCGGCGAGATCGAGAAGACGCAGTACGGATCGGCGCAGGGCGCGCAATACCGCGGCTATGCGGCCGGTTCGCGCTACCTCGTCTCGCATGGCGGCGTCGCCGACATGTGTCTGCTCGGCGAGCCGACCGAGGGCAAGGTCGTGCTCGGCCACTTCGGCTCGCTCTGGCTGCGCATCCGCGTGCAGGGCAACTTCATCCACACGGCGTTCAGCGAGGGCAAGCGCGAGCAGAACTCGATCCTGCGCATGCACGAGGTGACGAATGCCGTGCTCGAGTGGATCACGACGTGGGAGGACGACCCGACGAACGCCTACCGCGGCGCGAAGGCGATTGTCAACGTCGGCGCGGTCAACGGCGGCTTCGGCTGGCGCGTCTCACGCACGCCGCACCACACCGATCTGTTCCTGGACATCCGTGTCCCGCCGACGAAGGAGATGGGCGTCGCGCGGCGCGAGGTGCTTGACTTCGTGCGCACGCTCGCTGCGCGCTTCCCCGACTACGGCGTCGACGGCGAGGTGTACGTCACCGCTCCAGGCGCGGAGATCGACGAGGGCCATGAGCTCGTGCAGGCGGTCGACGCAGCGCACGAGGAAGTCTTCGGCGAGACACCCGGCCGAGATGTGACGCGCTGGTTCAGCGACGCGTCCGCGCTCACGCGCTACGGCATCCCGACGCTCAACTACGGCACGTCGACCGGTCTGATGGACGTCGAGCTCGGCGAGAACCTCGACATCGACGGCCTGGTCAAGACGGCCGAAACGTACGCGCTCGTTGCGCAGAAGGTGTGCGGATGAAGCTCGTCACGTACGACGGCGGCAAGGTCGGACGCGTCGACGGCGACGAGATCGTGCGGCTGGACGTGCCGACGATGCGCGAGTACTTCGAGCGCGGCGGCGCCGACGAGACCTCCGAGCGGACACCGCTCGGCGACGCGAAGCTGCGCGCGCCGATCATCCCGAAGAAGCTCTTCCACACCGCCGGCAACTTTCGCGAGCACGAGGAGGAGTCGAAGAACGTCGACTGGTCGCACCAGATCGCACCGTGGATCAACTTCTTCCAGAACGTCGACGCGATCGTCGGCCCTGACGAGCCGATTATCTACCCGGAGCACCTGACCGAGGAGCTCGACTACGAGCTCGAGCTCGCAGTCGTACTCAAGAAGGCAGGCAAGTGGTTCCCGCCGGAAGAGGCAGCCGACTACATCGGCGGCTACGTGATTTTCAACGACATCACGGCGCGCGACATCCAGCGCGGTGAGATGCGCTCAGGCGTCTTCAGCTTCTGCAAGGCGATCGACACGTTCTGCCCGCTCGGCCCATGGATCGTCACGCCGGACGAGCTCGGCGACCCGCACGACCTCGCCATGGAGCTCCGCGTCAACGGGGAGGTGCGGCAGGAGTCACACTCCAGCCGGATGAGCGTGACGATCCCGGAGATCCTCTCGAATTTCTCGGCACTCGGGTACTCGGCCGGCGACGTGCTCTCGACGGGAACCGTCGCCGGTGTCGCCGGCTTCAAGTCGAAGGAGGAGCGCGATCTGCTCTACCTCAAGCCGGGCGACGTGATCGAGGCGGAGATCGAGAAGATCGGCGTGCTGCGCAACCCGGTCATCTCCTGGCAGGAGGGTCACGGCACGCCGCCGCTGCCGCGCGTGCGGCCGTGGGGCGAGGACACTTAGACGTGTGGCCGCGCGACGACGCCAAGCTCGAGCGCGTTCGCGCCCTGATGGCGGACCGCGACCTCGAAGCACTCGTCGTGCGCGCGCCCGACAACGTTCTCTACCTGACGAACTTCTGGGGCATGAAGGGCTACGACGCGTGCATGTTCCCGCGCGAGGGCGAGCCGGTGCTGATCACGATCGAGGCGTCTGCCGAGGACGCTGCGCACAGCGCGTGGACGAAGGACGTGCGGCTGATCCGCGGCTACGCGGATGACGACCCGCGTCCCGTGCCGGCACGCACCCTCGATGCTGCGCTGGCCGCGTCGAAGGATTACGGGCGTGTCGGCCTCGAGCTCTCGATGGGCACACAGGCGTCCGACCGCATGGTCGGCGAGCCGACGACGTTCACGAAAGGCTGGTTCGACGCGTGGCCGGACTCCGCCGACGCGATGAGCGCCTTGAACGAAGCGCGCGCGATCAAGACACCGCAGGAGATCGAGCGCTTGCGCCTCGCGAACGACATCTGCGCGGCCGCGATGGAGCACGTGCGCGGCGAGATCAAGGTCGGCATGAAGGAGAGCGAGGTCGCGGCGATCTGGCAGGGCTTCGTGCACGGCCAGGGCACGGGCTGGGAGGGCAAGGTCGACCTGGCACTCGGCTTCTCGCTCATCTGGGCCGGGCGCGGGATCAAGACCTTCACCGCAACCGGCGATCTGCCGGTGGTCGAGGGCGAGCCGACGCTGTTCGAGATCTGGGTCTGTGCCGACGGCTACTGGGCGGACCACACGAAGCTGCTTTGCATCGGTGACCTGCGCGACGACTACCGCACGCTCGAGGAAGGCCTGTTGGCCGTCTACAACAGCGCGATCGACTACTGCGAGCCGGGCGCGAGCATGGCCGAGCTCGACGTGCTCGTGCGCAACGGGCTGGAGGAGCTCGGCTACCCCGGTCAGCCATCGCACCCGATCTGTCACGGCGTCGGCGCGCGCGCGCACGAGCCTCCGTACCCCCACCAGGCCGGCGGCGGCACGATCGAGGCGGGCATGGTGTTCGCGATCGAGCCCGGCTGCTACTGGGAAGGCGGCGGTGGCCTGCGTGTCGAGGACAATTTCCGGATCACCGAGACGGGAGCAGAAAAGCTTTCGTCGTTCCCGGATGGAGTGGTGTTTGTCTGACTTGATTTGGACGGGCTCGTTGAACGACGCGTACGCGATCGGCGGCCACGTCGGCCTGTACGACACGACGTTGCGCGACGGCGAGCAGACGGTCGGCGTCGTGCTCGATCCCGAGCAGAAGCTCGAGATCGCGGGGCTGCTCGACGACCTCGGTGTCGACCGGATCGAGGCCGGGTTCCCGCGTGTCTCCGACGACGACTGGCGGGCTGTCGAGCTGATCGCCGCCGCCGGGCTGCGCGCGGAGATCTGGGGCTTCTCGCGCGCCGTGCCCGCCGACCTCGAGGCGCTCGTCAACCTGGGCGTGAGCTACTCCGTGATCGAGTCGCCGATCTCCGATCTGAAGCTGGAGGCGATCGGGGTCTCGCGCGAGAAGATGCTCGATCGCATCACCAGCGCGATGCGCTTCGCAGCCGAGCACGGCATCCACGCCGCGTTCTTCGGCGTCGATTCCTCCCGCGCGGAGCGCGACTTCTACGACGCCGTCTACAGCTCGGCCGTCGAAGCCGGCGGGAAGGAAGTCGTCGTCGTCGACACGATCGGCATCGCCTCGCCCGAGGCCGTTGCGGAGCTCGTCGCCCACACGGTCGAGCTCGTCGACGTGCCGGTGCACTTCCACGGCCACAACGACTTCGGCGTCGCAACCGCGAGCGCGGTCGCCGCGGTGCGCGCGGGTGCGTCCTACGTTCACGGGACGATCAACGGCATGGGCGAGCGCGCCGGCAACGCGAACCTCGGCGAAGTCGCGTTGACGCTGCGCGCGCTCTACGGCGTCGAGTCGAACCTCAAGCTCGACAAGATCCGCGCCGTCTCAGCGCGCGTCCGCGAGCTGTCCGGGTACGAGCTCGAGCCGTGGAAACCGGTGACCGGCGAGACGCTGTACCGGCGCGAGAGCGGGGCCGTCGCATCGCAGTTCCACGACCCACAGTCGATCGAGCCGTACTCCTCCGACCTCGTCGCGACCGACCGCTCGATCGTGCTCGGCAAGAAGAGCGGGCTCGACTCGATCCGCATCAAGGCGGGCGAGCTCGGGCTCGACGTGCCGGAAGAGCGGCGCGCGGAGGTGCTCGCCGCGGTCAAGAAGCTGGGCGCGGAGCAGCGCCGGCTCGTCACCGACGAGGAGTTCCGGGCGATCGTTGGCTGACCACGACGCGATAGTCGTCGGTTCCGGCATCAACGGGCTCGCGTGCGCCGCGCTGCTCGCAAAGGGCGGCTGGGACGTGTGCGTGCTCGAGCGCAACGACTGGTTCGGCGGCGCGATCAAGACCGCGCATCTCACGGCGCCGGGGTTCTTGCACGACGTCTACAGCGCGTGGCATCCGCTCTGGGTCGGAGGCGCAGCGCACGCGCAGCTCGGCGACGATCTCGCGCGGCACGGCCTCGAGTACCTGAACACGGAGCTCCCGACCGGGACGCTCTATCCGGACGGCGAGAGCGCGTTCCTGTTGCGCACCGCTGAGGCGAACGCGACCGAGCTCGACCGGCATCACCTTGGTGACGGCGAGGCGTGGCTCGCGCTACTGGGCGAGTTCTTCCCCAACGCCGACCTCGCGTTCGGCGTGCTCGGCACCGAGTTATGGTCACGGCACGGCGCGGCGCTCGCGCTTAAGGCCGTTCGGCGTTTCGGTCGCGAGGGCGCGAGGGACTTCAGCGGCAGGTTGCTCGTCAGCGCCCGCGACTGGCTCGAGGATGCGTTCGTCTCCGAGCGCGCGCACGGCCTGCTCGCGCCGTGGGTGCTCCACACCGGCCTCGGCCCCGACGCGGCGGCGTCGGGCTACATGGCGCAGGTGATCGCGGTCGCGGTGCAGGAGGGCGGGATGCCAATCCCGCGCGGCGGAGGGCAGAAGCTCGCCGATGCGCTCGTGGCGTACATCCGCGAGCAGGGCGGAACGTGCGAGACCGGCGCCGACGTGCAGCGCGTGAACTCGAAAGGAGTGACGACCGCAGACGGGACGACGGTCTCTGCGAAGCGCGCAGTGATCTGCAACGTAACGCCACGGCAGCTGTACGGCGATCTGCTCGAAGGACAGGAGCGTCCGCGCTTCCGCTACGGGAGGTCGGAGATGCAGATCCACTTCGCGCTCTCCGAGCCGCCGAAATGGTCGGGGGACGAGCGGCTCGGCGGGACGGCGATCGTGCATCTGACGCCGGGCCTCGACGGCGTCTCGTGCGCCGTCAATGAAGCCGACCGCGGGTTGCTCCCCGCTGAGGCGACTGTGGTCGTCGGGCAGCCGCTGACGATGGACGCGTCACGGGCTCCCGCCGGCAAGGGACTGCTGTGGGTTCAGCTGCAAGAGCTGCCGTGGCAGGTGAAGGGCGACGCCGCGGGCCAGCTCGACGTGCGTGACGGCATCTGGACCGACGAGCTGCGCGAGCGCTACGCCGATCGCATCCAGAAGCGCATCGCGCGTCACATCCCGAACTTCGAGTCGTCGATCCTTGCGCGCACTGCGCTTTCGCCGGCCGATCTCTGGAGCGCGAACGTCAACCTCGTGCATGGCGATCCGTACGGTGGCTCGCTGGCGCTCGACCAGAACTTCCTCTGGCGCTCCCCGCACAAGACGCCGGTCGAGAACGTCTGGCACATCGGCGCCTCGACGCACCCGGGCCCGGGCCTCGGCGGCGGCTCGGGCGCGCTTGTCGCCGCGCAGCTGCTCGAGCCGTCGCTGCCGAAGCGGCTCGTCTCGCGCGTTCGTCGCTAGGGATGGTGAAGCCAGCGGCCGACGCCGCCGTGGTGCGAGCACGTGCCTGACGCGTGCAGCGAATAGCTGTAACTCCCGTCGCGGCACTTGGCCGTCGCGCCGGCCGGGTTGCTCGACGGGCTGTGCACGCACTTGCCGTCGACGTTCTTGTAGTAGCCGCTCGTGCACGCGATCGATGTGGGCTGCGCCCCGGCGATTGACTGAGGAGCCGCGCGTGCGGCCGACCCGCCGGTGAAGGCGAGCGTCGCAACGAGCGCCAGGAGAAGCGAGATCCGCCGCATCGCCCCATCGTGACCCGCCGGCTGCGTTCTGTCTAGTGAGGACATGTCCTCACGGACACAGCGCGGGCACTATGACCGCGTGCCCTTGCCGCTCAGCGTGCTCGACCAATCGCCGATCTCCGTCGGGATGACCGGCGGTGACGCGCTGCGCAACTCGATCGACCTCGCTCAGCACGTCGAGGCGCTCGGGTACGAGCGGTACTGGATCGCCGAGCACCACGGCACGCCGATGCTCGCGAGCGCGGCGCCCGAGATCCTGATCGCCGCGGTCGCAGCTGCGACGTCGCGGATCAAGGTCGGGAGCGGCGGCGTGATGCTCCCGCACTACAGCCCGCTGAAGGTGGCGGAGGTG
>WNFM01268943.1_pt1 | contig 28860 bp, 25 predicted proteins | sample 5400271 | NCBI WGS metagenome assembly WNFM01 (sample SAMN13153352, study PRJNA577476) | soil metagenome | isolation source: 60 cm saprolite on Douglas fir-dominated hillslope | place: USA:California | collected 2013-09-17 | reverse complement strand
CGACGATGCGCGTGCCCATGATGCCGTCTTCGGTGCGCGAGACCCATTCAGCGCGTGCCGGTGGACTCAGCAGGGCCAGCAGCGCAACGAGTGCAGCGAGGCGCGCCATCACAGCACCAGATGCTCGGCCGGCCCGGGCATCGACACCGGTACGCCGGGCAGCAACGCCGCGAAGGCGTGCATCGCCTGTGACTCGCCGTGCACGAGCACGGTACGCTCTGCCCCGCCGGCCTGGGTGTGCCAGCGCAGCAGCTCTGCCTGGTCGGCGTGGGCCGAAAATCCGTTGATCGTGTGGACCGCCGCGCGCACCGGGATCTCCTCGCCGAACAGCGTGATGCTGGGCGCACCATCGATGATGCGGCGCGCCGGCGTGCCCTGCGCCGCGAATCCCACGAACACGATGCTGGCGCTCGCGCGCGGCAGATTGTGCACCAGGTGATGACGGACGCGCCCGCCGGTGGCCATCCCGGACCCGGCGATGATCACCGCTCCCCCGGCAATGGCATTGAGCGCCATGGACTCCGCGGTACTGCGCACCAGGTGCAGGCCCTCGAAGCCGAAAAGGTCCCCGCCGCCGGCGATCAGGGCCGCGGCCTCGGCGTCGTAGCACTCCGGATGCGCGCGGTAGACTTCGATGGCGGCCACCGCCATGGGCGAATCGACGTACACGGGCAGCCTGGGCGGCAGGGCGCCCGCGGCCACCGCGGCACGGAGCGAATACAGGATCTCCTGGCTGCGCTCCAGCGCGAAGCTCGGGATGATCACGTTGCCGCCATGGGCCACCGTGGCGCCCACGACGCCGACGAGCTCCGCCGCTGATTCGGCGGGCGAGCGGTGCAGGCGATCCCCGTAGGTCGTTTCCATGAGCACGATGTCGGCGGCGGGCGGCGCCGGATCGCGCAGGATCGGCCGGCCGGCGCCACCGATATCGCCTGAAAACAGCACCCGGCGCACTCGGCCCGCCTCCTGCACCCGCACCAGCACGTGGGCCGAACCGAGGATGTGGCCGGCATCGTGATAGCTCACGCTCAGGCCAGGCGCGAGCTGCAGCTCCTCGCCATAGGCCGCCACGCGGCCGAATCGCTCGAGCGCAGCGACCACGTCCGCCTGCGTGTACAGCGGCGCCACCGGCCGGCCGTCGCGCGAACGCCGGCTGCGCCAGGCCGCATCGTCCTCGGCCATGTGGGCGGAGTCCCGCATGACGATTTGCGCGAGCTCGCGGGTCGCACCCGTGGCGATGATCTCGCCGCGAAATCCGCGCTTGACCAGCAGCGGCAGGCGCCCGCAGTGATCGAGATGGGCGTGCGTCAGCAGCAGGAAATCGATCGCCGCGGCGTCGAAACCGAGCGGCGCGGCGTTCTCTTCCTCGAGTTCGCGCCCGCCCTGGAACATGCCACAATCGATCAGCAGTTGGCGCCCGGCACATTGGAGCCGGTGACACGATCCGGTGACGTCGCGGTCGGCGCCGTGAAAGGACAGTTCCATTTTCCTGCCCGCCCCTCAGTCCCTGAAGGGATTCGCGCCGAAGCGTTCATACCACGCCAGGATGCTGTTCCAGATCGCGGCGGCATCTTCGGCAAACCAGAACAGCTCGGCGTCTTCCGCATCGATCACGCCTTCATCGATCATGAACGGCAGGTCGATGACGCGCCGCCAGTACTGCTCGCCAACCAGCACCACGGGCACCGCCGCCATCTTGCCCGTCTGCAGCAGCGTCAGGGCCTCGAACAGTTCATCGAGCGTGCCGAAGCCGCCCGGAAAAGCGACCAGCGCCCGGGCGCGCTGCAGGAAGTGGAGCTTGCGCATGGCGAAGTAGTGAAAGCGGAAGCACAGCTCCGGCGACACATAGGGATTGGGATACTGCTCGTGCGGCAGGTCGATGTTCAGCCCCACCGACTTCGAACCCGCGTCGAAGGCACCGATGCCCGGGCCCCCGCCGGTCATGATGACCGTGTGGCAGCGGGCGGGGTCCGGGTTGCACTGCGCGACCAGGCGGCCCAGTTCGCGTGCGATCCCGTAGTAACGGCTCTTGGCGACCAGGCGTTCGCAGGCGGCGACGTGCTGGCGCAGCTCGGCATCGGCCGGTGCGCGCGCGGCCGCGGCACTCGCCGCCGCCAGCCGCCGCTGCGCCGCGGCCGGTTCGGTGATGCGGGTGCTGCCGAACACGACGACGGTGTGGCGGATGCCCGCCGCCTCCAGCAGCAGCTCGGGCTTGAGGTAATCGAGCTGCAGGCGCTGGCTGCGGGTGTCCTCGCGCTGCAGAAACGCGGGATCGGCGTCGCCGGGCAGATAGCTTGGACTGCGCAGGATCGCCGCGAGGCGCTGCGGCGCCTGCGGATCATCCTCGGCGGATTTCGCCGTTTGCCAGGGCAGCGGCGTGCGCCGCGGTTGCTTCATCATGCGTCCGGACACCGTAGCTGCTCCGGTGGTTCCCGTCTAGCCGGACTCGGCCGCCTCCAGCAATCCTTTTTGCACCAGCCAGTCATGATTGAACAGGCGCGAGAGGTACTTCGATCCCGTATCGCACAGCATGGTGACGATCACGTGGCCGGGGCCGAGCTGGCGCGCGACGCGGATCGCGGCGGCCACGTTGATGCCGCTGGTGCTGCCCAGGAACAGGCCCTCTTCGCGCAGCAGGCGGTACACGCAGGCAACGGTCTCCGGATCCTCGACGTGCACGGCATCATCCACGGGTGCATCCTGCATATTGGCCGTCACCCGCCCGATGCCGATGCCCTCCGTGACCGATCCGCTTCCCGTGGCCTTGAGCACGCCGCTGCGGATGTATTCGTACAGGGCGCTGCCCGGAGGATCGGCCAGCACCGTGCGCACTTTCGCGTTCCGCGACTTGAGATACTCGGACACTCCGCCGAGCGTGCCGCCGGTGCCGCTCGCGGCCACGAAGGCGTCGATGCGTCCGCCCGTCTGCGCCCAGATCTCCGGTCCGGTGGTCTCGAAGTGCGTGCGCCGATTGGCCGTGTTGTCAAACTGGTTGGCCCAGATCGCCTGCGGCAGCTCGCCTGCCATGCGCCCGGCGACTTTCTGGTAGTGGTTCGGGTCGCTGTAGGGCACGGCCTTGACGCGATGCACGGCGGCGCCCAGCGCGGCGATCAGCTCGTATTTCTCCGGCGACTGGTTGTCGGGCATGACGATCACGCAACGGTAGCCAAGCGCGTTGCAGACATGCGCCAGCCCGATGCCGGTATTGCCGGCGGTGCCTTCGACCACCGTGCCGCCCGGCTGCAGCGCTCCGCGCCGTTCAGCATCGAGGACGATGGCGCGCGCGGCGCGATCCTTGACCGAACCGCCCGGATTCATGAACTCTGCCTTGCCCAGGATCTCGCAGCCGGTGGCCGCGCTCGGGCCGCGCAGGCGGATCATCGGCGTGTTGCCGATCGCATCCAGAAAATCAGTCGCTGTTTTCATCCACCACCCGTTCCTGAGCCTGCGGCCAACTGTCCCGCGAACTGCGCCACATCGCCGACGATCAGGAGCGAGGGCGCACCGATCGAGGCGGCCGCGGCCTGGGCCGCGATATCCGCCAGCCGGCCCGCGATCAGGCGCTGATTGGGGAGCGTCGCACGCTCGACGAGCACCGCATGGCGGTCCTGCGGCGCGCCGTGCTGGACCAGGCGCGCGACGATCTGCGGCAACTGCGAGGCGCCCATGTAGAACACCACGGTCTGGAGCGGTGCGGCCAGCGAGCGCCAGTCGAGCGCGGCGGCAGCCTCGCCCATTGCAGTCACGAAACACACCGACTGTGCGACACCTCGATGCGTCAGCGGCACGCCCACGGCCGCGGCGGCGCCCAGGGCCGCGGTGACTCCCGGGACCACCACCACCGGTATACCCGCCTGGCTCAGCGCGCTGAGTTCCTCCCCGCCGCGCGCGAACACGAGGGGATCTCCGCCCTTGAGACGTACCACGCGACGGCCGCGCCGCGCATGTTCGATGAGCAGTTCGTGGATGCGTGCCTGCGTGGTGCGATGGTGCCCCGATTCTTTGCCCACGAACACCCGCTCGACATCGCGCCTGAGCCGCGCCAGGACCGACGGGGGCACCAGCCGGTCATAGAACACGACGTCGCACTGCTGCAGCAGCTGCTGCGCACGCAGCGTCAGCAGGTCCGGGTCTCCAGGACCCGCGCCGATCAGCCACACCGTGCCGCGCGTGGCCGTGGCGGAACCGCCGGCACGCGCCTCTTCGAGCTGCCGCTCGAGGCCCGCCGCCGCCGCCGCGTCCGCATCGAGCGCGCCGGCGAGCAGCCGGTGTGCCACGGCGCTGTCGAAAAAATTCTCCCAGAAGCGCTGGCGTTCGTCCGGGTGCGGCAACGCTGCGTGCAGCCGCACCCGCCAGGCGCCGGCGAGGCGGGCCAGATCGCCGAGCCGTTCCGGCAACAGCGCCTCGATCTGCGCGCGCAGGCGTCGCGCCAGCGTCGGTGAGGCGCCACCCGTGCCAATCGCGACGATCACGGGCGCGCGATCGACGATAGCGGGCATCAGGCAGCTCGATGCCGGTGCATCGTCAACGGCATTGACCCAGACGTTGACCGCCCGGCCCGCAGCGCTGACCTGCTCATTGATCTCCGGCCGGTTGGTCGCGGCAATCGCGAGCACGACACCCTGCAGATGTTCCGGCGCAAACTGGGTCGCCAGGTATTCGGCGTTGACCCGTTCACACAGCGCCGCGAGCTCGGCGCAGCGCTCCGGCGCCACGACGCGCAGCTGCGCGCCGGCATCGCACAGCAGCTCAGCCTTGCGCGCGGCGACCGCGCCGCCGCCGACGAGCAATACGCGTTGTCCGCGCAGCTTCAGGAATACGGGCAGGTAATCCAACTCTGGCCTCCCGCCGCATTATCATTCGGGCTACTCATAACTTTGAAGCATAAGCGCCCGGCCACCCCGTATGGCGATGCCGCCCTGAAATGAGCGGCCGTTCCGCCCCGGCTGACAATGCCGTGACCGCGGGGACGCGGACTACGGCACAATGATCGCATGAGCGAACCCATTCCGCTGACCCTGCGCCGGTTGCGCCAGGACGAGCATGTGCGTGCGCTGACGCGCGAAATCCATGTGCGGCTCGACCAGCTCATCCAGCCCTGCTTCGTGGCCGAGGGCACGGGGGCCGCCGAGCCCGTGCCCGGTCTGACCGCCGTCATGCAGGAAACTCCGGATTCGCTGCTGCGGCAGACTGAGGCGGATCTGCGCGCCGGGGTGCGTGCCTTCCTGCTGTTCGGCGTGCCGCGTGCGCATGCCGCACGCCAGATTGACTGGTCCTTCACCGCCGGCCAGATCCGGGCGCTGAAGGCGCGCTTCGGCAAGGACATCTGGCTGGCCGCCGACGTCTGCCTGTGCTCCTCGACCCCGCACGGCCATTGCGGCGTGCTCAATGCGGAGGGCGATCATCTCGACAACGACGCCAGTGTGCAGGAATTGACGGCGGCGGCGCTGGCGTATGCGCAGGCCGGCGCCGATTGCGTGGCGCCGAGCGACATGATGGATGGCCGCGTCGGCGCCATACGCCGCGCGCTCGACGCGAACGGGCTCGAACGCACGGTGCTGATGAGTTATGCCGTCAAGTTCCAGTCGACGCTGTACGGGCCCTTCCGAGTGGCCGCGGACTCTGCTCCCAAGACCCAGAGCGCGCTGCGCGATCGCGCCAGCTACCAGCTCGATCCGGCGCGCCCGGGGGATGCCTGGCTGTGCGCCGAACGCGACGTCGCCGAAGGCGCCGATATCCTCATGGTGAAACCAGGGCTGCCTTACCTTGACCTGCTGCGCGATCTGTCGCGCTCGATCCGCAAACCCTGGGCCGTGTATCACGTCAGCGGGGAATTCGCCGCGCTCGAGGCGCTCGCGGAGAAGGGCCTGGCCCCGCGCGCTGCGCTCCACCGCGAAGTGCTGACGGCCTTCAAGCGCGCGGGCGCCAGCATGATCATCACCTACGGCGCGCGCCAGGCGCGCGAGCTGCTGGATCTGTGAGCCGCTCGGAAGCGCTGTTCGCGCGCGCCCTTGAGGTCTCGCCCGGCGGCGTGCACTCCCCGGTGCGCGCCTTCCGCAGCGTCGGGGGAACACCGGTGTTCATGACCGGCGGGCGCGGGGCGCATCTCATCGATGTGGACGGGCGCGAGTACCTCGATTTTTGCATGGCCTTCGGGCCCATGATCCTCGGGCATGGCAATGCCGCCGTGCGCGAGGCGGTCGAAGGCGCCATGAGCCGCGGCTGGAGCCTGGGCACGGCCGAGCCCTACAGCCTCGAGCTCGCCGAGTACATCACCAGCCGCATACCCTGGGTGCAGATGCTGCGCTTCGTGAATTCCGGCACTGAAGCGGTGATGTCGGCGCTGCGCGTGGCGCGTGGCGCGACCGGGCGCTCGAAAATCCTGAAATTCGAGGGCTGTTACCACGGCCATGCCGACTCCATGCTGCTCAAGGCCGGCTCCGGGCTGGCCGATGCGCCACTGCCGGACAGCGCCGGCCTGGGTGCGATGGCGAGCCGCGAGACCGTCATCGCGCCGCTCGACGACGAGGCCGCGCTCGAAACCCTTTTCGCGCGCCACGGCAGCGAGCTCGCTGCCGCGATCATCGAGCCGCTCCCGGCCAACTACGGCCTGCTCCCGCAGCGCGAGGAGTTCCTGCGCGCGCTCGCACGGCTCGCGGCGCGTCACGGCGCGCTGTTGATCTTCGATGAAGTGATCTCCGGCTTCCGCGTGGGATTCCAGGGCTATGCGCCGCTGGCGGGCGTGACCCCCGACCTGGTGACCTACGGCAAGATCATCGGCGGCGGCTTTCCGGTCGGCGCCTACGGCGGCAGGCGCGAGTTGATGCAGCTCGTCGCGCCGGCAGGGCCGGTCTACCAGGCCGGCACGCTCAGCGCCAACCCGGTCGCGATGTGCGCCGGGCTGGCCGCCCTGCGGCAGCTCAGCGATGGCAGCGCCTACGCGCAGCTCGAGACGCGCGGCGCGCAACTGTCGCAGGCACTCCAGGCCGTGGCCGGACTGGTGGTGCAGCGCGTGGGTTCCATCTTCTGGCTGTGCCTGGCCGGCGAAGCGGGTGCCGCCACGCCGCTGCGCAGTCCGGCGCACTATCCGCCCGGCTGCGCACAGCGTTACAGCGCGATCTATCATCCCCTGCTCGCCGCCGGCGTGTACCTGGCGCCGAGCGCCTTTGAGGTGGGCTTCCTGTCCACGGCGCACGGGCCCGCCGACGTCGAAATGCTGGCCGCCGCGGTGGCCCAGGTCTGCCGGCCGCGTTAGGCGCAAATCGCGCCATTTGGCCCCCAAGTGTGATGGATTCCACATTGCCCGCACGCGCCGTGCCGGGCCACATTCTGTCGCATCGAAATTGTGAACCCGTCCGAGGCGGCCGGAGGCGCCAGCAACCACATTTAGAACAATGAATCCGGAGACCTGACGCGGTGCCAATCCAAGGACAAGCCAGCAGCAAACCCAGTCAGGAACGTCGCAATAAGCCGGCTGTGGCGGGGACCGGGCGGCGCAAGGACCTGTACCTGCTGTCGGGCGACGACGGCCTGCTGCTGGAACTCGGCCCGCTGCTCGGGGATCGCTATCGCAGCCGCCCGATAGAAGCCGCCGACCAGATCGAGGCCGGGAGCCTCGCGCCCTGGCTGCTGATCATCGATGCAACCGCCAGACATGACGCGCGCGCGCAGGCCGCCCGCATCGAACAGCAGCATCCCCTCGCTCCCCTGCTCGTCATCTGCGCGGACGGCAAGGCGATCGATTGGGCCAGCCCGCTCGCGCGTGGCATGGTCAGTGCCGTCGTCGAGCGCGGCACGCTGGCCGCGCAGCTGCCGGAAGCGCTCATGGCGATCGAGCTGCGCATGGAAGCGGCCGCCACGGCGATCACCTCGAATGCCTTCCGGGACCTCGCCGGACCTGATTACGCAGGACGCTCCCGTCCCTGGCTGTGGGCCGGACTGGTGCTGCTGCTCGCCGCCGGCGCCAGCTGGTATTTCCTGGGCGGCCCGGCTCCTGCGGGACGGCCCACGCGGCATGCCACACCCACCGTGGCTGCGCCGACGAGCATCCCTGGCCGTGCCATCGACACCACCGCACCCGCACGGCCGGCGCCGGGCAGCGCCGCGCAGACGCCGGCCGGCGCGACGCCGGCGATCAGCACCGCTCCGGCTCCTGCCCCACACCGCACGATCCTCGAACTGCTCTCGGACGCGAGGGTCGCGTTCCGTGATGAACGGACGTTGCTGCCCGGCATGGATGGTGCCGCCCACGGCGACAGCGCGCTGGAACTGTACGGTGCGGTGCTGGCCCAGGACCCACAAAACGAGGAAGCACGCGACGGCATGCAGCGCCTGTTGTCGGTGGCCAAGTCGCGCATCCAGTCCGATCTTGCCGCCGGCCGCCCGGACGACGCCACACGAATGGTGGCTGCGTTCCGCGACGCGGGCATCGCTCCTGAATCCATGACCAGACTGCAGACCGACATCGGCGCGGCACGGCAGCGCGCCCTGCCCGTCCAGGCCCGTAACGCGATTGCCAATGGCGACGTCAACGCGGCCACTCAGCTCATCACGCAATACGCCGCCGCCGGCGGCGATCGGGCCACCCTCGCCGACCTGCGCCACACGCTGGAGAGCTACAACGCCACGGCGCAGCTCAATGCGCTCGCCGCCCGGGCACGCACGGCGATCAACGGCGGCGCGCTGCTCCAACCCGCCAGCGAAAATGCGCACGATCTGGCCCAAGACATGGTGCAGCTGAACCGTACGAGCCCGCTGACGGTCAGCGTACAGCACGAATTGCAGCTCGCGCTGCTGGCGCGCGCACAAAGCGCCGGCCACGCCACGCAATTCGAGCTGGCGCAGCAATTGCTGGGCGCCGCGGCCGAATACGGCAGCACCAACGAGCTCGCCAGCGCCCGCCGCCAGCTGGAATCTGACATGGACGCCGCGCACGATCGGGCCGCAGCGGCCGCAGCCGCAGCCGCCGCTCCGCCGGTGGCCGCCGCGGGCCCCGCGGCGCAACCGGAATTCCTGCCCGCCAAGCCCCTCAAGCCGCTCAGCGCCGTGTATCCGCCGCAGGCCCTGGAGGCCGGGAAAGCCGGCTACGTCATCGTCGAGTTCCTGCTCGACAGCAAGGGCCGCGCGAGCAAACCGAAGGTGATCGAAGCGAGTCCCCCGGGAATATTCGATGCCGCCGCCATGGCGGCCGTGACCGGCGGCCGTTACGACACCAGCGCGCTCGCCGGCGAGCCGGCCCGGCGCTCCCGTGTCCGGATCAGCTTCAAACCCTAGAGTTCGAATTTTCGCCGTGGAGTAGCGTATGGCCCGCCTGTCCCTGACCCACCGCGTACAGTGGTTGCCGATCACGGTGGCGATGGCCTGTGCAGTGGCGCTGGCGCTGTTGCTGTTCACGGGCGTGCGCCTCGCCGCGCGTCTGCAGTCGGCTTCCACGGCGTTGCAGGTGGCCTCGGGACTGGTCGCGGAACCGCAGCTCATGCGTTCCGAACTGACGCTGATCCAGCGCGGACTGGAGACGCGGACCTATGTGGGGGACTCCCTGCGCGCCCTGGCAGTCAGCCGCAACGGCAGCAACCAGGCCTACTCCAAGCTCGCCGTGGCCGTCCAGGAAGCCGGTTCGGGCGCCGACGCCGTTGCGCTGTTCGAGCAGGCGCAGCACCACTGGCGGCCGCTGGACGCCGGGCTCGAGCGGCTCGGCAACACGAAGTCCGCCGACCTCTACGCCGACAGCGCCTCCGGCTCGGCGCTCACCAGGGCCGGCGCCCAGCTCAAGCGCGTCGCCGACGAGGTCCTCGCCACGCAATCGACCAACACCAACGCCCTGGCAAATGAGCTGGCCCGGCTTGCCGCGTTGCTGCGTGAAGGCGTGGTGCGCGACGGCAAGTCGCTGCGCGCGCTGCTGCTCGGTGGCGCCGCGCTGGCCGCGCTGCTGCTGGTCACCATGCTGTATTTCGCCTGGCGCGCGGGCCGCGCCGCGCGCACCGCCGGCGAGGCGCAGCGCCAGATCGGCAACATCCTCGGCACGGTGCGCGAGGGCCTGTTTCTGATCGGCCGCGACGGCCGTATCGGCGGCGCCCACTCGGACTCGCTCCTGCCGCTACTGCGCATCGCCTCCCCCGGCGGCAAGAACTTCGAAGACCTGCTGCGCCACCAAGTACCTGGGATTGCTGCAGAAGGAAAAGGTCAACGAGGAGCTGATCGAGTCCGTCAATCCCCTGAACCAGATCGAAGTCAGCTTCCAGAAGCCATTTGGCGCGCCGGAGCTGCGCTACCTGTCCTTCTCGTTCCGGCGCACCCGCGGCGAGGCCAAACAGTCGGATTTCGTGCTCGGAGTCGTGGCCGACGTCACCGATCATGTCCTGCTGCAGCGCGAGCTCGAGCAGCTGCGCGCCAGCTCCGAGTCGCAGTCAGACCTGCTGCTGCAGCTGCTGCAGACCGAGCCGTTGCAGCTGCAGGCGTTCCTGGGCAGCGTCGACGCCGCCGTTCGCCACAGCAATTCGGTGCTGCGCAGTCCCGGCGTCAAGCAGCCGGAACTGCAGCAAAAGCTCCAGGGCGTGTTTCGCCAGATGCATGCGATCAAGGGCGAGGCGGCGGCACTCGGCCTGCAGACCTTCGTGGACCGCTGCCACGCCATCGAGGAACTGCTGGCGGGAATGCGCGAGCGCAGCGATCTGGCCGGCGATGATTTCGTTGCCGTGGTCATCAAGCTCGACAGCCTGCTGGCACACATGCAGGCCGTCGCCTCCATGCAGGAAAGGATGGACGGCATGCGCACCGCCGCCGCGGCCGCGGGCGACATGCCGCCGGCGCGCCACGGCGATACCGCGATCATCCCGGCGCGGGTGGCGGCGACGACCGCGCCCGTGCCAGCGGCAGCGCCCACCGGCGCCGCCAATCTGGAATCCATGCTGCGACGCCTGGCCGTCGAGGTCAGTACGGCCGGCGGGCGCGAAGTCAGGCTGGTCACGGAAGGCCTGGATCGCGTGCCGCCGGTGTACAGCGGAGCGGTGCGCGATATCTGCATACAGATGGTGCGCAACTCGATCGCCCACGGCATCGAACCGGCGTCCGAACGGGCCGCGGCCGGCAAGCCCACGACCGGCGTGGTGCGGGTCCGCTTCAACGACGACAATCCGCGCGAGTTCATGCTGATGGTCGAGGACGACGGCCAGGGCCTCGATCCGGCGCAGATCCGCGATCGCGCCCGCGACCGCGGCATGCTGGACGCCGAGCAGGCAGCAGCGCTCGACCGCAGTGGTGCGTATCGCCTGATCTTCCAGCCCGGATTTTCCACCGCCGCCGAAGTGACCGAGCACGCGGGCCGCGGCGTCGGACTCGACGTCGTCAATGCCGCGGTCCGTGAATGCGGCGGCCGCATCGGCATCGCGACCACGCCGGGCAAGTACACGCGCTTCAAGATCGTGCTGCCGCGGCGCGATTCCCGGTCCGAGTCGCGCTCTTCCGCGGCCTGAATGGCACGCGATGGACGCACCCCGGCACCGCCTGCTGGTTGTCGATGACTCGAACGTCATCCGCCGCCGCATTGAACGCGCCAACGAGCTGCCGCAGATCGAATTTGTGGGCGCGGCCCGCAACGGAGTGGAGGCGCTCGAGATGCACGCGCTGCTGCACCCTACTCTGGTGACCATGGACCTGACGATGCCAGCGATGGACGGAGGGGAGTGCGTGGCGAAGCTCGTGCAGCGCGATCCGCAGCTGCGAATACTGGTGATTTCGGCACTTGCCGACAAGCTGACGGCGATCGACGCCCTGGAAAAGGGCGCCAGTGGGTTCCTGTGCAAGCCTTTCAGCGACCGGCAGCTCAACGACGCCATGCGCAAGCTGATCGGAGACTGAGCAGTCTATGAGCCTGGAAACGGATGTCGGGGTATTCATTGACGGCGTGCTGAATTATTTCAGCACCTCCGTGCAGCAGGGCGCGCAGTGCGGCACGCCGCACCTGGCCCTGAGCGACAAGCCGGAGCTCGCCGACTACACCGGTGTCATCCAGGTCAGCGGCAAGCGCACCGGGCTGGTGGCCTTCACGGCGCCCAAGAGCATGCTCAGCGTGATGCTGATGCGCATGCAGGAAACCGACATGAGCCACGAGAACCTGTGCGACCTGGTCGGTGAAATTGCCAATACGCTGGCCGGCAATGCCCGCCGCGACTTCGGCCACCAGTTCCAGATTTCCGTGCCGGCCGTTCTGTCCAGCCGCGCCAGTCCGGTGCCCTACCCGAACCCGTCGCGGCCGATCGTCATACCGATCGACTGGCGCAACTATCACGCGCGCCTGATCGTCTGCCTGAACTAGCGCCGATCCGTCAGGTCGCGAACCCCTCTCGCCGCCGCGGCTGCACCAGGGTATCGGCAGCGGCCTGGTACGCCACGCTGTAGCGCTCGAGCTGGGCCAGGGCCGCCTGCAGGTCCTCGCCGGGCTCGAGATCGAAAGCATCGAAGCCGCAACGGGCCAGCAGAAAAAGATGGTCGCGCTTGACCACGCCGCCGGCGCGCAGCTCAGCGCCGTATCCGAGTCGTTGCCGCAACAGCTGGGCCTGCGAAAAACCCCGTCCGTCGCCGCTCTTTTCGAACTGTACGACGATCAGGGCGAGACGGCCGATCAGGGGCGCCAGCAGTTCCACCTCTTCGGTCGGCCCGAGGCTCACGCCGACGCCGGCTGGCGCCAGCCGCCCTTCCGCGGCGGCCTGGAGCAGCTCCGGGAGGGTCAGTACCGGCTGGCTGTCACCGCTCTCACCCGGGTAGCGCCAGCCGTCCGCGCGCAGCTCACGCCGCCACAGCGTCTTCCGCATAGATGCGCTCCTTGAACGGGGCCAGGCCAAGCCGCCGCACGGTCTGGAGGAAGGATTCATCGGCGTCGTGCCGGCGCTCGAGGTAGACCTCGACGATCTGCGCCAGCGTGGCGGCCACCTGGGCCTTGGGCACCGAGGGACCAATGACTTCACCGAGGCTGACTTCGCCGCTCGCCGATCCGCCGAGCGTGATCTGATACCACTCCTCACCATGCTTGTCGACGCCGAGAATGCCGATGTGCCCGACGTGATGGTGGCCGCAGGCGTTCATGCAGCCCGACATCTTCACCTGGATTTCACCCAGGTCGTACAGGTAGTCAAAGTCATCGAACTGCGCGTGAATCTGCTTCGCCACGCCGATGGTACCGGCGTTGGCAAGGCTGCAGAAATCGAGCCCCGGGCAGGCGATCATGTCGGTGAGCGTGCCGATATTCGGCGTCGCCAGGCCCAGCTCCCCGAGCGCGTGGTGGAGCGCGGCCAGAGAGTGCTGCGGGACGTCGGCCAGCACCAGATTCTGGTCGTGCGTCACGCGCACCTCGCCAAAGCTGTGGCGGTCGGCCAGGTCCGCCAGGCCCCGCATCTGGCTGCTGGTCATGTCGCCGGGCGCCTCGCCGTGCTTCTTCAGCGAGACGAATACGGCCCGATAGCCGCTGACCTTGTGGGCGCGGGTGTTGTGCCGATACCAGGCGACGAAGGCGGCCGGAGCGCTTAGCGAAGGATCCGTGTCGCGCAGCTGGAGGTACGGCGGCGGCGTGAAACTGGCGCGCAGGTGCGCAATCTGTGCGGCGCCGACCCGCGGCGCGAAGGCGCGATTGGCCGCGTACTCGCGCTCCACCTGGCGTGCGAACTCGGCGACGCCGAGCGCCTTGACCAGCACCTTGATGCGGGCACGGTGAATGTTGTCGCGCCGCCCGTGGCGGTTGTAGACGCGCAGGATCGCTTCGAGGTAGGCCAGCAGTTCGCCCTGTGGCAGCCACTCGCGGATCCGCTTGCCGATGATGGGCATGCGCCCCAGGCCCCCGCCGCAGAGGATCTCGAAGCCGACGGCACCGTCAGCGGCACGCACCAGGTGCACGCCGATGTCGTGCACGGCGGAAACGGCACGGTCGGCGGCGGCACCCGTGACCGCGATCTTGAACTTCCGCGGCAGGTAGTTGAATTCGGGATGCTGCGTCGACCACTGGCGGATCAGCTCGCACCAGGGACGCGGATCCTCGATTTCGTCGGCCGCCACGCCGGCGAAGTGATCGGTAGTGACGTTGCGGATGCAGTTGCCGCTGGTCTGGATGGCGTGCATCTCGACGGTCGCCAGCTCGGCGAGGATGTCGGGCACCTGCTCCAGCCGCGGCCAGTTGAACTGGACATTCTGGCGCGTGCTGAAATGGCCGTAGTCGCGGTCATAATGCTGCGCAATGTGCGCCAGCATGCGCAGCTGCGGGGTGCTCAGCATCCCGTAGGGAATCGCAACCCGCAGCATCGGAGCGTGCGTCTGGATGTACAGCCCGTTGCGCAGGCGCAGCGGGCGGAAGTCATCCTCGCTCAGTTCGCCCGCCAGGAAGCGGCGCGTCTGGTCGCGAAATTCCGCCACCCTTTCGTTGACAAAGGTGCGGTCAAATGGCTCATATCTATACACGCGGACCACTGTACAGGCGGCCCGTGCGCGCCGGCAGCTGACAGCCGGTTATCTAGAATGATCCGTCGGGTTATCAGCCGCCCGTCTGCAGGCCTGCGCCGATGCCCGTGACGCTGGCCAGCAGCGCCTCGTACAGGGCGGCATCCTCCCGCCCGGCGGCCCGCCAGCGCCGCAGCAGGTCGATCTGCATCAGGTTCATGGGGTCGACGTAGGGATTGCGCAAGGCAATGCTGCGCTGGAGCGTGCGATCCCCGTCCAGCAGCCTGGCACTTTCCTTAATCTCGCACACCAGGCGGTAGGTCAGTGCGTACTCGGCACGGATGTCGGCCGCAAAGAGCGCCCCGCCCGGCGGGGCGAGTCGGTCATAACGGTCGGCGATTTCCATATCGGCGCGGGCCCGCATCGCCTCGATGTCATCGACCAGGCTGCGGAAAAACGGCCACCCGCCATACGCGCCGCGCAGCAGTGCCAGGCCGCGCTGCGAGCGCGCCGCCTCCAGCCCCGAGCCGGCCCCGTACCATCCGGGCAGCATGTGGCGGGACTGCGACCAGGCGTAGACCCAGGCGGGGGCCGGTACGGCGGCCACGCCGCTCGCCCCAGGCGCCTCGCGCCGCCGCTGGGCGCCGATGCGCATGCGCTCGATCACGTCGATCGGCGTGACGGCGCGGAAAAAATCATGGAAACCCGGGCGCTCGAGCAGCGCTCGCCAGGCAATGCGGCTCTGCCCCGCGATCTGCGCGGCGCCCGCGGCGAACGCGGCGCCTTCCTGCACGGCCACGCCGCGGCGCACCGCCAGCGTGGCCAGGGCCAGCGTATTGAAGGCGCGCTCAAGCGAGCGCATCGCATTGGCGCGCAGCCCGAAGTTCTGCGCGACGCTCTCGCCCTGCTCGGTGAAGCGCAGCACGCCACTGACCGACCCGGCGGGCGCGGCGCGCAACAGCTCATCGATCCGGGTGCCGCCGCGCGGAATGCTGCCGCCGCGGCTGTGGAACAGCACGTGGCCCTCCCGCGCCTGGTTGAGCGCGACCGTCAGCACGTGCTGCGCCCGGTATGCCGCCAGGCGCGCAGCGCAGATCCCGCTGTCGCGATTGCTCTCCGAATAACCGATCAGCACGGTCTGCATGCGCATGCGCGCCGCCAGGTGCTGCTGGTAGGCCGGTACGCCGAGGAGCGAGCGCATGACCTCGCCGCAGGCCTCGAGCGTGTCCACCGAATCGAACTGCGGTGCGACGTCAATAACCGCAGCGCCGCTGTGCCGGTCGCGGGCGCCGGCCCAGTGCGCCAGCACCAGCGGCGCCAGCACGTCGGCCGAGGTGGCCGCAGCGCTCACGATATACAGGCCGACCGCGTCGGGTCCGTAGCGATGGCGTCCCTGCATGACTGCATCGAAGACCGCCAGGGTGCGTTTGCCGAGGGCATCGAATCCCCCGCTCGGACCGGCATCGCGTGAGAGCACCTCGACCAGCCGCGCGTGCTGCGCCTCGGCGCTGCGCTCCCGCCACTGCGGATCGGCCAGGCCCTGCGCCACGACCGTGTGATGCACGCTGGCGTGCTGGCGCAGATCGAGTGCCGCCAGGTGGAAGCCGAAGGTATCGACGCGTGCCAGCAGGCGACGCACCAGGAACAGGCCGGCATGCGCGCCGCGATTGGCGCGCAGGCTGTCGGCGATGAGGGCAATATCACCGCGGAACTGCGCCGGGCGCTCATAGCCGTTGGGCCGGCCCTCCAGCGTGTTGCGCAGGCGTGCCGAAATCTGCCCGAACAGGACCCGGTAGGGCATCGGATCGTGGCGCGCGGGCGTCAGACCGGGTGCGTCGGGCAGCAACGTGCGGTACTCCTCGATGCGCCGGGTCACCGCCGTCGTGACCCCGACCCGGGCCGCGCTCTGCGAGAGCTGTTCCGCCAGCTGCCGGCACTCGCCGTGGTAGTTGCCGATGATCGCCTGCTGCTGCCGCGCCAGTGTTTCGCGGATGCTCTTGGCGTGCACGTCGGCCGCCCCTTCCATGTCCCCGCCCACCCAGGTACCGAAACGCACCAGCAGCGGCAATTCCAGGGTCTCGATGTCCGCGCCATACAGGCGGGCCAGCGCCGAGGCGAGCTCCTCGTAGAACACGGGAACGATGCGGTAGAGCACTTCGGCGAGGTAGAAGATCGCGTGCTCGCGCTCGTCCGCCACGGTCAGCCGCTCACGCGGATGCTCGGAAGTCTGCCAGTCGATGGTCACATCGGCGCGGATGCGCTCCAGCAGCGCGGCCTTTTCCTGCGGCGACAGCAGCGGATTGCTGCGTTCCAGCAGGCGATCGGCGATGCGCTGCTGCCGGCGCAACCCGGTGCGGCGGGCCGACTCAGTCGGATGCGCGACCAACACCGGTTCGATGCTCAGTTGCCGCAGCAGCTGCAGCACCTCCGGGAGTTTGAGCCCCTGCGCCTTCAGTTCGGCGAGCGTATCCAGGACACCGCGTGGTTGCGGCCGGTCGCTGTCCGCGAGGAAGTATTCACGCCGGCGGCGGATGCGATGGACCTTCTCGGCGACGTTGGCCAGCTGGAAATAGGATGAGAAGGCGTGCACCAGATCGCGCGCCAGCTGCGGGCGGCGGCCCTCGACGCGCGCGCGCAGGGCTTCGGCTGCCGCGTCCGTGCCTTCGCGGCGGCGGATCGCCGCACGCCGGTCGCCCTCGGCCAGTTCGTAGAGCTCGTCGCCCCCCTGTTCGCGCAGGACGCTGCCCACGATCTCACCGAGCGCATGAATATCTTCGCGCAGCGGGGCGTGGTGGGGCGGAAAGTGGATATCGTCGCGGTTCAAACTTCAGCCCGAGGCTAACCGGCGCGCATTGTATATGCCAGGGCCCGCAAACGCCCGCCACGGCCCGCTGGCCCTACCCGGCCAGCAGCACCGCTTCGGCATGTTCCAGGGTCTCCGGCGTACCGTAGATCACGACAATATCGCCCTCGCGCAGCTCCGTGCCACCCTCCGGCTCACGCCCCGTGATCCCCTGGCGCCGCACCGCCGTGAAGCTCACGTCCGCCCCGTGGGCGCGCACCTCATCGAGCGATCGGCCCACCGACCAGGCGCCGGGCGGCAGCACGATGGAGCGCAGCTCCTCCCGGAACGCGTGGGAATCATCGATGACGCGGGCACCGTCGTGGCGAAAGATATGGCGCAGGGTTGTGTAGCGGCTGGCGCGGATGTCCCCGACGGTACGCAGCACCTTGCCGACCGGCACGTTCAGCAGCATCAGCACCTGGGAGACCAGCATCAGGCTCGCCTCGAAGGTTTCCGGAACCACTTCGGTGACGCCGGCCGCCATCAGTTCGGCCAGGCCGGCGTCATCCTGGGTGCGCACCAGTAACGGCACGTCGGCGCGCAGGCGGCGCACGGCGTGCGCAATGCCGACGGAGACTGCGGGACTCGCGAAGGTAATGATGACCGCGCTGGCGGTATCGAGTCCCACCTGCCGCAACAGCTCCTCGTCCGCGCTGTCACCGAACACCACGTTATCGCCCGCATTGCGCGCCAGCCGGATTCTCGCCGGGTCCAGATCGACCGCCAGGTATTCGAATCCCAGGGACTCCAGGACACGGGCAATGTTCTGTCCCACGCGGCCGAAACCGCACAGGACGACGTGCTCCCGGCGCGCCAGCGCCTCCGCCGTGGCATTTTCACGCTCCAGGGCGCCGGGTGGTCCCTTCTCGCCCAGCACCAGGCGCGCGATACGCCGGTTGTAGCGAATCAGCAGCGGACTGAGCACCATGCTCAGGACCATCGCCGCCAGCAGCGGCTGGCTGATGCGTCCGTCCAGGAGCCCCGTCTGGGGCACCAGTATCGTCAGCAGCGCCACCCCGAACTCCCCGCCGCCCGCGAGCACCAGGCTGGCACGCAGGGCCTTGAAGTTGCTGCCGACGTGCATGCGCGTCACCAGCGCCACGAGCAGGCTCTTGCTGAGCACCAGCAGCGCCACGAGAGCCGTCACCACCAGGAATTGCCGGTACAGGAGATCCAGGTCGAGCAGCATCCCCACGGAGATGAAGAACAGACCGAGCAGCAGCTCGCGAAACGGCCGCACCACCGACTCGACCTGGTGCCGGTACTCGGTCTCGGCGAGCATCATCCCGGCCAGGAACGCGCCCAGCGCCATGGACAGCCCGACCCGCTGCGTAATCCAGGCGCAGCTCAGCACCACCAGCAGCACGGTCAGGGTGAACAGCTCGCGCAGCCGGCTGTGAGCGATTTCGTAGAACAGCGGTCGCAGGAGCCAGCGCCCGATCGCCAGCACCACCACCAGCGCCAGCAACCCTTCCACCGCGAGACTCACCATGCTCGCGCCGGAGAACGCGCCGCCGCCCTTGGCCAGCGCTGTCGCCAACGCCAGCAGCGGCACCACAGCGAGATCCTGGAACAGCAGTACCGCGAAGGCCAGGCGGCCGTGCGTACGATTGAGTTCCGACTGCTCGGTAAGCTGCTGCAGCACGATCGCGGTCGAACTCATCGCCACCGCGCCACCGGCCACCAGTGCCGCCGCCCAGCCCACGCCCAGCATGCGCAGCACGCCCGCCCCCGCCAGCCCCACGACCAGCACCTGGGCGAGGCCGAGGCCGAAGACCTCGCGTCGCATCGCCACCATGCGTGGCCAGGAAAAATCCAGTCCCAGCGTAAACAGCAGGAACACGACGCCGATCTCGGCCAGCGCCCGCGTGGCCGGCCCTGCCGGCAGCAGGCCAAAGGCCAGGGGGCCGAGCAGCAAACCGACCACGAGGTAACCGAGTATCGGCGGCAGGCCCTGGCGGCGAGCCACGGCGACAACCACCACCGAGGCGAACAGCAGTACCAGCACCTGGCTCAGGAGTGGCGCAGACATGGCGCCAAGTTAAGCGCGGCCCCGCGCCTTGTCCAACCGGTCAGGCCGGACGGTCTCCCGCGTGGGTCAGCGTGGTTCCATCGTGACGGTGGCGTCGTGCTGGTCGAAGCCCTGCAGGGCACGGCGGTAGGCGGTGATCACCAGCCGTTCGGCCGCCTTGTCGGCCCGCGGCGCCAGCAGCATGCGCAGCAGCACATCCGCGCCGGGGCGGTTTGGCTCGTCCACCAGCACCTGTTCAATATACCGGGCCAGGCGGGAATTCATTTCATTGACGAAGCGCAGGCGCGCGCCATCCTGTACCTGCTCGGCGTTGGTGCCGTAGGTCGTGCGCGCTTCAATGCTCAATTCGTGCACCAGCAGCGCGAGCAGGCGCGCCTGGCCAGCGGGCTCGAGCTCGGTGAAGTATTCAATTTCCGACTGCAGGTTCACGGCGCACTCAGGTCGATCGGAAAGAAATCCAGGCGCTTGGTCACCTCGGCCGTCCCGACATCCTTGGCCTCGAAGCGGAACAGGCGCACACGCGCGACAATCTTGCGCTCCAGGTCCGGGTCGCCGAGTTCGCTGCTGACCACGTGGCAGTCAGTGACCTCGCCGGCCGGTGAGATCGTCAGCTGCAGCACCAGCTTGCCCTGCAGATCGGCGCGTTCGCGCAGGGCACGTCCGTACAGCGAGTAGATCGCCCCCTTGTTGCGATCGAACATCAACGCGATCTCTTCCGAGCTGCGCGCCGCCTTGCCACCCCCCCCATTGCGGGTGACGCCGCTCTGCCCAGCCGCGGCGATGCGTGAACTGACGGCGGTGGCGTTGTGATCGGACAGTGCTCCGGCACCGGAACCGAAGCCGCGGCTGGCGTTCGCCGTGACGATGCCCGCCGAGCCGGTGCCCACCTTGGAGGCGATCAGCGAGCGCTCCGAGCGCGCGTCCTGGCTCACCGCCGCGGTGAGCTGGCGATTCTGCAGCGCCGTGGTGTCGAGCTGGTCGCGCAGATCGGCGAGCTCATCCTTGATGGCGCGCATCGCCGCGGAATTTGCCATCTTCTTGCGCGTGTCGACCGGCTTTCTCTTTGGGCTGCTCCACGGGCTTCGGCGGCGGCGGCTTCGGCCGCTCCTGCTCCATCAGGCGTGCGAGCCGCGGCGGCACCGCCTCTTCCGCGCTGACCGCGCGCTTGGGCAGGTGTATGAAGGGCAATATCAGGCCGACGAACAGCACCGCTCCCAGGCCGAAGCGCAGGAAGCGGCGAAAACGCCGCTGCTCTTCCGGGTCGACATCCCAGGGCAGATCGAACGTGCGGTAGTACTGCGTCAGCTGCACCTGATGGGTCTCCGCTCTAGATCTTCTTCCGCAACTGGTCCATGTTCACCGCCTTTTCCTTCTGCACCAGCGCGAAGGAGAGGCGGCCATAATCGGCGTCCGTACAGGTGGTCATCACCTTCTTCAGCACGGCATAGGGCGTGCTCTTGTCCGCCATCACGGTGATCTCACGCGCGGCGATGGTCTTCTCCGTCATCACTTGCCCGATCAGCGACGGGCGCTTGAGGGCCACGCGGAGCGGGGCGATGATGTTGCCCGCCGTGTTGCGCACCTCATCGAGGCTGGCAATGCGCTCGCCCTGCACGAACAGATCGTCCCGCGTAAGCATCACGACCACGGTCTCACGCGGCCGCTGTTCGGAGATCGACTGCGGTATGTCGATGCCCTTGCTGTTCTGCACGACTTCGACTTCGGTCGAATACACGAGCAGGAAGGACACCATGACGCTCAGGATGTCGATCATCGGAATCAGGTTCAGCTCGGCGTCCGCCTTGTTGCGCACCTGGTGCAGCAGCATGCGCCGCGCGCGATTGGACATGCTCATGGCGCGGCTCCCGCGTTGCCCACCGGCACCGGGGCATCGCCGATCGACACTTCGGGGAACAGTTCGGCTTGCTGGGTACTGAGCCCGGCGTTGACCTCCACGACACGCGTCCGGTCCATCACCTGCACGAGCGTGTCGTAGGGAGTCTGCGGCTCGAGCAGGATGGTCGCTTCGGTCTTGTCGGGGTAACGCGATTTCACAAATTTCAGGTACTCGGTCAGGCCGTCAAGGTCGTACCCCTTGGGAGTATTCGGGAGCGTGCGGAGCGGTCCGGTACCACGGTCGGCAACCACCAGCCGATCGTCGCGGATGATGATCTCGAGGTTCAGCCCCTTGGGCAGCTCGGGGAAGGTGGCGGCATTCGACGGCAGTCGGAGGTCGAGCACCACGGTGCGTGAAAAGATGGCCGTCATCAGCAGAAAGGTCACCAGCACGGTAAAGATGTCGATCATCGACACCAGTGTCAGTTCCGAGGGCCGGCGCTGCCGGCGCAGCACTTTTCTCAGGGCTTGGGAGCGACGCATGCGCGTTCTCGCTTGCGGTTGCCGGGAGGCTTCAGGCCGCCGCCCTGCTGCGTTCGGTCACGGCATTGAGAAATTTCACCGAGGCCATTTCCAGGCTGTCGATGAGCTCGGTGGTCTTGGTCTGCAGCACCGCGTGAATCACCAGCAGCGGCACCGCCGTCATCAGGCCGAAGGCCGTACAGTTCATGGCGACCGAAATGCTGGCCGACAGCAGGTTGGCCTTGTCCGCCGGATTGACCGTGGCCACGGCCGCGAAGGCGTTGATCAGGCCCACCACGGTGCCGAGCAGGCCCAGCAGGGTCGCCAGGTTGGCGAAGGTCGCCAGGTAGTGGGTGCGCTTCTCAAGCCTCGGCACGACGTCCATCAGGCTCTCCTCCATCGCCTTCTCGACATCGTCGCGTCTGCTGGAGGAACTGATGCGCGCGAGACCATAGCTGAGGATCTGGCCGATCACCGCGTTGGATTTTGACGTGACCTGTACCGCGCCCTTGAAGTTGCCCTGCGCAAGGAGCGGTGCAATCTCGTTCCACAGTCCGCGATTGCGCACCGAGGTTTGCGTGAGCACGACGTAGCGCTCGATTGCGATGGCCGCGCCGATGACCAGTACCACCGCAATCGGGTACATCATCGCGCCGCCGCCCTGGAAAAAACGAATAATCATGCTAAAGAATTGCATCATCAGACTCCCATGCCTGAATCCATCCACGAAATTAAAGACTTAGGTCGTACCATTGCCGAGACCTACTTCTCATCCCCGGCGGGCAGTGTAGTCGCCGACCCGGCCGCTGGTGCCGCCGCCGGCGCCACGGGCGCCGGCGGCGGCACCGCAGCGTCGGGCTGCAGGGCCGCGAAATAACGGTTCTGCCGGCGAAACACCTCGCGATCCACCGGCGCAAGCATCTCGTCGAGCAGGCTCTTGGGTGGCCGGCCCGCGAATTCGCCCAGATCCGGCTTCTTCCAGGGCACGATGTACATCACGTTGGGCAGTTCGCGGTTGCCTGTGATCTGCGTCGCATCGAGCTGGATCTGGTCGCGCAATGGCGACACGCCGCGCCCAGAGCGGAGAGCGCCGCCCGCCGGAGGCTTCGCGCCGGGCTTCGCTGGCGCAGCCGGTGCCCTGGATGCCGCCGGCCTGGCCGGTGCGGGCGCTACCGCCCCAGCTACGGGCTTGGCGTCCGCGCTTGAGGTGTTTACCGCGGGTTCCAGATCCTCTGCCTGCCCGACGGCACCGGTGGCGAGGAGCAGGACAGTCAGCAATGGCTTCATTTGGTGTCTCCACTCACGACTGGTGCGGGCGCGTTCGCAGGGGCAGGCTCACTCGCCGGCGCAGGAGCTTTGACTCCCGTACGGTGTCGCAGTTCGGCGATCCAGCCGCTCACGGGCTTGTCCTCGCCACTGAGCTGCCGATACTGCTCCATTTCGGCAAGCGCCGCGGCCGGCTCACCCAGATACAGATCGAGCAGCACACCCAGGTTGCGATGCGCCGGTGCATAGGCAGCGTCGGCAGCAACCGACTGCTGGTAGGCCTGGCGCGCCTCCGAGAACTTTCCCTGTGCGCGCCGCACCAGGCCCAGCTCGTCCCACGCCACGGGGTTCGCGGGGGCCCGCACCGTGGCGCGCTCGAGGGCGGCGGCCGCGGCATCGAGGTTGCCTGCGCCCTGCTCGACGATCCCGAGATTGATCGAAGGTTCGGCCAGCGTGGGGAACTGCAACTCGAGCTGCTGAAATTCCAGTTCTGCGTCGGTGACTTTGCCGCTGAGCGCGGAGGCCACACCGCGTGTGAACTCGACCACCGCGCGCGGTTCCGGGTCGGCTCCCGCGGGCACCGCCAGCGTGCGCACGAGGTCGCTCCACAGTTCCGTCTTGGCGTAGCGCGCCGGGCTCAGCTCCGCCAGGGCGTGGAAACTGCCGCGCACCGACTCGTCATAGACGCCGCTGAGCGTGCGCTTGGCGTTCACTTCATGAATGGCAATCGCCTGCTCCTCGAACGGAAACGACTGCTCCTCGAGCAGCGAATCAAACTGTTCGCGTTCCTCGTCACTCAGCTTCTTGGGCCGTTCGGAGGCCATCAGGTCCTTGGCCAGCGTGCGATACAGCTCCGCCATCTCGTAGGTGGCGGCGGTGGTCGTCGCGGCAACGTCGTAGGCGACGACGGCCTTGTAGCCGGCGAGCGCGGTTTCCATGGCCTGTTTCTTGGCCACCAGGGATTTCTTCAGTGGCGCCGTCAGCCGCACCGCGCGGAACGCGTCGCGTGCGGGTTGTGCCCGCGCGAGCCGCGCCCCGGCCGCCAGAAAGCGTGTGCGATCGGTGCGGCCGGCCCCGGCGGCGGCGTCGGCCTTGATGATTTCATCGCGCCAGTAGTCCAGGCGCGTCACATTGCCTGATTTTTCCGCCAGGCCGGCCAGGCGCGCGCGCGCCTCCATCGCATCCACCACCGGTGTTGGATAGTGCTGCACGAACTGTTCGAGCATGACGGAGGTGCGCGCCTGATTTCCCGCCTTGTCGTACAGATCAGCGGCCCTCAGGGTCGCTTCGCGCGCCACGGCTGGATCCTCGCCGGGTGCGGTGGCAATTCTTTCAAACTCGGCGGCGGCCATGGCGCCGCGTCCGGCTTCGACATAGGCGATGGCGAGCTTGCGGGTGACATCCGCGGCGAATTCACTCTTTGGGTAATCACGCCGGTACGCTTCCAGCACGCTGATGGCCTGATCCCACTGCTTGACGTTGATCAGCGAAGCCGCGGCGTCGTACTGGGCGGTGGACACCACCTTGGAGCCAGGCGCGACCGTCGCGACGCGCAGGAAGTCGGCGGCCGCGCCCGCTTCGTCACCCGCCTTGCGCTTGGCTGCGCCCTGCCGATACACCGCGGCGGCCAGCCGCTCGCTCAAATCGGCCCGCTCCGGCGCACCGGCCTCGGTCACCTGCAGAGCGTGCTGGAAGGCCGGCTCGGCTTTCTCATAGGCGCCCTGGTCGAAATTCGCCTGACCGACGATCGTCCAGGCGATGCGCTGCTTGGCAACGTCTACCGGCGGATTGCGCGCCAGCAGCGCCTCGGCCAGCGTGATCGAACGCGGCAGGTCATGCGCGGCAAAGACATCCTGCGCCGCGCGGGTGAGCACGCCGGAGCTTTCCGGATGTTCGGGGAACGTCTGCGCGAAATGCACCCCTGATTCGGTGGCGCGCGCGCGCACCTCGGCACGCGCACCGGCTGGGAGCGCATCCTCCTGCTTCTGCAGGGACACCAGCGCCGCATACCCCGCCGCGGCGGAGCGCGGCCCCGGCGGATAGGTATAGGCGGTGCGCTCGTATTCGGTAGCGGCGTCCAGGTACTGGCGGCTCTCGTAGAGCGCCTCGCCGAGCAGGTAGTTGGTTTCGACGGAATCCGCGTCTTCCGGAAAGGCTGCCAGCGAATCCCGGTACCAGCGCGCGGCCACGCTGTAGTCCTCGACGCGCTTGGATTTCTGCGCCTGCGCGTGGTAGTACTGCGCCAGGTCCTTGTAGGTGGTCTTGATCTCGGAAACCACCTGCGGAAACGCACTGCGCTCGCGCCCGCGCCAGAACGGCGCGCTAAACCCGTAGCTGTGCACGTATTCCGCCTTGCCCTCCACCACCAGGTCGGCAAAGCCACCCTTGGCGTAGGCATCGATCGCCTGGTTCGACAGCTCCGGCGCGTGCTCATCCACCGGATCGCGGGCGACGAACGCGCGATAGGTATTGGCCGCGTCCTGGAAGCGCTGCTTCTTCACGTACAAATCGCCGAGGCGCGAATAAAGCAGCCAGGCATAGGGCGTCGATCGGCGGGCGGACAGCAGCTGATCGAGCGATTGCGAGCCATCCAGGTAGGAAAAGGAGATGCTCATAACAAGCAGCGTATCGTCAGCCAGTTCGCGCTCGGCGCGTGACAGGCTCTCCCACCGGCGGGGCGCACCGCTCTGACGATTGAGCAGCGTGCGATCGAGCAGCTTCAGGAAGGATTGCAGGCAGGCCTCGTACTCGGACTCCTTGAACATCGACCAGCCATGCTTGTACAGACTCTGCTCGTAGAAAGCCGACCCGGTCGTGCCACGCGCGATCACCTGTTCGTAGGCGGCCTGGGCCTCGGGATAACGCTTGGCCGAGAACAGCAGTTCACCGCGCCGGAAGTGCACCTCCGGGATCTCGTGCGCGGCCGGATATTTCGCGACGATGCGATCGAGCGTGGCGAGCGCAGTGTCGCTCTGCCCGGTGGTCTCATAGGCCCGCGCCAGCTGGTAGAGCACCTGGTCATTGCGCGGGTAGTCGGGGTAGGCCTTCAGCAGGATCGAGTAGAGCCTGATGGCCTCGGCGCCCTGGGTGTCGACCAGCGACACCTCGTTGGACATGCGCTCCAGATCCCCGGAATCCAGGTTCAGGTCACCCAGGCGACGCAGCGCCTGGGCCCGCAGATGGTCGTCCGTGTTCTGCAGTTTCAGGAATTCACTGTAGCCCTGCATGGCCTTGGCGGTACCGCCGCTCACGCTGGCGTCCGGATGGACCTGGATATTGCCGGCGTTGCGCTTGGCCAGATCTCCAACGGTGGGGGCCGGATCTGCCGCCGCGGCGGCCGTCGCGCCGGCGATCAGCACCAGTCCAAGGATGGCGACTCGGCAAGGAGCGCTCACGGCTTGCCTCCATCACCCGGCGCACCTGCTGGCGCGGGCTCGGTCGCCGGCGCGGGCTCGGTCGCCGGCGCAGGCTCGATCGCCGGCGAGGACCCTGTCGCCGGCGCGGGCGGCGCTGCCGGAGCGGCGGCGCGATCGTAAATGTCGGCCAGCGCGAAGCGCGCCTGTACTTCGTACGCTGCCAGACGGTCCTTCTGCTCGAGCAGCGCGTTGCTCGCGAGCTGGTCCAGAAAGTGGCTCTGCTGCTGGGCCGAGTTCGCCAGTCCGACCCTGAGCTGGGCGATGCGCGCGGCCAGCGCGGCGATGCGTGCGGCGAATTCGCCCGTGTTGCCGGGCACGCTGCTGCGCGCGTTCTGCACGAGCACCCAGCGGTTCTGGGCTTCATTCAGCGCGGCATCGAGCGCGCGCAGTGCGCGCCGTTCGGCGTAGCTGCGCTGCTTGAACTGCGCATCAAGGCGCCAGTAGAGCACGCCCTTCATCAGGTGGATCTTGTCGCGTTCGGTCTGCAGTTCTTCGCTGTCGCCACCGGCGGCGCTGGCTAGCGCGCTCTCGAGCAGCCGGACCTTGGCCCATTGCGCGCGTTCCCTGGCGGTGCCCAGGGCCGCGACATCCGCGCCGGTCTCAATCGCCGTCAGGCGCGAATCGATGGCGGCGCGCGCAGCGAGCAGTTTCGCCGGCGCCTTGCTGGCAAGCAGCTGGTCCGCCCGCGGCAGTCGCTCGCCGTCGGCAAGCTGGCGCGTGGCGATCATGGCCGCAAAGGCGTCCATGCTGTCGTCCCAGCGCTTTAGGGTGCCGCCGAGGTAGGCCAGGTCGCGGTAATTTTTCAGTCCTTCCTGGAAATCATTCTCGGCCAGCAGGCTGTAGAGGTAGCGTGACTGGGGCGCGCCGGGCAGCTGCTGCAGCTGCCAGAACCACCCCTGCTGGTCCGACTGCGGGTCGGCGCCCAGCAGGTCATCGAGCATGTGGCCCTCGCCGACGCGCGCGACCGCCGCGTCAATGCGTTGCGCCTCCTGGTCGAAGGAGTTAATCGCGGACTCGTAGAACTCGGCGGCCTGTGCATTGGCGTTGAGCTTGCCGTAGGCGTAGGGCACGGCGAGGTAGGACTCCTGCACTGCGGCGTCGAGCAGGTTGCGGTTGTGCAGCTCGGTCCAGGGCGTGAGCGCCTCGCGATAGTTGCCCAGCGCGGCCTGCGCCCAACCGACGCCCAGCAGTGCGCGGGTTGAGTAGGGACCGGTGAGGCGCACGCGATCGAGCGCGACGCGCGCGGCGGCCGGATTATTGGCCTGCAACCAGGCATAGCCCAGCGCCAGATTCGCCTTGTCGCGCAGCGCCAGCAATTCGCTACCCGTCACCGCCATCGTGCCCACTGCGGTCAGGACCGGCGCCGCCTCGTCCATGCGGTTCTGGCGTACCAGTGAGACACCAAGGTTGAAGCGGGCATAGGCCATCCAGTCCGGCGGCCCCTGCCAGTGCGCCAGGCGCGCTTCGGCTTCGTCAAAGCGGTTCTGGCGCATGAGCACATTGACCAGCAGGTGCTGGCGCTCCGCCTCGAGCGCCGGCGCCAGCTCGCCGCTGATATGGCCAAGCGATTGCTCGCTGCGATCGTAGTAGCCGCGGGCGTACCAGACCTTGGCGAGGTAGAACCAGGCGCGATTGCGCAGCGCGGCGGGCACCTGGTCGGTCAGCAGCGTCTCGAAGCGCCGGCCCGCCTCATTGTGCATGCCGAGTGACAGGTACAGGCCACCGGCCAGGAGCGCCGCGTCCTGCTCGTGATGCGGCATGCGGTGCCAGTGCTCGTAGGCCTCCAGGCGCGTGAGCGCCTCGAAGTCATCGCCGGAGTAGAAACGGAACAGCACATCGCCGTAGTGCAGATCCTGCACCCGGATGGCGCTCAGGGCGTCGGGCGAAGTTGCTGTCCACGCCCCCGGCGCCGCGATCGCGCCGCCAAGCGAGAGCAGGATCAGCCGCCACATCGGGGGCTACTCCCAGTCCTTGATCTCGAATTCTGGCTGCTGGCGGCGCGCCTTGTCGGAAATCTTCAGCTCGAGGTATTTCGCGCCGACGCTTTTTTCGAACTTGATCGAAGCGCCACGCCGATAGTCACGATCGTTCGGCCCCTTGCCGCTAAACAGGGCCACCAGCTCGTGGGATCCGGCCTTGAGGTTGCCGACGTAAAGGCGCTGGACGCCGCCCTTGACCAGAGCCGCAACCTCGCGTGGCGTGTACAGATAATTGATGACTTCGCGATTGTCGACCCTGAGCGTGACCGAATCGAGGCCGAAGAAGCTGCCGACATCCATCGACACGAACACCGCGACCTGGGTGTTGGCCGGAAACAGCAGCTCTTCCTCGAGTACGAACAGGTCCTTGTTCAGATCGACCACCTGCTGCTTCAGATCCTGGATCTGTTCATCGAGAGCCCGCGTGCCGCCCTCGCCCGTCGCGTCGCCGGCCGGTGCTGCGGCGAAGGCGCCGGCCTCGGGGGTGGCCTCAGGCGCACCGGCGGTGGCCGGAGCGGCCACGGCCGCTGGTGCGGCCGCCGG
>WNFM01133032.1_pt2 | contig 28871 bp, 27 predicted proteins | sample 5400271 | NCBI WGS metagenome assembly WNFM01 (sample SAMN13153352, study PRJNA577476) | soil metagenome | isolation source: 60 cm saprolite on Douglas fir-dominated hillslope | place: USA:California | collected 2013-09-17 | reverse complement strand
AATATTAGACGAAGTCCAATTGTTAATCTATAATTCCCGCCATGGAAGCGATGCAGTACAACAGGGAAAATCTGGCGGACAAGCTTCGCGCTCACGGGATCAATCCGACGCATCAGCGCATCGAAATCGCGCACGCCCTGTTTTCCCGCTGCGAGCACCTGTCGGCCGACCAGATCATGGCGATCGTCAATGAACGCCATTCGGAGACATCCAAGGCAACGGTCTACAACACGCTCAACCTCTTTCTGGAAAAGAAGCTCATCCGGGAAGTGATCGTCGATCCGAACAAGATCTTCTACGACCCGAACACCTCAGCCCACTACCATATGTATGACGTCGAGTCAGGCAAGCTGACCGACATCGATGCGGCCGATATCCGCGTTACCGGCTTGCCGCCGCTCCCGGCCGGCATGGTCACCGAAGGCATGGACATCGTCATCCGCGTGCGACCCGCGGATTTCCTGCAGCAGTAGTTCTTCAGCGGCCGGAGAATTTCGCCGGGCGCTTTTCCTTGAAAGCCATCACCCCTTCGCGGAAATCCTCGCTTTTTGCCGCTTCGCGCTGCAGATCGCGTTCCAGATCGAGTTGCTGCTCGAAGGTATTGCTGGCCGACGCATAGATCGCGCGCTTGGTCAGCCCCAGCGCTCTGGTTGCCTGTCCGGCCAGTTGCCGGGCCAGCGCGTTGGCTTCGTCCATGAGCCGGTCGTCGTCGACGCATTTCCAGATCATTCCCCATTGCTGCGCCTGTTCGGCGCCGATTTTTTCCGCAAGCATCGCGGCAGCCATTGCGCGCGCGGTGCCGACCAGGCGCGGCAACGTGTATGTGCCTCCCGCATCGGGAATCAAACCGATGCGGCTGAACACCTGGATGAAACTCGCCGACTTCGCGGCAATGACGATGTCGCAGGCAAGCACCAGGTTGCAGCCGGCGCCGGCGGCGACGCCGTTGACCGCACAGATCACCGGATAAGGCAGCGCACGCAATTGCTTCAATAGCGGGTTGTAGTTCTTTTCCAGCGAACTGCCCACATCGGCGGGCTGCTCACCGGCACCCATCATGCGCTCGGAGAGATCCTGCCCGGCGCAGAAACCGCGGCCGGCGCCGGTAATCATCAGCACACGCACGCCATGGTCGGCCTGGATGATTTGCATCGCCTGCTTCAGATCCGCATGCATCTCGCCGGTGAAGGAATTCAGTTTGTCCGGGCGGTTCAGCGTGATCGTGGCGACCCCCTCGGAGATATCCAATAAAATGGCATTGAATTTCACTGGCGTTTTCCTCTTCTTGTCTTCGTCCGCGGGATGCGGTGCGTCGGCGGATTATAAAACTCACCCGGAAGGACAGGGCATGGCCTACGAAAATATCATCGTCGAAACCCGCGGCAAGGTCGGATTGATCACGATCAACCGCCCCAAGGCGCTGAACGCGCTGTCGCCTGACCTGATGCGCGAACTCGCTGCCGCGCTCGATGCCTTCGAAGCCGACGAGAACATCGGCTGCATGGTGGTGACCGGCAGCGACAAGGCGTTTGCCGCCGGCGCCGACATCAAGGCCATGAAGGAAAGGACCTTCATGGACGTCTACAAGGAGGATTTCATCACCGCCGAATGGGAGCGCGTTGCGCGTTGCCGCAAACCGGTGATTGCCGCGGTGGCGGGTTATGCGCTGGGCGGCGGCTGCGAGCTGGCGATGATGTGCGACTTCATCATCGCGGCCGACAATGCGAAGTTCGGCCAGCCCGAGATCAACCTCGGCATCATCCCGGGCGCCGGTGGCACCCAGCGCCTGCCGCGCTTCGTCGGCAAATCCAAAGCCATGGAAATGGTGCTGCTTGGCCAGGCGCGCATGATGGATGCGGCGGAAGCCGAGCGCGTCGGTCTCGTCAGCCGCGTCGTGCCGCTCGCGGAATTGATGAGCGAGGCGCTGAAAGCAGCGGACAGGATCTGCGAACTATCCCTGCCGGTCGTCATGATGGCCAAGGAATCGGTCAACCGCGCTTTCGAGACGACGCTGGCGGAAGGCGTGCGCTTCGAGCGGCGGCTGTTTCATGCCGGCTTTGCGATCGAAGACCAGAAGGAGGGGATGGCTGCGTTCATCGAGAAGCGCAAGCCTTCTTTCAAGCACCGCTGACGTTAACCTTTCACCGCAAAGGCGCAAAGGGAACGCAAAGGAAAACGGAACGGCACGATGCGGAGAGCCACGGCAGACAGTAGCAATCGGATCAGCATCATTTCATCTCTTTGACCGCAAAAGGCACAAAGACCATAGGCGACCAACCGACCCACCGTCCACTTATTCGTTTTCCTTTGCTTTCCTTTGCTTTCCTTTGCGTTCCCTTTGCGGTTAGAAGTGGGGGGGTTGGGTTGTGAACAGGGGATTCCCGGCCTTATAATGCGCGCCCACGCCGCTGTAGCTCAGTTGGTAGAGCAGCGCATTCGTAATGCGAAGGTCGCCAGTTCGACTCCGGCCAGCGGCACCATACAAGAGCACTTGCAGACCGGATCTGCCCCGGAATCGCAAGTGCTTTTTGCTTTTTTGCCGGAATTGGATCGGGCGTGAAAAAACTGGTTTTGCTATTGCTGCTGGCATTGTCCGGCCTCGCGCTCGCCGAGGATGATGGCGACGAATTGCTGGGCCTGATGGAAAAGTCCGCGACCAGGGAAATCGCGCTGGCCCACATCGATGACGTCAGGGCCAGGTGGGACGGAAGCGTATTCTGCATTGCAAAAGGCAACCCGCACGCGGCGGACAATCCGCAGTCTGCGGGATTCGTCGCGGTCAAAACCTACCTCGAAGCCCATCCAGAAGAACGTTACCGTCCGCGCCGCTACCTGATCATCCAGGGATTGCGCGCCGCGTATCCCTGCCCGCCGAAGTAGGGTTCGTCCGGGCGTCTTCTCCTATCGATAGACCATCACTGGAATCTTGGTGTGGGTCAACACGCGTGCTGTCTCACTGCCCAGCAACATCGCCGTCAGTCCGCGGCGGCCGTGCGATGCCATGAAGATCAGGTCGCAATCCCTCGTGGTCGCGGCCTCGATGATGCCTTCCCAGGGATGGTCGTTGGTCAGCAGCAGCGATTCGCAGGACACACCGGCATTGCGCGCCAGGTCTTCGAGGGCCTCGATCAGGCGCGTTCCGCGCAGCTTGGCGTCGCGCTCGAATTGCTCGGCAAGAATGTCGCTGGGGCCGGCTTCCGTGTAGATCAGGTAGGACGTGGCGGGGATCGCGTGAAAAGCCACGACGCTGGCACCGGCGAACTTGGCGAACTGGATGCCTTTTTGCGCCGCGGAATCGCATAACGCCGAACCGTCCGTCGGCAGCAGGATTTTCCGATACATCTCGCCCTCCTTTTCACGGGATATGTTTTATATTTATAGACCGTTCCGGCGCCTTATGGGTAATTATCGCGTCCATGGAATCAAATGGAAAACGGCTACAACTAAAAAACGGACAACCATGAAAATTACCGAGCTGAAGATCCACGTACTGAAGAGTCCGCTGGCCGAACCGTTCGCATTTTCGCAAGGCTGGGTCAGACAACGCTCGGCCACCTTGCTGGAGATCTTCACCGACGAAGGTATCACGGGCTGGGGCGAAGCGTTCGCCCAGGGGCTCGAGCCGCCGGAAATCGCGGCCGCCGTCATCGACAAGGCGCTGAAACCCTTGCTGATCGGCGCCGATCCGCTGGACATCGAAGTCCTCTGGCATCGCATGTATCACATGACCCGCGACTACGGGCGCAAGGGCTCCGTCATCTCCGGCATCAGCGCCGTGGACATCGCGCTTTGGGACATAGCCGGAAAATTTCACGAGTTGCCCGTCTATAAACTGCTGGGCGGCGCTTTTCGCACGCGCGTTCAGCCGTACGCGACCGGTTTCTATCGCATCAAGGGGCAGGGCGAAGCCAGGCGACTCGGCGAAGAGGCGATTCGCCACTTCGAAGCGGGCTTCTCGCTGATGAAGGTGAAGCTCGGCTACGGCGTCGACGACGACATCGCCTGCATGAAGGAAATCGGCCGCGCCGTCCAGGGCAAGCCGATCACGCTGATGGTCGACACCAACCATGCCTACGGACGCGCCGAAGCGCTGAAGCTCGGCCGTGCGCTCGACGAATACAACCTGCGCTGGTACGAAGAGCCGGTCGTCCCCGAGGATGTGCAGGGTTACGTTGAAATGCGGCAGAAACTTTCGATGCCGATCGCGGGCGGCGAAAACGAACATACGCTCTACGGTTTTCGCGAATTCCTCGGCGCCGGTGCCGTGGATGTTGCGCAACCGGACCTCGGCTCCTGCGGCGGCCTCTCCGCTGGTCGGCACATCATCGCGCTCGCGCAGTCGCATGGCGTGCAAGTCAATCCGCATGTCTGGGGCTCGGCAATCGCGCAGGCCGCGTCGCTGCAATTCATCGCGGCGGTACCGGTTGCGCATCATTCGCTGTTCGCGCAAGAGCCCATACTCGAGTACGACCGCTCCTCGCATCCTTTTCGCCAGCAACTGATCACGAAGCCGATTCAGCATGTCGGCGGTTGGGTCGAGATTCCGTCCGGTCCGGGGCTCGGCGTGGAAGTCGATCGGGCCGTGCTCGATAAGTACCGTACCTGAGTGGGCGGACTATAATCTGCGCACAGGGAAGCAAGGTGATATGTGAAAGTAAAAATCGTGCTGCGTACCAGGTGCTGCGTGCTGGGTAAAGTCGAAAGCCGCTGCGCGCTTGAATGGGCCTTTATCTCAGCACCCGGCACGCAGTACGCAGCACCGCATTTAGCCCGCCACTCTCATGAGTGAAGAACGCTCGTTCGAACGAATAACCAAGTCCGACCTGAAGAAGATCGCGCGTATCGCCCGGTCCGAGCGGGAGGAATTTTTCGGACGCCACCCGGAATGGGCGATGCTCTATCGCAAGCGCCTGGTTTGCGTCGCGCTGTGCAAGGACGCCGCGCTGCACTTCGTCAACGGCTCCACCGGCGTCGATGTCTTCGACGTCTGGAGTTTCTACGCGGAGCATGCGGAGGCACCCTTTCCGTTCCAGCAGTTCGTCAAGGCGGATTTGGGCAAATCGAAGTTCGGCCGCGATGCGTCGAATCCCGAGGCCTATGAGGGCAGGCGAATCGAACTGCGGGCCCGTTCGCTCGACTGCAAGCCGGGCGACGATCCGATCGAAGTCCTGCAGCGCTACCTGCGATCGGGCGAAACGCCGTCGGCCCGCGAGCTGCGGGACAAGGCGGTGGTGCTGATCGAGCCGGAACAGTTTCTCGGCTATGTAGTCTGGCCTTCGCTGGCCATGCCGAACGGTTGAGATCCCACACTGGGAATGACTCGGCGGGAATGACCGGCGGAAATGACTCGGCCCCGAACGAGGAGCTGTTCGCTCCACACTCGGGGCCGTCGTCTTTTTTATAAACCAGTTGGCGAAGCGGGCAGATCGTGCCTACGTCGGCTGGTCACTCCTCCCCCGGCTGTCTTGCCAGAAGTCTCCTCTGCGTCGGACCGGCATCAGCCGATCCGGCAAATTCCTGTATTCGGTGAAGCGACACCTTCCCTTGCGGCCTGACAAACCGCGGCGGGCATTTCGTTGCCGTACGAGCAGAACTCAGGCAGTCGCCGTGCATCGGTTGCAACACGCCACGGCGATGCATTCGTTGGGGTCCGGATGCCGTCTATGACATCGTTATTCCCGTTGGAATCTGCACTGGGGCAGGTCAACACCGAACAAACTGCCCGAAATCCGCGCCACTGGCGGCTTTTGCGGAAATCGTACAGTGGCGGGCAGACTAACTTCCCTCGGCCGACGGAGTCAATCTTGCACTGCGTCAAGACATGCCGGTGCTCCGGCGACCGCGAAATCGGTCATGTCGAACTTGTCGATAAACCTTCGCGGCCCCTGGAGCATCGCTGCGGAGGGCGGTATTGGAACGCTCCTGAATCCCACGGGAGTGGGTGCGGACGACCCGGCGCAATGGCCGCCACTCCGATGCGCAAAAGCGATGAAGCAATGAAAAGCGGCGCACCCTATTGCGGTGCGCCGCTGTTTCTATAGCCTTTTCGGCCTTAGTGATCGCTCACGGTCGGCCTGCTGCCACTGCTTAGCTGCGGCCGAATTCGACGTTCGTGCCGGCCTTTACTGCGACCTTCGTTTCTTCGCGACCTGAATCGGCGACATTGCCTGCTTGCCTTGCGTCGGCGCCGACGACCTGCACATTGGGCGCACTGGCACGGCCGTAGACATTGGCGACATGGTCGATCTGATACGTGGTCACGCCGGTTTCAGCAAAAGCGCCGGTGGTGGCAATCGCGAAGCCTGCAGCGATGATAAATTTGGTAGCTTTCATGGTGTTTTCCTTCCAACTGAGAATAACTGCTCTTGTCCTGCGATCTCCCGCCGGTCTCGGCGGGGGTGGACGAAAACCCTTTCGTCCGTCGCGTGAGTGCCATTAAACGCCTTTGCGGCGTTGCACAATAGACCAAAAGTGACCATAAGATCTATTCCATAATGGAATGTATGGCCTGGTTTGGGGGCGGGGATGGGGAATCAGCGCCCAAGCCTCAGGATTCGGTAAGAACCCAAGAGCTGGTACCAATCTGTTCCTGCGTCCCGAGTTATGGGCAACGCCCGTTTATGGTCAACGACCGGAATCCGGGAGAAGCCGGAATCCGGGAGAATCCGGAATGCCCCTGTCGGAATCCCCTTTTGGGAATCCAGCGAAGCTGGGCCTCGATCCTTGCATCTTCGCAGCACCCGGCCGCGCGCGCGATGCGACGTCACGAACGAACTTGCCGGTTTACTTGTCGATGTCATGAATGTGCCATTCCAAAGATATTTCTCATCGAATGCGATAGAAGCTTGCGAGGCCTTACGCGGAAGTGGCGCCTGCGAAGGAGACTTGATCGGCCCGTATGCGTTGCCGCGGCGCTCGCGGCATAATGGACAGAGCAAGAATCGAAAGTGTCGCCAGATTGAGTCACTCGCCCCGACAATGAATCCCGGTCTCGTAAAACCGTTACGTCACGTTGTCACGCTGGTCCTGCTTTTCCTGTGTCCGGCCATCGGCCACGCAGCGGATGAGAAGCGTGCCGGTGCGCACGAAACCGTGATCGCCGGCGACTACTTTGGCGCCGGCACGAATGCTTCCCTCGGCACCCCGGTGGAAGGCGACGCCTTCGTGGCCGGCGCGCAGGTGGAATTGAACAAGCCCGTCAACGGCGATGCTTTGCTTGCCGGGGGCGGCGTATCGATATCCGATCGCGTCGGCGGCGATTTGTATGCAACCGGTGGCAGCGTCACGATCGATGCGCCGGTTGCGGGCAATGCCCGCCTCGCCGGGGGGCGTGTCGAGATCACGAATCGCGGACAGGTTTCCGGCAAGACCACCCTTGTCGGCGGCCGCGTGACGGTGCTCGGAAAAGCCGGCCGCCAGCTCGTCGTGTTCGGCGAGCATGTCACGCTCGACGGTGAAGTCGCCGGCAATGTGACGATCGCGTCGCGCACGTTGTCCATCGGGCCGAGCGCACGCGTGGCGGGCAAGCTGACTTATCGCGGATCGCTCCCGGCGCAAGTCGATCCGGCGGCAGTCATCACCGGCGGAATAAATTACCTGAGCTTCGACTTCGAAGACGAAACCTACCAGCCCGTCGCCAGGGTGGTGGCCTGGGTCGGCGTGATTGCGTTCACCGTCGGGCTGTTCCTGATCGGAATGCTGGCGATCATCATGGCGCCCGATTCGACCGCACGCATGAGCAGGCTCGGGCGCGCGCGGCCGGTTTCCTCGCTCGCGCTTGGCCTGGTCACGATAATCTGCGTGCCGATCGCCGTCGTGCTGCTGATGCTCACCATCGTCGGCATTCCTTTCGCGTTCATGCTGTTGCTGGCCTGGCCGATGATCCTGATCTTCGGCTACCTGGCCGGCGTCATGGCGGTGAGCGATGCGGTCGCCGGGCCGAGCGCGGATGCCAAGGGAAGGCGCATCTTCCTGCTTGCCATGGGGCTGGGCGTCATGCTGCTGTTCGCGCGCGTCCCGTTCGCCGGCTGGCTCATCGGCACGCTGCTGCTGGTCATGGGTGTCGGCGCGATGTCGCTGAATGCGATGGGCGCGACAGTGCCGGTCAGGGTCAAAAAAGAAAAGCGTGCCGTCCCCGTCATCGGCGAAGCCGAACCGGTCTTGCGCCAGGAACCGACTTTCCGCATCGAGTAGGACCTTTAAAACCAGAGGAACAATGACAAGAACAACAAGAAGGATTTTTGCAGGTGCGGCACTGCTGCTTCTGACATTGGTGGCCGGCTGTGCAACGCCGAAGAAATCCGCGCAACCCGTGGTCGAGAAAGATATCAGCCGCGTGGTCAACCTCGGCGACGGCACCATCTGCGTGGAACCCGCGGGGCTAGGCGAGACACGGCAGGCCGCCGGCGCGGTTCAGCTCAGGGAATTACTCGAGTCCGACGCGAAGGCCGACGAAGCGCTGACCAAGGCCGGGGCACTCAACCTCAAGTCCGAAGAAGTCGAGGCGGTGTACTTCGACGCATGCCGCGCCTACTCGAACGCTGCGATCAAGCAGGAAGCCTTCGAGAAGGACAGGACGGTCTACCTCGGCCTGCGCCGGCAACTCGTCGCGCAGGGCGTGAAGCAATGGCAGGACAAGAAGGAGGGCATCGCAGATCCCGGCAAGCTCTGCTTGGTTGCCCTTGCCGATACCGATCCCGACCACCGCAGCTTCACGCGTGTCGTACCCACTGATGCCACGGTGAACGATTGCGCCCAACTCGCCGCGATGAGCGGCAGCAGCGAAATCCTGCTCGGCTGCACCAAGGGACATTGGCAAAACACATGGGCGAAGCGACCGATCGCGGTAAGCGCGAAGACCAGGAATCTTTCCGCAAAAGGAACGGCGTATGCGCCTGATCCGGATTGCGGATGGAACTGACTCGCGAACGCGAGTCAGTTCGTGGAGAAAAACAGTGCTGGGTGCTGCGTGCTGGGTACAGGGATGGAAACCTAAGGGCCAAAATCAGTTTCCAGTTTCATGATTTTTCCGGTCTTCTCCCAGCACTCAGCACCCAGTACTCAGCACCCAGCACTTCGCTCCTTCATTTTTTTCGCTTGTAATCTTTCGGCGGCGCGAACAGCGAATCGTGCAGTGCTTCCATCTTGTGCGACTTCACTTCCAAAGTGAACGTGAGCCGCGACTTGTCGCCGATGTCCTTCATGGTCTCGTCCATCGAGCAGGCTTCGCCGGCGAAACTCCATTTCACGTTCATCAGGATCGGCTGGCCTTTCACCTTGTCCAGCTTTTTCGCTCCCGCAAAGAACATCGCGCGATCCGTCGGGCTGACGTTTTGCGACAGGAAGCTGCCGATCATGCGGCCTACCTCGGGCGGCAAGTCCACCACCCTGTCCGGTTCGGTGTCGAGGCCGAGGAATTTCGCGCGCGCGCGGGCGAAAGCTTTCTCGAGAGCCGTTGCGTCTTTCAGCGACGGCGTGACCGGCGTCGTCCACAAGTCGATGCTGATCGTGCTGGTGGATTTGCGTGAAGCATTGTCCCTGAACGTGACCAGCCACTGGATGTCGTACTGCTCGGCGTCGAAGCCGTTGATGCTGCGCTTCTGGCCGGTCGGCTCGACTGTAAAAGTCGTGTTCCCGATTTTGAGCCGGCATCCCGTTTCATCGTCTGCGATCTTTCTGGTCGGCGGCTTCTTCGGGATCGGACTGGCACAACCCTTCAGCGGACACTCTGCGTACTGGTTGGATTTTCCATCCAGCGTCCACGCCAGTTTCCTGTCCAGCCGGTCGATGCGCGTCTCGGAGTCCCCGGCGCCGGCCAGGCGCGTGAACGTGCCGGCGCCCTTGACGCTGGATTCGGTGCGCTGCATGTTTGCCCGTGAGTAGGTAAGCGTCACGCTTTCGAAGGCGGGGAAGTCCCTGGTGCCCTGACTGGCTGCATGCATTTCCAGCACTGCGGTCGGGTTGATGGGGGTCTGGTCGGGATCAAATTTTGCAAGGCCCCCACAACCGGCCACGACCAGCGCCAACGCGGCGCCGCTAACCGCACTGCGAAACATGTACTCTTCTCCGTCCCGATATTTTCGGGTTGATCGACCGTGCAAGTGTAACCGGAGTTCCCGTGGGCGAAGCCGGCGAAGGATCCATGGAGACCAGGCGCCTTCGCGCATTTGGCCTGAAGACCGGGCGCCGGGGAATCGCCTACAATGCGGGACGATGGGCCCGGTCACCGACAACTAAATGAGGAGATAAAGAATGTTCAACCTTATCCGTGCACTGACCAACTTTCTGATCCTTCGCGTCGCTTCTGGCAGCGGAGCGCAGGAGGTCAGCGGAACCATCACCGTCGAGGAAGCATTGCAAGCGGAGGATGCCCGCTTCAAGGCGCAGATGAGCGGAGACGGTGCCGCGATGAAGAAACTGTTCGGCGACGACCTGGTTTACGTCCACTCCAGCACCGTGGTCGACACCAAACAGAGCTTCATCGAGTCCATCACCTCCGGCAACGTCAAGTATCGCTCCATGAACCGCGGCGAATCGAAAGTCCGCACTTACGGGGGTGTGGCCATCGTCAGCGGCAGCGCCAAATTCGAAGTCACCGTGAAGGGCGAGAACCGCACGCTGGATTTGCTGTATCACGCGATCTGGGCCAAGCGGCTGGCGGGGACCCAGTTCATTTCCTGGCAGGCGACGAAGAAGGCCTGAAGGGCCGCAAAGGCCGTGACTGTCGTGACTATCGTGACGGCCGTAAAAAGCCATAATCCAATATGCGGCTCCTATGCTGTTTACGCAGTCACGCAGTCACGCAGTTACGATAGTCACGACATCTTCGGCAGTTACGGTGAATGAAATGAACATCTCCCTGACCGAAGCGTCGCCCCGGGGGATGGCCGCGATCGCAGCGACAGTGACGCCCCTCGTCACTTACTACCGCCTTAACGAGCACGCTCGCCAGCGGCCCGGCTTGAGTTCCGGCGGCGGGCAATCGCTGGCCGGCCGCAAGTTTTTTTGCTCTATCATCCACTTCGCATAGTGCCCAGCGGCCGGCATTCGTCGCCGACGCGTCAGCGCAACGGTGGCATGGGGCTTGCCAATCCAAGAGTCTCCCTCGCATCGGCTGGAAACCAAAATGCCCGCCAGCAACCCGCAAATGCACCGAGAACCGGAACCGCAGAAAGACATTGCCAATCGCCTGATGTCGGCGTTGCAGCAGGATGAGTTCGTCCTCTATTCCCAGCCCATCGTCGCGCTCCTTCCGCAAAGCGACGACCGCGCATTCCACGAAATCTTCGTCCGTTTCAAGGAGGAGGATGCCAAGTTGCTGCCCCCCGGCACGTTTTTTCCGGTGCTCGAGGAGGTCGGCATGCTGCCTTACCTCGACCGCTGGGTGGTCAACCGGCTGGCGCGGCATGTACGCAGCGGGCTGAAGGTCAAGCCGATCTGGAATGTTCCGCGTTACATCGTCAATCTGTCGGATGAGACGCTCGCCGATGCGAAGTTCGGCGGTTACGTACTCCAGTACGTCGACGACTCCTATCTGACAGGCGGGGTGCTCGGCTTCGACATTTCATGCGAAAGCGCGAAGGCCCATCGGGCGCCGCTGCTAAGGCTCATGGCGGGGCTGCGCCCGCACGGCTGCACCCTGACGCTCGCCGGTTTCGACGGCAGCACGGCGATGCTGGCGGAACTGAAGGTGCTCAAGCCGGATTTCGTCAAGATCAGCGCAATGAACGTCGACCCGGCCAAAGTTCCCGAGATCAACCGCATGTGCCATGGGCTCAATGCGAAAACCATTGCGGAGCATGTGGAAAACGCCCGGGTGCTGGAACATCTGCGCCGCTGCAAGATCGACTTCGGCCAGGGCTTCGAAATCGGGAAGGTGGAACCGCTCTAGGCACGGGACGCCGTGCCGTCGTGAATATCGTGAATATCGTGAATGCCGTGAATCTGTGAATCCGCCGTAACATTCGTTACGGTTTTCCGACATTCACGGCATTCACGACATTCACGTATTCACGGTCTTTGTGCCACTTTCGTACGGTTCGCGTCCTGCCATCCCCCACCCAACGCCTTGATCAGCCCCACGCTGGCGAACAGCCGCTGGCCGTCGATCTGCGTGGCGAGGCGCTGCGTGGCGAGGCGTGTGCGCTCGGCATCGACGAACTCCAGGTAGATCACCAGTCCCGCCTCGTAGCGCGTCAGCGAAATCTCGGCGGACTGTTGCGCGGCGGTCAGCGCGAGGGATTGCGCCTGCGCCTGGTCCGCGAGGATGCGCAGGTCGGAGAGCGCGTCTTCCACGTCCCCGAATGCGCCCAGCACCTGGTTGCGGTATTGCGCGAGGTTCTCTTCGTACGCGGCCTTGGCAAGGTCGACATTGCCCTTGATGCGGCCGAAGTCGAGCAGCGGCCAGCTGAAGCCGGCGCCGATGCCACCGGTGCGGCTGTCGGACTTCAGCAGGTCTCCAAGCTTCGCGCTCTCGAAGCCGAGCGAGCCGGTCAGGCTGAAGCTCGGAAAGTACGCGGCCTGCGCGACGCCGATGTCGGCATTGCGCGCAGCGAGCAGGCGTTCCGCGCGCGCGACGTCGGGCCGGCGCATGAGCAGTTCCGAAGGCAGGCCGACAGGGATCTGCGGCGGTACGATGTTCAGCGGATTCTCGGCGAGCGTGAAATCCGCCGGCGGCCTGCCGGTCAGGATCGCCAGCGCGTGTTCGAGGCGGACGCGATTCTTGTTCACGCCGATCAGGTCGGATTGCGCCTGCGCGAGTTCCGTCTGCGCGCGCGTCACGTCGAGCTCGGTGCCCACACCACCCTCGTAGCGTACGCGAATCAGATCGAGTGCCTGAACGCGGATGTCGATGCCGTGGCGGAGCACGTCCTGCTCGGAGTCCAGCGAGCGCAATGAAAAGTACGTCTGCGCGATGTCCGCTTGCAAGGTCAGCAGCACGGTGAAGTAATCGTCCGCCGTGGCGTCCAGCCGCGCGGTCGCGCTTTCCACCTGCCGGCGCACGCGACCCCAGACGTCGATCTCGTAAGCGGCATCGAGCGGCAGCCGGAAATCGTTCGCCGTGAAACCGATGACCGGCGTGCCGGGTTGCGCGGGCCGGTTTGCCGAATAGCGCGTCCTCGACACGGACGGGTCGAGGCTTATCTCGGGAAAGTATTGCGCTTCGACGATGCCTGCGATCGCGCGTGCCTGCACCACCCTCGCCGCGGCGGCACGCAGGTTCGGGCTCGACACCTGCGCCTGGTCTTCCAGCTCGTTCAACTTCGCATCGTTGAATACATTCCACCATACCGGCGGCAACGGCTGGCCGGCCGTGTTCTGGCCGGCTTCCTTGAAGGATTGCGGCGTGGCGTCGTGCGGGCGCTTGTAGTTCGGCCCGACGGCGCAGCCTGCCAGCGCAATTACCAGCGCCGGCACCAGCGCCTTGAGCACGGCTGTTCGATTCATCGTTCGCTCACTTCTTCTCGGCGACGGGCGCGGGTTTCGCAGCCGCTGGTGTCGCAGGCGCGGGTGTCGCGGCCGCGGCTGTCGCAGGGGGTGCCGGCGGCGGCGCCAGCCTGACCGGCACGCCTTCGCGCAGGAAGTCGGGCGGGTTCGTGACGATCATTTCCTTCTCGTTCAATCCGGCGATGACTTCGATCTGCTGGCCGAAGTCGCGGCCGAGCGTGACCTTGCGGATGTGGATGACGTTCTCTGCCACCGCCGCGACCTGCGGGCCGTCGGCGCGCATGATCAGCGTGTTGGACGGCAGGATGATGCTGGGCGTGGGCTGGTTCACCTTGAAGCGCACCGTCGCATACAGGCCGGCGAGCAGTTCACCCTTGTCGTTGGGCACCTGCACTTCGGTCAGCAGCGTCTTGGATTGCGGATCGAGTGCGCCGGCGGTGCGGACCACCTTGCCCGGGAAGGGCTTGCCGGGAAATTCCTGCAGCACCACGTCCACCGGCGCGCCGGTCTGGATCAGGCGCATGGCGTTCTGCGGCACGTTGATGTAAAGGCGCAACGTCGCGAGCTTGGCGAGCCTGTACATCCAGCCGCGATCGCTCGAACCGGCGTTGATCAGCTGGCCGACTTCCACGTTGCGCGCGGTGATGGTGCCCGCGAACGGTGCGAGCACGCGCTGGAACATCTTCGTTTCCTGCAGGCGTTGCACGTTGGCGTCCGCCGCGGCGTAGTCCGCCTTGCGGGCCTCGTAGGCGCCGATCTTTTCGTCGACTTCCTGCTGGGAAACGCCCCTGCGCTCGAGCAGGCCCTTCCAGCGTTCGGCGGTGGTGCGATCCAGTTCCAGGTGCGCCTTGACCTGCTCGCGGTTGGCGATCGCCTGCTTGAACTCGCGGTCCACTTCCGGCGTGTCGATCTCGGCGAGCAGCTGGCCTTCGGCTACCTTGGCGCCGATGTCCACCAGCCAGCGCTTCACGTAGCCGTTGGTGCGTGCGTAGATCGGCGCTTCCTGGTATGGCAGCAGGGTGCCCGGCAAGCTTATCTCGCTGGCCGCGCTGCCGCGGGTCGCGGAGATGACGTTCACGATCGGGCTGTTGTCCTTCGGGATGTCGGCATTGGCCTTCTGCGTCTGCAGCCGCGGGATCAGCCCGATGCCGAGCAGCCCGACCAGCACCAGCACCCCGGAGATCATCACGATGGCAATCGTGCGGAAACGGCCGCCGCCGGGCCTGCCGCCGGATGCCAGGGCTTTTCTGATTTCGTCGCTTGTGTCGTCGTATTCCATGTCGGACCTCTATGTCGGATGAATCAACCGGCCTGCGACGCCGTGTTCAGCAGCGGCTCGGGCTCGGTCGTGTGGCGCAAACGTTCGCGGATGAACGCGAAAACCGTCGGTACGAATAGCAATGTGGAAAAGGTCGCGAACAGCAGGCCGCCGATGACGGCACGGCCCAGCGGCGCGTTCTGTTCGCCGCCTTCGCCCAGGCCCAGCGACATCGGCACCATGCCGATGATCATCGCCGAGGCGGTCATCAGCACCGGGCGCAGCCGCGTGAAGCCGGCGGCGAGCGCCGCCTCGTGCGGGGTCTTGCCCTCGCGCAACTGTTCATTCGCGAACGTGATGATCAGGATGGAGTTCGACGTCGCCACCCCCAGGCACATGATCGCGCCCATCAGCGAGGGCACGCTGAAAGTCGTGTGCGTCATGAACAGCATCCACGCAATGCCGCACAAAGCGCCCGGCAGCGCCGTGATGATGATAAACGGGTCGGTCCACGACTGGAAGTTCACCACCATCAGGAAGTAGATCAGCATCGCCGCGAAGAGCATGCCGTAGCCCATGCGCGTGAACGCCGTGTTCATGCTGTCCACCTGGCCGCGCACGGTCAGCTTGCTGCCCGGGGGCAGCTTCGGCTCAAGCGGTTTGCCGTCCGGTCCCTTCGGCGGCTCCGCCTTCGCGCAGGCCCACGAGGTCAGCATGCCGGGGTTGGCCGGGCACAGCAGGCTCTTCATGAACGGCGGCTTCGGCGGGTAGTAGAGGTCGCGACCCTGCACGTTGGCGAGGACGTCGTATACCGGCTGGATGTCGTAATGGCTGATGACGGCCGGCGTTTCGCGCCGCTCCACCGTCGCCACGTTGGACAGCAACTGCATGCTCGACGCGCCGCGCCCGTTGCCGGGCAGCTGCGTGTTCATCATGTCTTCTATCGAATCGAGTTTGTACTGCGGCGTTTGCACCGCGATCGGATAGGTCACCCCGGTCTTCGGATCCGGCCACAGGTTGAAGCTCACGACCGCGCTCGACGACAGCGCCGTCAGCAGGTTGTTGGCGACGTCGCGCTGGGTCAGGCCCAGTTCGGCGGCACGCACGCGGTCCACGTTGACCTGCAGGGCCGGCGCATTCAGCACCTGGAACAGGTGCACGTCCACGGCACCGGGGATAGCCTTCAGCTTCGCCTCGATCTCGCGTGCGATGCCGTACAGCTTCGGGCTGTACCCGGCGACCTGCACGTCCACGGGCGAGGGCACGCCGAAGTTCAGGATCTGGTTGACGATGTCCGCCGGCTGGAAGAAGAAGGTGACGTCGGGGAAGCGCTTCGGCAATTCCGTGCGCAGCATCTGCACGTACTCGGGCGTGGACTTCGCGCGCTCCTCCTTGAACTTGATCAGGATTTCGCCGTCCGCGGAACTCAGGGCGGGGGAATCCACGAAAGCCATGTTGACCGGCTGCGGCTGGCCGATGTTGTCCATCGACAGCGCGATGTCGCCGGCCGGAATGATTTCACGGATGGCGTTCTGCACCTTCGTGAATACGACTTCGGTTTCCTCCAGGCGAGTGCCGGGGGCCGCGTTCACGTGCATGCGGATCTGGCCGGCATCCACCTGCGGAAAGAAGTCGCGGCCGATGAACGGCATGATCGCCACGCTTGCCAGCCCGACCAGGCCGAACACGGCGAACAGCACGATGCGGTTGTTCAGCGCCCAGTCGAGCGCGCGGATGTAGCGCACGCGCACGCTTTCGAAGCCCGATTCGAATCCATGCTGGATGTACTGGAACACGTTGCGCCGCTTCACGGGCGCGGCGTGCGCTTCCTCGCGCGAGGTGCCGATGTGCACTTCGCTGCGCAGCATGTATTTCGCCAGCACCGGCACCACCGTCCGCGACAGCAGGTAAGAGGCCAGCATCGCGTACACCACGGCCAGCGCGAATGGCACGAACAGGTATTGCGCCGGGCCGGTCAGGAACACCACCGACACGAACACGATACAAATCGCGAGCGTGGCGACAAAGGCGGGCACCGCGATCTGCTGCGCGCCGTCGAGAATGCCCTGTTCCAGAGGTTTGCCCATGTCGAGGTTGCGGTGGATGTTCTCGATTTCCACCGTGGCGTCATCCACCAGGATACCGACCGCGAGTGCCAGGCCGCCCAGGGTCATGATGTTGAGCGATTCGCCGGTCAGGGAAAGAATGCACAGCGAGGTCAGGATCGATAGCGGGATCGAGATCGTCACGATCAGCGTGCTGTGCCAGCTGCCGATGAACAGCAGGATCATGAAGCCGGTCAGCAGGGCCGCGATCAGGCCTTCGAGCACCACGCCGTCCACCGCCGCGCGCACGAAGGAGGACTGGTCGAACAGTTCGCTGATCTCGATATCGGGATAGGTCGCGCGCAGCGCGGGCAGCGCGTCCTTGATGCCCTGCACGACGTCCAGGGTCGAAGCGCCGCCGGTCTTCAGCACGGTGAGCAGCGCCCCGCGCCGGCCTTCGCTGCGAACCACGTTGGTCTGCACGCCGAAGCCGTCGCGCACGTTCGCCACATCGCGCACGTAGACCATCGAGCCGTTGACGGACTTGATCGGCACGTCGTTCATGGCCGCGATGTTTTCCGGGTTGCTGTTCATCCCGACCATGTATTCCTTGGTGCCGATCTTCGCGCTGCCGGTGGGCAGGTTCAGGTTCTGCGCGGTGAACGTGTTGGTGATGTCCATCGGGTTCAGGCCGTGCGCGGTCATGGCGGCCGGATCGATGTCCACCATGATCTGGCGCGGCTTGCCGCCGAACGGCAGCGGCAGGCGCGAACCCCGCACCGGCGCGATGGCCTGGCGCACGCGATACAGGCCGAAGTCATAGAGCTGCGCTTCGGAGAGTTTGTTGCTTGCCAGCAGCAGCTGGATGATCGGCACGCTGGATGCGTCGTATTGCAGGATCAGCGGCGGAGTCGTGCCCGGCGGCATGCGGCGCAGGATGGTCTGCGATATCGCCGTGGTCTGGGCCACCGCATTGGCGATGTCCACACCCGACTGGAAAAAGATCTTGATGATCGTCGCGCCGTTGACCGTCTGCGACTCGATCGACTTGACGTCGTTGACCGCGGAGGAGACCGTGAACTCGCTGAACGTCGTGATGTACTTCTCGAACTGCGCCGGCGGCAGCCCGCTGTACTGCCAGATGATGCTGACCACCGGGATGTTGATCTTCGGGAAGATGTCGGTCGCCATCTTCTTGATGGCGACGATGCCGAGGACCAGGATGAGCAGCGCCATCACGATGAACGTGTAGGGGCGGCGCAGGGCAAGGACGACTATCCACATGGTTGGGACGCCTTATAAACTGGTTTCGCCGCCGGAAGCAGTCGCGCCCCCGGCGGCGGGAAATCGGGTGATATGATGTCGCTTCGTTACGAGACGCTACGGTTCACAAGTCCATCTTAAAACGAGACGGACCGTTTTGTAAAATACACTTCGTTACAATCAGCCCCGGGAACCCTTGTATATGGCCAGAGCCGCTGCGACCGAAATCATCGAGGACGACGCCCCTGCCCAGAAGGGCAGGCCGCGCAGCTCGGAATGCCACGGCGCCATCCTCGATTCGGTTCTGCAACTCATGCAGAAGGACGGCTACAACGCCGTCACCATCGAAGGGGTCGCCCGCCACGCCGGTGTGGGCAAGCAGACCATCTACAGATGGTGGGGGTCGCGTGCCGAACTCATCCTCGAGGCTTTCGCCAACCACGCCGCCGACCTGGTGCCGACCCCGGACCGCGGATCGCTGCGCGAAGACCTGGAGGCGTTCATCAGCGCCGGCTTCAAGCGCCTGTCCCGGGACTATGGCGCGATCATGCGCGGCCTCATGGCCGACGCCGTGCTCGATCCCGACTTCAACAAAATCTTGCGCGAAGCTTTCATCCTCAGGCGCCGCGCCGCCACCATGGAAATCCTCAAGCGCGGGGTCGAACGCGGCGAGATCGCCAAAAATACCGACCTCGAACTCATGACCGACATGCTCTTCGGCCCGGTCTGGTTCCGGCTCCTGGTCCAGCACGCCAAACTCGACACCGCCTTCGCCCGCCAGCTCGTCGGCGCGGTCATCGGCGCTTTCGCGCCGAAGCGGGTGCGCTAGCGCTCGCGTTGCGGCGCTACGCTTTGCCGTGTCCCGCGGCGCGGGATTCCCTAAAGGGATACCGGTCTTCGACCATAACCGGGCTTCGCCCATAAATGTCGTGTCCAAAAAACACAGCGCTGCATCCATAAAATATATAGTACGGACCGTATCGTTATTCCGCGTTGCAGCATAGTAGATGGGGTCGCCTGCAGGTAGTCAGCGCCGGCGGGACATAACACTCATGCCATTGGGGAATGTCTGGGCATCGCTCCTTACGACTTTCACGATATTCACGGCATTCACGGCCCCCATCCGGATTGGGTAAACTCCCCGCCTGACCCCGCCATCCCCACAACAACATGGCTACCAAGAAAAAATCCCCCAAATCCCGCGGCTCGAAGTCGGATAGTTCCCGGACAAGGAAAGCGGAGCTGGCGAAATCGAAATTTGGTCAATCGAAGGCCGGGCAAACGAAATCCGGTCATGCGGCCCCGGTAAAACCGGCGGCTACGCAAGCGAAAAAGCCGGGCGGGGCGCCGAGCCCGTCTGCAAAGAAGCCCGAACACAAACCTGTAACAGAGAGGCCCGCCATGCCGACACTCCTTTTCTACCAAAAGCCGATCGCGCTGAACCGCGAAACCCATAAAAGCCTGAAGGTTCGCAGCGTGCCGTCGTTCTCCTACGCGGCGGGCATCAATTCCGTGCCGCTGACCTGCAACGAGTTCGCCTCCGCGGCGCGGCAGTTGCCGATCCTTTTCGTTCCCGACTCCCAGCAGAACCTCAGTCCCATCGCGCTGCTGGGTTTGCGCCGCGACCAGAACCTGTTCGTGGAAGAAGACGGGCGCTGGTCGGGCAGCTACATCCCGGCGTTCATCCGCCGTTACCCGTTCGTGCTGATCGAGGGCGGCACGCCCAATGAACTCACGGTCGGCATCGACGCGGCTTTCCCCGGTTTCAACACCGAAGTCGGCGAACCGATGTTCAAGGACGACGGCACCGAAGGCCCGGGACTCAAGCGCGCGATTGAATTCCTCAACGCCTACCGGATCGACGCCAGGCGCACGCAGGACCTGATGGCGGAACTGAAACGCCTCGACCTGCTCATCCCGCGCGCGATCACCGTCCAGCAAAAGGACGGTTCCAAGTTCAACCTGGAAGGTTTCTTCGTCGTCGACGAGCCGCGCCTTGGCAAGCTGGAGGAGAAGGAGGCGGTTGCCCTGTTGCGCAACGGGCACCTGGCGTGGATCTACATGCATTTGCTCTCGATGCACAACATCGCCGACCTTTCCGCGCGACTCGAGCCTCGCGACGCGGTCAAGAAATCGGCGTAGCCGAAGGCGCGGAAGAAGCGGAAAGTAGACATCACGTTTCACCAGGCCGGGGGCAGCCCGGCGGCTGGTCACCTTGATTGCGCTCGCCAAGACAACCGAAGGTTGCAGTGGAGGTTAACCTGCTCTATCTCTTCGCGCATCCTGTCGTGCTCTTTTTCTTTTCAATGATTGGACGGGATGAACAGGATTGACGGGATGAAATGCGGTACCGACCTGTTACTCCTTGTTTCCATCCTGTTCATCTTGTTAATCCTGTCCAGCTCTGTTGCTCTAAATAATTAGACAGGATGAACAGGATTGACGGGATGAAATACGCGATCGATTTTCTGTTCCTGTTTCCATCATGTCCATCCTGTTAATCCTGTCGTGTTCTTGTTACTTTCAGTAATTAGAAGAAGGCCACCCCTGGAGTCGCGCGCCGTATTCACGGGGTGCCCCTGCGCAGCCTGACTCGACAAGGCGACTGCGCAACTCGACCTGGCGAGGCGTACACAACGTGACCACCCACCTCACCCCAGCCCTCTCCCCCCGCCAGCGGGCGGAGAGGGAGAGTGACAGGCAATAGGGCAAAAGCAACGGGCAACCAATTGGCCGCCCGTTTTGATTTTCTTGCTTTTAGTTTTTTGCTTTTACCTCTCCCTCTCCGCCTCAGGGGGACAAGGGAACACTCATATGCACCCGGAGGGGTGTGAAGCGCAAGCAGAGGGCTGGGGTGAGGTGGCATCGAGTCGAGCTGCTCGGCGCGCCTCAAGGGGAGAAAGGGCAAATGCCCTCGGACAATCCTAGGCCCTGAACTTCTTTCTCGCACCACCCAGTACTGTCATTCGCTTTCCTCTTTCCTCTTTCCCTCTTTACTGGCGAGTTTCCTTCAACATGCTTACAATGTAATTACGTCATCGGTTGGCGGGGGAATCCGGATGGAAGCGAAAGTGGTCAGGATCGGTAATTCGCAGGGCGTCCGGTTACCCAAGGCCGCGCTGCAGCAGGCGAGGCTTTCGGCCGGGCAGCGCGTTCGGCTCGAGGTCGTCGAGGACACCATCGTGATCCGGCCCGAACGCAAGGTCCGGCAGGGGTGGAAAGAGGCCTTCGCCAAAGCCGGTGCGCCAGATACGGAAGACTTGTGGCAGGGCGTACCACACGATGAAGCCTGGGACAAATAATCCGGATGCCCGCAAGTCCTCCCCGCGCCGCGGTGAAATTTACTGGGTGGCGCTTGATCCGACAGTCGGGCGGGAAATCAGAAAAACCCGACCGGCGCTCGTGATTTCCCCAGACGAAATGAACCGGGCTCTCGGAACCGTCGTCCTCGCGCCGATTACCTCAACGGTCCGGGACTTTCCGACCCGCTATACGATCCGCCTCCAGCGCAAAACTGCATCTGTGGCCCTCGACCAGATCCGCATCGTGTCGGTGGAGCGGCTCCTCACGAAGATGACCACGGTCGATCCGCAACCGGCGCTCGCCATACTGCGGGAGATGTTCGCGGACTGAAACCCGGCAGGCCTGGAACATAAAGCTGCTGCGGGGAGAGTTAACGGATGAAATCCTCCGTGCTGCAGTAAAATCCTTCTTGCTAAACTCCGCGCCCAAATTGTTGTCTTTGACTTTGCCTTGGAACCACTAGCCCCTTTCCCCTAACCCCTAGTCCCTAGCGAAATGAGGAACTCATGAAGCTCTACTATGCCCCCGGTGCCTGTTCGATGGCTCCGCACATCGTCGCCAACGAAGCCGGACACAAGCTCGACCTGGTCAAGGTCGACATCCCGAACAAGAAGACGGAAACCGGCGACGACTACTGGAAGATCAACTTCAAGGGCTACGTCCCGACCTTGCAGCTCGACAACGGCGAAACGCTCACCGAGGTTGGTGTGATCTGCCAGTACCTGTCCGACCAGAAGCCCGAGTCGGGCCTGGCACCCAAGGCCGGCACGATGGAGCGCTACCGTCTCATGGAGTGGCTGAATTTCATTGCGGCGGAAATGCACAAGCAGTTCGGTGCGCTGTTCAATCCGAAATACACACCCGAGATGCGGGAAATCCAGCTCGGCGTCATCGGCCGCCGGTTGAAGCCGCTGGAAGAAAAACTGGCGGACAAAAGGCAATACCTGATGGGCGACAAGTTCACCGCGGCGGACGCCTACGCCTTCACCATCCTGAACTGGAGCAAAGGCCTGAAGCTCGACCTCTCGCCCTGGCCGAACATCAAGGCGTATTGGGAGCGGGTCGGGAAAAGACCGAAGATTCAAGAGACGATGAAGGCGGAAGGGCTCGCGTAGTTAGATCGGGCCGGCGGCAGCCCCGGCCCGGTTTTTCTACTTGTAAAAGACGTGTCCCCCGATCCTGGTGATCGGTTTCTGGCCTTGCGCCCAGCTCGGCCTGATGTAGGTGGCGTGGTAATGCATCGCGCCATCGAGCACCGGCGGCTGCCGCCCGAAATAAACTTCCTCGGCGGCGTGGCGGGCCTGTTTCCATTGCTCGCCTTCCGGATGCGGGACGATGTCGAATTCCGTCCATGAGAATGCGCCGACATTGCGCCTGCGCAGCCAGTCCCATCTTTTCTCGTACACGACCCCGCACACCGTGTCCGGAAAACGTCGCGACAGCACGCGATTCATGGTGACTTCCGCCACCGCGTACATCCCGGCGAGGGTTTCGCCGCGAGCTTCGTAATAGACGTTGAGTGCGAGACAGGTCAGTTCCCGCTTCTCCGCCCGATTCGTATCGAGAAACTGCGCCACGCCGGCGAAAGTCGCAACGATCCCCCCGAGAACCAGGACGACGATCCACGGACCCTTGTTCCACGTGTACCAAAAAAAGCGCAAGTCGATCCACCAGCGGGCCAGCAGCGGCATGCGGGAGGAGCGGCGCCTGGAGAAGAATTTGATCAAGCTATCAAAGTACCTCTTCAAGGTAAGCCCGGAGGCTGAGCAATTTGATCTTGCGAAAGTTCTTGAGTGCCAGAAGCGCCTTATCGCCAGTCACTATTACGTACGCCCCGCCAGTCACGGCGCATTCCAAAATCCGGTTGTCGGGCTCATCGGCGAGCACTGCGAACTTGCGACGAGGTTTGACGACAGTAGACAAGTCGGATAGAAAGACCGCCACGTGTGCCAATTCCTCGGCATCGCGCGAGAATTTCCTCGCGAGAATGCCCAGAAGTTCATCCAGAATCGGCTTGGAAAGAAGAAGCTGGTCTCTCTCTTCGATGATTCGGCGAAGCGCGATGTCCGCCCGCCCGCCGGGGAAAACCAGGGCCGACACCAGAATATTGGTGTCGAAAACGACCTTCATTGGCGAAGGTAGCGTTCCAGATCCTGCTCGGAGAGGATGCCTTTCGCGCGCGCCTGGCGGCTCCAGTATCCTTGCAGGTCACGCAATTCCTGAAGCCGGCGCTCGATTCCCGCGAGGCGCAACGCGTCCTGAATAACAGCACTTAGCGTCTTGCCTTCCGCACGGGCGAGTGCCTCTGCATCCCTTGCGAGATCAGGCGGCAGGGAGATGGTTTTCTTGACCGCGGTGCCCATGAGTCGTTCCTTTTGTCGACGGTGTGAATTAATCATACCGGATGCCACGCGATGATGATACCCTGGCAGAAGGCGCCACAGAAGCCGCGACGAAAAAGACGTGTCGCATGACGGCGTAACAGGGTAAGGGCAAGACTAAGGGCGGGTGGTGTGCTGGCGAGTTGCTCGGCGCGCTGCAAGGGGGAAAAAGCAAACACTCTAGGGCTTACGGCTTTTACTCAGTCCTGAGTTATGGGCGAAGCCCGGTTATGGCAACGCCGGTATCCCCTTGCGGGAATCCAGCGAAGTCGGGCAGTCCTGTGCCTTCGCAGCACGCAACACCCGGTACCCAGCACCCGCCCTCGGTCTTGCCCTTACCCCGACACGCCGTCACGACCGTCACGTTCGTCACGAGCCTCGTCTCGTCACCGGCTCCACCTCGTCACGGTTTCTTTCTTTCCTCTTTCCTCTTTCCTGCTGCGCTTCAAGTGTGCCCTTGTCTTTTACCTTTATGCCGCGCCAAAACCAACCCTGTTCCTCTCCTGTTTAGCGCTGTACATGGCGGCATCCGCCGCCTTGACGAGTGCGTCGGCGTCCCGGGCGTCTGTCGGATAGACCGCGATGCCGATGCTGGTGCCGATGTCGACGCTCTGCTTGTGGCCGCCGAGTTGGAACGGCGTAGCAAGGACAGCAACGATTTTCCTGGCGACCGTTTCGGCTTCCTCGCGCCCGCCGATGTCGGGCAGGATCACGATGAATTCATCCCCTCCGACGCGGGCTACCGTGTCGGATTCGCGTACCTGGTGACGGATTCTCGAAGCTACGGCTTTCAAGAGCTCGTCGCCGGCAGTGTGTCCCAGGGTGTCGTTCACCGGTTTGAATTTGTCCAGGTCCAGATACAGCAGCGCGAACTGGCGGGCGTTGCGTTTGGCAAGGCTGATCGCCTGATTCAGCCGGTCGTCGAACAGCAAGCGGTTCGGCAGGCCGGTGAGGCTGTCGTGATGCGCAACGCGCTGGATGCGCTCCTCCGCGAGCTTGTGTTCCGTAATGTCGGTCGTCACCGCAAACCAGCCCAGGACTTTGCCTTGCTCCCCCACATGCGGCAGGAACTTGGCTTCGATATGGCGGGATTCCCCGCTCGGGGCCGTGACGATTCGCTCATAACTGACCGGATGTCCCTGCAGCACTTGCACAAGATGGCCCTCGATCTTGCGGTGCCCCTCGTCGCCAAGGACCTCGCGTACGTGCTTGCCAACAATGTTCTCGACGGCAAGGCCGTAATATTCGGCGAATGCCTTGCTTGCAAATCCGCAACGCTGGTTCTCATCCCAATACGCGGTCATTGCGGGAACGTATTCGGCGAACAGGCGTAGCTTGTCTGCGTTATCACGCAGGGCGCGGTCCGATCGCTTGCGCTCGGTGATGTCGGTGCCGACGCCGCGGTAGCCCTTGAACTCGCCGGAGGCACTCATCACCGGATCCCCGCTGATCGAGATGGATCGCTCGGCATCGTCGGTTCCGAGCCGCGAGAACTCGAAATTGCGAAACGGCTGGTGTGCATCCAGCACCGCCCGGTGCGCCAGCCAGCCCGCCTCATCCGGCGACAAATACGGTATTTCCCAGATGCGCTCGCCAAATTGCGCGCCCCGGCGAAACTTCGAGTAGGTACCCGCCTGCTTGTCGGCGGCACCGCGCGTGAGCCGATGCTCGGCGTCGCTCTCCCAGAAGAAGTCAGAGGACATCTCCGTCAGGCTGCGAAAGCGCGCCTCGCTCGTGCGCAACCGGCGCCTGAGTGTGTTGATTTTTCCGCCGACGATGGTGAAAATCGGCAGGAATCCTGCAAGCAGCAGCCAACTCATCCATTCTTTGGTTACGTTTTGGATTGCCTCCGGCCGCAAATACATCAGCAGATTGATGACGAGGGCGTACGCCGCCAGCGTGTAGAGCGTAACCACCCCGTATTCGCGGGAGTTGAGGCGGAAGATGCCGAACTGAAACACGACGAAACAGCCGAACAAGGCAATGTTGCGGCCATCGTCCATGTTGTAGACGATGTACATCAGAATGGTAATCGCGACCAGGATCTGGAAAAGGGTAAGGCTGGGATCCTTGAAGCGAAGGTTGAACCCCGAGCGGATCGCCGCATACAGCCCGAGATTCAGTGCAAGAAACGCCAGCCCAATTTCCAGCGCGGCCGATGCCGGCATCACGCCGAACGCCCAGGCAACCGCCACAAACCCCGCACTCGCGGCATAGGTCAGCGCGGCGAGGCCGAAGCGCCGCAGGCGCAGGGCCTGCTTCGCATCGAGCGAGGACGGGATCAGAAAAGCGGCAAGGTTCATTTTCTGGACAGGTGCCGAGCGTAGTGTGAATACTCGCCTGGCGGAAAGCGGGACCAGTAGTTGTTCCTCTACGATTGCGCCTGGCATCGTGGTCATGCGGCGAAGGTTTCAGCAGTATCGCAGGTTTGCCGGAACGGTATGTACGCAAGGCCACATACCGCTCACCGCATCTACAAAGCATCTAAACCACGTCTACGTCTCACCACGAAGACACGAAGAACACGAAGGGGGCACGAAGAAAAGCGAAAGGGTAATTTATTTTGTGGGTCGCGTCGCAAATGGTTAAGGTATGCGTTGTTTTCCCGGTTGCATCACATTGCCATAGCCAAGGAACCTCTACCCACACACTCTGCAACCGCCGGTATCTTCATCCGGCCCTTCTTCGTGCCCCCTTCGTGTTCTTCGTGTCTCAAGGGAACACTCATATGCACCCGCAGGGGTGTGTGCCGCTTGCGGCGCGTGGTGAGATTGAGGGCGTAAGACGACAGTGACGTCATTCGAAGACAGTTTTTCTGACGCCTTTCCTTCGCTTTTTCCCGGAGGTTTTTTACAAATTATTGCTGTGACTTTTTCCTGCCGCGGTCGTATCTTGTTTCCATGAGCTACAAGACCATCGTCGTCCACCTCGATTGCGGCAAGTGCCGCGGCGAACGCCTTGATCTGGCAGTGCGTGTTGCCGCGGAGTTCGATGCGCGTCTTATCGGCCTGTTCGCACTCGACCTGTACGCCGGCCTCCCTGCGGCGGCGGACGCCGGGTCGATACTGGTCGAGGCGGAGTTGCAGCGCCGGGAAGCTTGCATGACTGAGGCGCAGGCCGAATTCCTCGGCAAATGTGCCACGCGGTCTGTCAAAGCGGAATGGCAATTCTCCGAGGACGATGCCGCAAAAGAAGTGGCACTCGCCGCGTGCTGCGCGGACTTGGTCGTCATTGGCCAAACCGACCCGGCCACGCGTGCCGACGACGGCGTTTGCGCGTCCTTTGCCGCCGATGTCGTCCTCACGGCCGGAAAACCCGTTCTCGTCGTACCTTATGCCGGCCATTTCGAAGGCATTGGCAAACGCACGCTGGTGGCCTGGAATGCCGCACCGGAAGCCAAACGCGCATTGGTGGACGCGCTGCCTGTACTGGAGCGCTCACAAGCAGTGGAGGTCGTCTCGTTCGAAGAGGGCGGTGATCATCTGGATCCCGATGAAAACGATCGGCTCGCCGTGCACGCCTATCTTCAAGGCCATGGCGTCAACGCCACGGTTACGCGCTATTTCGCCGAAGACTTCCCTCCTGGCGAACTCATCCTTTCCCAGGCTCTGGACGATCATGCCGACTGCATCGTCATGGGCGCGTTTGGGCAGTCCCGCGAGAATGGATCCATGCTTGGTGGTGCCACCAGGACGGTCATGAATTTCATGACAGTGCCGGTGATCATGTCGCACTAGATGGCTGGTAAACGACCGGTTATGGTCGACGATCGGATCCGAGAGAATCCGGAATTCCCCGCCGCAGGACAGAGTCGAGTCTGATTATTCTTCCAGTTCGAGGCCGGGGGCAGCCCGGCAGCTGGTCACCTTGATTGCGCTCGCCAAGAAAATCGAAGATTTCAGTGGAGGCTAACCTGCTTGCAGGTTATGCCGGAACTAAAGGTAACCGAAAGAAGGCCGCCCCTGGAGTCGTGCCCCATATCCACGGGGTGTCCCTGTGCTGCCTGTCCCGGTAAGGCGGCTGCGGAACTCGACCTGGCGAGGCGCACACAACGCGACCACCCACCTCACCCCAGCCCTCTCCCCCCGCCGGCGGGCGGAGAGGGAGAGTGAAAGGCAATAGGGCAAAAGCAACGAGCGACCAGTTGGTCGCCCGTTTTGATTTTCTTTTAGTTTATTGCTTTTACCTCTCCCTCTCCGCCTCAGGGGGAGAGGGCTGGGGTGAGGTGGCATCGAGTCGAGCTGCTCGGCGCGCCTCAAGGGGAACCCAAGGTCAAGAACCTAAGTCATTCCGTCACGACCGTCACGACCGTCACGGCTTTTCTCAGCACCCAGCACCCAGCACCCAGTACCTTTTTCTTTCCTCTTTCCTCTCGTCTCTTTCCTCTGCTTCTACCCAGTCACGAGCCCCATCTCGTCACTGGCCTCACCTCGTCACTGGCCCCACCTCGTCACGGCCTTCCCGGCTCTTGTCACCTTCCACCCCGCAACGTAAAGTCCGCTCCTCCTGACACGCGGACGCGGAGATGATCATGCAGCGTTGGTGCCTTGTTATCGTTGCCCTTTCATTGGCGTTCGTTACCAGTGTTGCGCAGGCCAATTCCGGTCCGCTCAAGCTGGGCGTGGGCTTGTTCCAGCCGGACAAGGAGAAGAACGACGCGACCTATCGGCCGCTTGCAGACTATCTGGCCGCGAAACTCGAGCGCGAGGTGCAGCTCTTCACGGTCGATACCTGGGAGGGGCTGGCAAAGTCGCTGGCCAACGGCGAAACCGACATTGCGCTGATGGGCCCATGGGGATATGTGCTGGCGAATCACACTGCCGGCGCGCAAGTCGTCGCCACGATCCTCTACGATGGCAAGCCGGAGTACTTCGCCATCACCGTCACCAATTCCAAATTGGGCATCAACTCCGTCGAAGATCTCAAAGGCAAGACCTTTGCCTTCGGCGACAAGGGCTCGACGTCCGGCTACCTGATCCCGTTCTACAACTTCCAGAAACTGGGCATCGATCCCGAAACCTACTTCAGCAAGGTCATCTACACGAAGCATCAGGCGATCGAGATGCAGGTCACGCGCGGCGAGCTCGACGCAGGGGCCGACTACAACCGCAACCGCAATGCCATGATCGAGCAGGGCCTAATCAAGGCCGAGGACAGCAAGATCATCTGGCAGTC